>Ga0066825_10000471_pt1 | contig 12964 bp, 10 predicted proteins | sample ETNtaG_6_FD_65608 | JGI IMG/M metagenome (GOLD analysis project Ga0066825, IMG submission 65608) | Marine microbial and viral communities from oxygen minimum zone, Eastern Pacific Ocean - ETNP201306SV45 | ecosystem: Environmental > Aquatic > Marine > Oceanic | place: Pacific Ocean: Eastern...
CAGGTGTTACAAGCATCACTGGAAACCTGCCAAAACCGTTTCTCCAATATTGGGGTCAGAAACTCGTAGCTGAAGAAGCCGTCGACAATCTTGGTTCCATCACCCAACTCATGGTCGCTGGGAAGCGCTCGTGCCGACCTTTTCAGTGAACTCAGCGACCACTTCAAATTCTTCAAGAATTTTCTCAATATCAGCCATTTGACGGGTGAAACTTCGATTATCGCCCGCCCTTGGGTCAACGCTCGACTTTCTTAGATATACCGCTGCTCGTCCCTTGTACTCCTTTGTGTTCATTTCCATAACCCTTTAAACGTTGATTTCTCAGGGTTTGTTCAAATAATCCTTTAAGGGACGAAACAACCTGGAAAAGGCCTGAAAATTTCCATTCACGGTAATGGTCGGCCCGCTAAGGCAATGGCTGCGCTTAGTCTTTGGGGTCTCGGCCGCGAAGCAAAACAGATATAGCGGTCAGGAACGGTCACGGAATGAGGTCATCGATGAGTGAGGAGCCCATAACGCTATTCATAGCTAAGAAAATTGTGACGATGGATCCGGCCACTCCGGCTGCAACTGCGATAGCGGTTCAAGGTGACCGCATCGTGGGAATTGGTGACAGTGAAGATCCTGACCTGAAGAAGGCGACACAGATCGATAACCGCTTTAGTCAGCATGTCTTGCTACCGGGATTTGTGGAAGCTCATGCCCATGTCATGTCGGGCGGTTTGTGGGAATTTCCGTATGTTGGCTTTTATGAACGAGCAGACCCAACAGGGCGTTCTTGGAAAGGATGTGGCGATATTGACTCAGTAGTCGAGCGACTCGTCGAATACGACGAGCAAATGGAAGATCCCGCTCGAACGCTAATTGCCTGGGGCTTAGATCCGATATTCCTAAAAGGGGACCGACTTTCCTCGACACACCTCGATCGGGTGTCGAGGACACGTCCAATATTTGTACTTCATGCCAGTGGGCACCTGGCCACAGTGAACTCCGAAATGATGCGTAAATCGAGCATTGATAGGCATAGCCCCACGCCAGGAGTAGCTCGAGATGTTGATGGTGAACCAACTGGTGAGCTCCAAGAACCAGCGGCGATGTCGTTGGCCTTGGAGGGACTTTCCACTATCGGGAAAGCCATGATGTCATCGGAAGCTAAGTGGAACTTTGGTCTCGAGGCTCGCAACTGCGGGGTCACAACCGTCGCCGACCTAGGAACAACACGTTTGGCTCGAGAAGGGCAACTGGAAGCATGGCGAGAAGTAACGGATGCAAGAAACTATCCAGCTCGTGTAGTTGTTGCATTCGGTCATTACGACTTGGGTGCAGGTCCGACAGACATCGATGACCTTGCAGGTATAGCCGCTCGACTCAGCAACGAAGAGGAGACGACAAAACTGCGCTTCGGGATCGTCAAGCTAATACTCGATGGCTCGATTCAAGGTTTCACTGCGCGTCTCTCGCCACCACATTATTTTGACCCACCCCCAGGACATCCAGGAAATGGACTTTGGCTCATACCACCAGAGCAGATGTCGAAAATCGTAGCCTCGTACCATAAAGCTGGATTAACGGTGCATTGTCATTGCAACGGAGATGAGGCCTCACAAGTGTTCATAGACGCAGTAGAAGAGGCCCTCACCGTCCACCCCAGGGATGATCATCGTCACACGGTTCAACACTCACAACTGACGACCGCAAAGCAGTACAGAAAGATGGCTTCGTTAGGAATGAATGCCAATATTTTCAGTAACCACATTTTCTACTGGGGCGACCAGCATGCTGAGATAACACTTGGGGCACAGAGGGCCGCAGCTATGGACGCGTGTGCGACTGCTGAACGAGAAAACGTCAGATTCTCAATTCATAGTGATGCGCCAATTACTCCAATGAGTCAGCTCCACACCATCTGGTGTGCAGTCAATCGAAAGACTGCCTCTGGAAAGACCCTTGGTCCTAATGAACGGATCGATGTACACAAAGCCATAGAAGCGTGCACTATTGATGCTGCCCACCAACTTCGACTTGATAACGAAATTGGCTCTCTTCAAGTCGGAAAATTCGCTGACTTTACCGTCCTTGAGTCTGACCCCTACGAAGTGGAACCAGAGAAATTGAAAGATATTCCAGTTTGGGGCACCGTCGTCGGAGGAGTTGTTCACGAAGCTGCATCAGAGTGAAGAGCTGGGTGACTCTTTCCCAGACGGCAATCGAAGTGACCGTAGTTGGCGGTTACCTAGGCGCGGGCAAGACGACCCTGATGAATCACATACTCACAGCGTCCAAAGAGCCAGTGGCGGTGCTGATTAATGACTTTGGCGACATTAATATCGACAGCGAACTGGTCGAATCAGTTGACGGCAACAGCATTGCGTTGACTAATGGCTGTATTTGTTGCTCTCTGGTCGACGGATATGTCAGTGCGTTGGAAGAACTTAGACTCAGAGAACCATCGCCCGAACGGATTATCATTGAGGCCAGTGGAGTTGCAGATCCAGCTTCCGTTGCGGCTTATGGTCATGCTCCTGGCCTTTACCTCAATGCTGTTGTGGTGATGGTCGACGGAGCTAACGTCATGGAGCAACTCAGCGATTCGTTGGTCGCACAAACCGTTGCTGCCCAGATAGCTGCAGCAGATCTCCTCGTTGTAAACAAAAAAGATCTTCTAAATGATTTGGGTACAGTCCGAAATCAATTGAAGAAATTAAACGCTGGAGCCTTAATCACGGACTGCACTAACTCTCAGATTGACTTAGACCTGCTTTTCGGGTCTGAAGTGGTATCGAAGGCGGTAGTGCCCGCTGAGATGAATCAGTTTGATTCGCGAAGCCACAGGTCAGAAGATCCGATTTCAAGACAAGCTTTGGCTGAGTGGGTTGAGCGGTTGCCTGACGAAGTGCAACGAGCGAAGGGAGTCCTCCGTCTCGACGAGGAACCACAAATTCCTATGGTGTTTCAACTTGTTGGGAGAAGGTGGAACTTGCGAGCGCTCGCCGAACGCAAAAACCCTCCCCTTGGAAACCAAATTGTTGTCGTTGGCCCTAAAGGGTTAGTGCCCGAAGATTGGGATGTAGGGCTTCGGTAACGCAGTAGATAGGGGTTAACCCTCCAATCTAAAAATCGCGACCTAAGACAGATTCATGATCTGGGCTAAAGCCGCAACGCCCTTTCGGATTGCTTCCTTAGATGGATTGCCAAAGCAGAGACGCATTTTGTTTGCGCCCCATTTCGGGTCTACAGACCACCCGGCTCCAGCGTTGAATTCGATACCGTTTTGAGCAGCTTCTGCGGTGAACGCAGCCGTGTCGATGTTCTCGGCGAAAGTTAGCCACATAAAAATTCCGCCTTGAGGCATATGGAAGTTGACTGCGTCTCCGAAAGCCTCTTTGACCGCCTCCGACATCGCCTGAGCCTTGTCGTGCAGGACTGAGGTCAGCTGCTCTGCGTGGTCATCAAAATGAGAAGCGGCGTACTCAGCTACAACCATCTGTTCCAAGGCACCAGAACCGGCATCTGTCTTCAAAGAAAGTATCTGTTGAAGTATTGGGGAATCAGCAACGAGGTACCCCACTCGAAGGGCAGGGGCGATGGACTTTGAGAAGGAACCACAATAAATGACCCTCGTATCGGACTCGTCTAACTCCCATAAGGTGGGAGGTCGAGGGCAGCCCCACAACAGATCGGCGTAGCAGTCATCTTCAAAAATGGCTGTCTGATATCCGTTCATCGCCTGCAGAATGTCAAGGCGACGCTCTAAAGGCATGCAGGTGCCAGTCGGGTTTTGAACGGTTGGTATTGTGTATAGATATTTCGCCGGCCGACCTTGGTTGGCGCACTGCTCTAATAGTTCACCTAGATGGTCAGGACGCACGCCGTGCTCATCTAGATGAACACCGTGAACTATGACGCCCAGTCGGTTCAATCGGCTAATCATCCCGCCGTAGGTGGCTTCCTCGACGATGACGTTGTCACCTGGTTCCAACAAAAGATCGTTAACTAAATCAAGACCTTGGAGTGAGCCGGAGGTAATTAAAACCTCATCGGGATGCACTTTTGTCGATGCTCGAATATCAAGTTTACGACAGATGAAATTGCGTAACTCTTCGTGACCTAAGGGACTTCCGCCCAAGTTGTACACGGCAAGTTTGCGACCTTCCCGTTGAAACACGCGAGTCGCTGCTTCTGAAAGGCCAGCAACAGGGACATTCGCCTCGTCGTTGTTGCCTCCAACGAAGCTGAAGGATGGGATACCTAGCCACTTTCCTTCTGGAGCAGGGAGATCATCCCGATACAAATTGTTGATGTCGAAAGTCACTTGTCCCCCTCAAACTTTGCCTGCCGCATCGTAGAGCCGAAAATGTGTATAGCGCGGCAAGTAGCTTGTTGCAGGGCCGCGCGATCTAGGAGAAAGAGAGTTCAGTGTCCAACTACGAAGTTCATGCGATTAAATACGCCGAGCGAGAGGCAGTGCGCGCTGAACATTTCATCGGCGGAGACCCTCATGACAACACTCCAATGCCAATGGATTACTTCGTGTGGCTAATCCGAAATGAGGAAGGCAGAGAGTGGGTTGTTGATACGGGATTTGAACAAGATGACGCGCTCGCCAGAGGAAGAACGCTGCTCCGAACAGCCAGCGAAGGGCTAGGGCTCCTAGGAGTCGAACCTGGTTCAGTCACAGACGTAATCATGACTCACTTTCATTACGACCACGCAGGAGGGGTTAACCAATTTCCTAACGCAACATTTCATGCCCAAGACCAGGAGATGTTTTTCGCTACCGGACGCGACATGACCAGGAAGGTCTTCAATCACGCCTTTAATGTAAGGCACGTCCAGGACCTCGTAGGGCGAGTCTTCGCCGATTGCGTCGCGTTTCATGACGGAGACACTCTGCTTGCACCGGGCTTGAGTCTTCATCTGATTGGTGGACATACACGCGGCCTGCAAGTCGTACGAATCGAAACCGGAAATGGGGTCGTCGTGCTTGCTTCGGACGCCAGCCACTATTGGGCGAATATGAACGAAGGCCGTCCATTCCCAATCGTTGATGACTTGTCGAAAATGATTGAAGGGTGGGAAACCTTGAAAGAACTTGCTGGTCCTGAAGGAGTTATCGTGCCAGGGCATGACCCGCTGGTATTTGATCGCTTTCCAGCGTCGACTCCCGACCTAGAAGGGATAGCAGTCCGTCTTGGTTGACGGAACCGAAGTGCGGAAGTGAACTTAAAAAGCTGGGTCCCCGGCGTCTAGGCCCAGTAGTACTCGACCGGCGGTGTCTATCTGGTAGGACCCAACCATGAAGTGTCCCGCAACAGCGCGGACATCGTCTAATAAGGCCATAAGTCCAGAACCTTCTAAATTGGCTGTGCTTCCTGCCGCATCCACTAAGTGCTGAACAGCAGAGATAGCGCTTTGCACAGACCACGAGCACGCTAAGCGAACCTGGGCATGCACCTGGTCACTCACTTCGTCACCCCGCTCAGATGCAGCCCAGATGGTTTCGAGCTGTTCGAATACCCATGCTTGCCCCGATCCGACTAGCGCTTCAGCCTTTGCGATCGATGCGGCAGCGTCAGGTCGGTCTCGAAGGCTCCTTTTTGAAGTAAGCGGTGTCTTGCTTGTAGCAAGCTCCTTAAAATCTGCGATGGCGCGACTTGCCAGACCAGCCGCCACTCCAGTTTTAGGGAATGGAAACCTGAGAGCGGAGGGCAGCCGATAGAAAGGTAAATCCGGTATCGGAAGCGAGTTGTTTGCTACAACACCGCACCAATCATCAGGTACAAAGAAGTCTTCTAGAACGACGTCATGAGAACCCGTGCCCCTCAGACCTACGGTGTGCCAGGTGTCTTCTATGAAATCTGCGTTTGCTTCGATCACGGCAAAACATAATTGGATCGGTGAACTGTCCTCCACCACGCTGTTAAACACCCATTTGTCAGCAGCGGTGCAGCCGCTTACGAAATTCCATCTGCCTGTAATACGCCAACCGTCTTTCGTGCGCCGAGCCTTTCCTTTGGCGACTCCAGAACCGGCAAAAACAATGGAGGGGTTCTCAGTCCATAAGTCGCGACAAGTGTCAGGTGGCAAATAGGCGGATACGAGTTCAGCTTCTTCGTTGCACGTCATAGCGACCCATGCCGTAGAACCATGAATTTGAGCTAACTGTGCGCTGAAATCAATTAACTGTTTCGGGTGTACTTCGTGCCCACCGTATTCTTCTGGGACAAGAAGCCTCATAAGCCCCAACTTCCCGAGAGACTCAATGACTTCTGGGTCAGGTTGCCTCAGTCGGTCTGCCTCCTTGGCGCGACCTAATATCAAATTCTCGACACTAGAAACGAGCTGTTCTAGAGGTAAAGAGGCCGCGGTCATGAACGCAAACTATCGTCTGTGATTGAAAGAGGAGAAAGTAAGCAGTGAATTCACTTCAGCCTGGCATCAGCGACGAGGCCCATAACAGCGAAAGTCGACCGCTTGAAGGGATGCGAGTTATCGATCTTACAGATCACCGAGGTGACGTTGGGCCGTGGATGTTGGGCGAGTTAGGCGCCGATGTCATAAAAGTTGAACCCCCGGCCGGCTGCTCAACGCGTGAGATGCACCCCATTCGGAAAGACGACACTTCTGACCTGCGGAGCCTGCATTTCGCTGCATACGCATCCAATAAACGTTCGATCATGCTGGACTTGGAAGATCCCAAAGATCGAGCAACGTTTTTTGAATTGATTGAGAGTGCCGACTTTCTCTACGAGTCAGGCCTTCCGACTTTCTTGTCCGAAATGGGGATTGATAGAAGTGCGATTAGAGCCGTCAACCAAGAGATAGTCCACGTGGTCGTAACGCCCTTTGGGGCAGACGGGCCTCGGTCTAATGACCCCCATAGCGAATTGTCCATAGCGTCACTCGGGGGTTCACCTAATTTGCAAGGAACTCCGGATCGGCCACCGGTGAAAGCTTCGATTCCTCAGGTCTGGCGACACGCTGGAGCTGAGTCAGCAGTGGCGGGTCTCGTTGCGCACTCTCGAATGTTGACCACGGGCTTAGATCAACGCGTCGTTGTGTCGGCGCAGTCGTGTATTACTTGGACATTGTTGAACGCAATGGAAGCTCATGCGATTCAAGGAGCTGATATTCATCGAACTGGAACCGAAATTCTGACTGACCCTCCGCTGCAAATACGGGTGCAGGCCGCAGATGGGTGGTTGATTGGCGTGAGCAGAGGGGATCTCGCTGAGGCGCTGGCTCCCTGGCTAATTGAAGAAGGCATAGTTGACGCAAGTTGGTTAAGCGAAGATTGGTCTACTTTCGACCATCGAGCTATCAGCGGAGAGGGCACCCTCTACTCATTTGCCGATATTTATGAAGCCCTGAGTGCTCTGTGTATCCGTTACCCGCGCGATGTCTTGATGAGGCGGGGTCTTGAGCTTGGAGCAACTCTCGCGCCAATCAATGATGTTCAGGATCTGCTTGAATTTGATCATCTTGACTTAAGAAGTTTTTGGCGAACAGCAGCTGAGAACAGAGGCTTTAGCGACGAACGAATCCCAGGCGGATTTCTGTCGTTTGGTGGTAGTCGGCTCTCCGCCCGACGGCAACCACCGCATTTAGATGAACACAGACAGGAAATTGTTGAAGACCTAGAGACGTCAGTCGGGGAGAGTGAAACGAGCGTCATCAAAGCGTCACCCTTGCCGTTAGCAGGGCTAAAGGTCGCAGACTTTTCATGGGTAGGTGTCGGGCCCATCACTGCCAAGGCATTAGCTGACCATGGAGCAACGGTCGTCAGGGTTGAATCTGGCGGAAGGCTTGATCCTTTGCGGCTGAACGGCCCCTTCAAAGATCAAACATTCGGAGAAAACATGTCACAGTTTTTCGGCACGTTTAATACCTCCAAACTAAGTATCGACATCGACTTAAAGAATGAGACTGGTATTGCGATTGCCCGTCACTTGATTTCATGGGCCGACGTTATTATCGAAGCTTGGAGCCCGGGAGCGTTCGCTCGAACCGGGTTCACCGATGATCTAATACGGTCTTTGAACCCTTCGGCCATCATCGTTCACACATCTCTGCTTGCCAGTGGAGGTCCTTTGTCGCCACTAGCCGGTTACGGCTACCACGCAGCAGCGATTGCCGGGTACTACGAGGTAGTGGGTTGGCCAGACGCACCGCCAGACGGTCCATATCTTGCGTACACCGACACTATCGCTCCAAGATTCTTGACCTCCGCGGTTTTGGCAGCTATCGATCATCGAAGACGGACTGGGTCAGGTCACACGATCGAAGCGGCGCAATTGGAATGTGGGCTCCAACTGATGACCCCAGAACTCCTCAACTTTCAGACTAATGGCGTTAAAGCAACGCGGATTGGGAACCGAGATCTTGAGATAGCTCCACAAGGGATCTACCCAGTCCGCGGAGATGACCGGTGGATAGGTATAACGATCGCAAGTAACGAAAATTGGCTTGCTTTGCGAGCCATTATGGGACAACCCGAATGGGCTATAAACGAACGATATGAAACCGTTGCCGGCCGAATGCAAGCTGCAGATTTCTTAGATCAACAAATAGCGGAGTGGACCTATGACCTTGAGGGTCCAGCCTTGGAGAAAGTCCTGTTGACGGGTGGGATCCCAGCGGGCCTCGTCGCGCGTAGCAGCGACCTTCTCTCGGACCCCCAATATGAGCATCTCGGTTTCTATCGATGGCATGAACACGGAGCTATGGGAAACATCCCATACGCCGGGCACCAGTACTCGATAGACGAATACGATCACGGACCGCGATCAGCTTCTCCACTCTTAGGAGAACACACCTTCGAAGTTTTGAGTGAGCTACTAGAAATCGACCCCGATGAAATCGCCGAGATCGCCATCAGTGGCGCACTTGGATGAGCTCTATGACCTTCGAAAACGTAATCGAAGTCGCTGGTCAAGTAGCCGAGGCCCTACGAAAGACCAGATCATCTATAGCCGTTTCTGAATCAGCAGCGGGGGGTCTCATCAGCGCTGCTCTGGTGGCGATACCTGGAGCTAGTGATTTCTATAAGGGCGGGATGGTGGTCTATACCGGCGCCGGCCGCGATATCTTGTGCGGTTCTGAACCGTTGCCGAGGAACTTAAGAGGGGCAACGGAAGAGTTTGCGAAGGTCCAAGCAGACGGTGCTAGGCGTCTCTATGGAGCAGACTGGGGAATAGGTGAAACCGGAGCGACTGGGCCATCGGGTAACCCCTATGGAGATCCTCCCGGTCACGGCTGGGTTGCTTGCAGCGGAGCAGTCAAATCAACCGTGGAACTGAATACGGGAATCGGACAACGGGAGGCAAACATGTATGCATTTGCAATTGCGGCGTTAGAACTCGCGGTTGGGGTAATAAGGGCGTAGATTTTGACTGTGGAACAGATACCCCTGTCGGTCCTAGACCTTGCAACCGTTTCAAGTAACTCAACGAGCGCCCAGGCATTATCCGAAGCGACAGAGCTGGCTATTAAATCGGAAGAGTTTGGCTACTCACGGTTTTGGGTAGCGGAACATCACAATATGAATACGGTCGCGAGCACTTCACCGGCGGTGCTGATAGCGCACGTGGCAGCTGCCACCGAAACCATCAAAGTAGGGTCGGGTGGCGTCATGCTGCCCAATCACGCGCCGCTGGTGATTGCAGAACAGTTTGCTCTTTTAGAAGCGCTGCATCCAGGTCGTATCGATTTAGGGATTGGTCGCGCTCCCGGAAGTGATCGACAAACAATGGCAGTAATTAGAGGTTCTGCTGCTGCGCTGTCAGTCGAGGATTTTCCGCGCGACCTGATCGATGTCATGGGCTTGTTGGGTGATGTCAGGACTGACCATGGGTTGTGGAACAAGTTCTCAGCTACCCCAGCTGCTACCTCTTCTCCTGAAGTCATCCTTTTAGGGTCTAGCGGATTTAGCGCCCAACTAGCTGGTGTGCTTGGACTTCCATTTACTTTCGCTAATCATTTCGATACGGGTGGCACACTCGAAGCAGCCGCAATCTATCGACAATCGTTTAGGCCTTCGCCGGCTCTAGATGAGCCATACACCATAGTTTCAGCATCGGTAATGGCAGCAAACGAAAGCGAAGCTGCAGAAAAGTTAGCTGCGCCAAGTCGCCTGAGGAAATATGGAATGCGCACCGGTCGATTCTGGTCGCTGGTGTCACCAGAGGAAGCCCAAGCCCACCCCGAATGGGCTAAAGCGGAGTCGATGCCGAGTAATGCAATCAACGGCACTCCCGACGAGGTCGCGGAAGGCCTTCGAGATTTAGCTGAGCAAACCGAAGCTAATGAACTGTTCTTGCATTGTTCAAGTTTCGGTCTAGATGAACGAGTGCAGAGCCTTGGGTTGATCGCTGAGCAGTGGGGGACTCAGTTCGGTCAAAAATTAAAACTGGAAGCGCTTCCTCGTTAGTCATGAATAAATTCACTTCTCTCGGGACTCACTTTGGCCCATATCGAATCGAAAGCCGAGACAACGAAATTGTTAAGGTTCACGGTCATGAACTTGACCCATCGCCCTCAGATATTGGTCAGGCCTACCTCCACCGATCAGAACTTCGTGTTCTCCGTCCAGCGGTCAGACGTTCATGGTTGCAAGGGGGTCCAGGCAGTAGAGGTGACCTGCGAGGCAAAGAGCCGTTTGTGGAAGTCGAATGGGACCACGCAATTGCTTTGGCCGGAGACGAGCTGAAGCGAATTCGGACAAGCTATGGATCTGAATCCCTCTTCGCCGGCTCCTATGGCTGGGGGTCTTCTGGAAGGGTTCATGCTCCAGGAGCCCTTCTGTTCCGGTTGCTCAGAATGTATGGAGGCTTCACCGATGTGTGGGGGACATATTCTTCTTCGGCCGCTGAGGCAATCGTTCCTTACTTTTTAGGAATGCGGTATCACGCGGCTATTGGTCGCGGAACAAGTTGGTCAGTGATCGCAGAACACACTGATCTCTTCGTCTCCTTTGGCGGTCTGCGGCTTTCTAACACTGAAGTTACTTTCGGAGGTCAGGGCACTCATCACACGGAACAGTGGATGAAAAAGGCGCAATCTAAAGGAACCGAGTTTCTTAATGTAGGTCCACTTCGCGACGATATTGACGCCCAGATCAGTCCTCGTTGGCAGCCGATTCGGCCCGGCACTGATGTGGCGCTTATTCTTGCTTGCATACACACGCTCATCGTGCGGGACCTGGTGGATCAGCAGTTTGTCGACACCTATGTTCACGGATGGCAGAAATTTTCAGCATATGTGACTGGAGAATTCGACCAACAGCCCAAGTCATCAACTTGGGCCGCAAACATCACCGGAATAGACGCGAGCACTATTGAGGGGCTCGCCCTAGAGATGTCGAACAAGCGGACTCTTATTAACGTGGGGCTGTCTGTTCAGCGAGCCGACCACGGAGAGCAGGCTTATTGGGCTGCTACGGCTTTGGCCTGCGCTTTAGGTCAAATTGGTATACCCGGAGGCGGAATAGCCTTTCCATTTGGAGCGCAAGGCAATGTGGGGGCGGGCCAAGTTCGAAAACGAGTGCCTGGGATGCCTGTGCCGCCTAGACCCACTGGCCCTCCGGTTATCTCGGTATCCCGTTTTCGAGAATTGTTAGATAACCCGGGAAAGAGCTACGACTTTAATGGGGAGTCAGGAGAATTTCCGGACATCAAAATGGTTTGGTGGGCTGGCGGGAACCCGTTTCATCATCATCAAAATTTGACTGAACTGGCGCTGGCTTGGGAACGTCCGGAAACCATCGTGGTTCAGGAACCCTTCTGGACGCCCACAGCAAGAAGAGCCGACATCGTGTTTCCATCTTCGACACCTCTGGAACGGAACGATATTGGCGGGGCCGAAAACTTGCTGATCTGCCACGAACGCGCTGTTGATCCTCCTGGAGAAGCACGAGACGACTATGAAATCATGGCCATGGTGGCTGAACGGCTTGAAATAAAGGAGAAGTTCACGGAAGGGCGGAGCGGAGATGAGTGGGTCGAAGTTCTGTACGATTTGTTCAGAGCCGAGAATGAATGGGCGCCAGACTTCGAGGAGTTCCGCGAAGTCGGTTACCTCCGTTACCCTGACGTAGGCGAGATGGGGGAGGCCTACCAGGTTTTCCTCAGCGAGTTCCGGGAGGACCCCAGTGTCCACAAGCTAGGAACTCCAAGTGGTCGAATTGAGCTGTGGTCTGAAACGATCGCAGAATTTGAGTACCAAGACTGCCCGCCACACCCAGCATGGATGGAGCCCTACGAACGATTAGGAGGGGAAAAATCCGATAGATGGCCTCTGCACTTAGTTTCAAACCAACCGAGAGTTCGTATACACAGCCAATACGATCACACAGAGCCAAGCAAGGGAACCAAAGTTGGGGGCAGAGAACCCATTCGTATCCACCCTGAAACAGCTAGAGAGCGGGGTATCGCAAGCGGCGATGTTGTCCGAGTCTTTAACGATCGAGGTAGCTGCCTTGCCGGTGCCGTGATTGACGATGCTTTAATGCCTGAGGTGGTCCAGTTGTCAACTGGAGCCTGGTATGACCCTGACTCCGATGGAATGTGTCGTGCCGGCAACCCGAATGTATTGACCAGAGACCGTGGAACTTCCAAGTTGGCACAGGGCCCATCGGCCCATACTTGCTTAGTGGAGATCGAACGATTCGAAAGGGTCGCGCCTCGTGTGGAGTCCTACGATCAACCTGAATTTATTGAACAATTGTAAAAGAGAAGGAAAAGATGTCAGACGGTAACCCTTCGGCGCAGGAATGGCTTTCGGGGCTAGCTACTGAAATGGGCTTGCCATCACCAAGTGCAGAAGACATTGAAAATCTTCTAAATCTTGCTGGAATAGCCGCTCATAGTTCTGAACGAATCGCTGCACCAATAGCTTGCTGGATGGTGGGTTTAGCCAAAATTGATCCGAGTGACGCATTATCTCGCGTTCAAAAATATGAGAACGA
>Ga0066825_10000472_pt1 | contig 12944 bp, 9 predicted proteins | sample ETNtaG_6_FD_65608 | JGI IMG/M metagenome (GOLD analysis project Ga0066825, IMG submission 65608) | Marine microbial and viral communities from oxygen minimum zone, Eastern Pacific Ocean - ETNP201306SV45 | ecosystem: Environmental > Aquatic > Marine > Oceanic | place: Pacific Ocean: Eastern...
TGTGGCCAAGATCGATCTGAAGTCGCTAAAAGAGGGATTGCCGGTCGAATCGGTTCTCTCTCTGGATCTCGATCGTTTCGATCACTTTTCCGATGGTTACCTTTCGTGGCATCCTAGCGAAAATGGCGTAATCGCGGATGCTCGATATGCGCTTCTGCCGCACTCGAGCGCGCCGCTCTGGGGAATCGAAGTCGACCTGGACCATCCTGATTCGCATGCGAAATTCGTAAGCTTTCGACGGGCCGACAAGAGCGACCGAGCCGCATTGTGGAGGATGATGCGCGGCAAGCCTTTGGTGGAATGATTGCTATTCATTCTCGGATACCCGATTGGGTGCGATCCTTCAAATGCGCAATCGAATATGCGCCTTGCTCGCGCGTCCGGCGAGCCAAACGATAAGGAATGAATAGAGCATCGATTTCGCGAGACCGACGATGCCTGTATTGACTGCGAGTGGCAATGACAGAGCGAACCCTGTCCCCAACGCATAGTATAGGTAAGGGATCAAATAGCAGGTGAGCGTGGCCGTTCCGGCAGGCTTTATAGGATGCCACCATTTCCGGAGTCCGCGTATATCGATTATCCAATATAAGGCTGCGTATCCAAGAAATCCAATGGCTGAACAGATCTCGGTCCAAGCAGGCGTGGCGCGAATTTTGGATATGCCCCATGCAGGGCGGAGGAGCAGGCCGATGATCAACGTTGCGATTCCCAGTACGATCAAATCGCGTAGGAAGGATCGTGAATGTTCGCTCTTGGAATATTTGCGAAGGTAAAGCGTGGATACGAAAACGCCTGCGATAGTCATGGCAGGAAGCGAACCGCTGCTGACGATCCATATGTGGTCCTTAATGGGTGAAAAGAAATGCAGATGGCCGGAGTGATCGGCGATGTTCAACAGGACGAAGAAAATCCACACGGCTGCCATGGGCCAGATGCGATCGCCCCAGAATAGATAGGCGATGGAACAGAGCAGATAGGACCATCCGATCAAACCCAGGATACCCCACCAATAGGTCTGCATCCAGGCAGTCGGGTCGCCAGGTCCTTTGTAGACGAGCGCAAGTCCAAGCAAGATCCCGTAGCCCAGGCCCTTTAGCAGTCGTTCGACGGTTTTGCTTAGAACTTCCTTCGGGTAGGCATTCCAGATCAAGACGAAGGCGATGATCATGGCGATTTGCCAGAAATAGCGTCCTTCGAAGGTTCGTTCGCCCGGCATGTATTCCAGGTTCACCATGAAGATCCCCATTAGCAACAGGGCGAACGAGCGCTCTCCTATGTGTTTCAGGATGCTGGCTTTCGTGTCGCCTCGTTCGATGCGTTTTGAAAGGGCGAAGGGTATGGAGAGGCCCACTACGAATAGAAATAGCGGGAAAATAATGTCCGAGAAGCCGAGCGCGTCCGCTTCAGCGGGTTGATGTTGCAGCCAATTGGGGATCTCGTTGAGCGTCCAGAAATCGTTCACCCAGAGCATCAATAGCATGGTCATCGCCCGAAAGGCATCGATGGCTTCGATTCGGTTGCTGGGAGCGGCGCTCATTGAGAGGGGGATGTGGGGAAAAGGGCGAGGAAACTAGCGACTGGGGATTTTTGGGAGGGATCGATAGTCGAGCGACGATCGTATTCGTCCATGAAGGCGTCGGCGCCCGACCAGACAGTTTGCATGAGCCCGAGATGGCGATTAGCAAGGGTAGGATTCGATGTTTTCCTGAATGCTTGAAACGCTTCGCGGTGATCGGCTGCAACGTCAGCCTTGTTCCAGGGGCAGGAAATGACTGGAAAGCCCTTCATCGCGAAATAGGCAGGCGTTGGCTCGGCTCGTTCGTAGTGCCAGTCGCATACGACGACTTCCTTAGAGATCATGTCGATGGCCGGATGTGTATCGTTGATGCTGGCTTCCCATTCGCCCAGTCCAGTGGACTCGCCATCGAGCAAGCGGTCTCCCCAAATCCATAGGGTCCGATTTTCGCGAGCGAGATGGACGCGGATCGTTTCGACCTCATCGGCGAAGAGTCGAGCGGGATCCCTGCCGGCGCAACGCGGGCAATCGGGGTGGGCGATGTAGAAAACCTCGTCCATTCCCGCGTGGAAAGCGCTCGCTTGGAATGCGTCCATAATCTCGTCGACCAATGCGAAGACGATGTCGTGGACATCTGGATGCAAGGGACAGTAGCTCTTGCAATAAAGGCCATCATCGTTGGGCCATTGGTATTTCTCGGGCAATTCGATGTCTGGGGTTTCGTCCAGCTCGGGATAGACTTCGAGGAGCTTGCCAAGATTAGAATGCCAGGACTGGTGTCCCAGTAGATTGATCTGTGGAATGAGCTCGATTTCATGTTCGCGACAGGCTTTCACGAGCTTCTTGACATCGGAGGCCGACAAGGCCCCTTCGTCGACCAGTTCAGGATGACTTTCGAATTGATAGCGATAGTCGACTCTCAAGCAAAGCGTGTTGATTCCTCTCGGGGCCAGTACGTCCTCGATGAATGTGACGAATCGGGGAATCGATTCCGGTTGCGGCGCTGCGATCAGCAAACCGCGAACTGAGGACTCCGAAAATCCTATCGACTGAATGCAGCAGCTCGCGATCAGCGTCAGGATAAGTAAACGGGACATGGATGGCTTTCGATCTGGTAGGGGCGACTGGGTCAGTCGTCCGATTCAGGCTGTAGTATTCGCAATGATCGCAGTCGATTCAAGGCCGCGCTGAGCTCTTGCAATCGAGTGGCTGCAAGGTCGTTGCCCTCGAGCAGTGACAATCCTTGTTGGCTTACTTCGCTCAGAACCCGTTGGAGCGCTGAAGTCAGGGTGTCCTCTTCAAAGTAGCCTTGTCCTCGGGCATAGTCCAAGATGGCTCCGATAGTTCGCGTTTGAGATGAATCTACGATCTGCGACTGGAGCGAGAGATCGATTGTATCGGTTCCGAACTCAAGCGTTCGTCGATCTCGGGCCTTGATGTGACGTTTGGGTGGACGACGGTTTCGATTGGCGCGATAGGCTTTGTTCGACTTAAGGGGAGAGATGGACGAGGCGATTGCGGTTCGCTTTTCGATTGGCTTGATCGGCCTTGCCTCCGTTGAGGCAGATTGGTTCGAGCAGAGCGCTTTCGCTTGAGCGGTAAGATCGACTGGAAGGAAATTGTCCATGGCGATAACTCGATGAGCGGGCTCGAAATAGTCGCCGGAACCGCCCAGAACGAGAATGGTGGATACGCCGTGTTGATCGTAGAGCGGCCGGACGCGCTGGACGAAAGGAGTGATCGGTTCCTTGTCTGCGGCGATGAGCTCTTGCATGCGTTCGTCGCGTATGAGGAAGTTGGTGGCAGAGATGTCCTCGTCGATGAGCAGGCAACGCGCATCGGTTTCGAGCGTTTCAATAATGCTGGCCGCTTGCGACGTCGAGCCGGATGCGTTGTCCGTCGAGAAAGCGACCGTGTCCTTGCCTCCGGGCAAGTTGTTAATGAAAGGGGAGAGATCGACGGAAGCGACCGAACGCCCATCTTCGGCTCGAACTTTGGTGGCGTCGCTTCGCGAAACGACGCATTCGCGGCCGTCGCCAGGAATGTGATTGTAGACGCCGCGTTCGATTGCGTTGAGCAAGGTGGACTTGCCATGATAGCCTCCTCCGACTATGAGGGTGATGCCGTCGCCGATACCCATGCCGCTTACCGTTCCACGGTTCGGCGTTTGGAGTTGAACGCGAAGCGTACTGGGCGATTCGAATGGGGTCGCGTTTTCAAGGGGGCGTTGGTCGATTCCCGTCGCCCGAGGGAGGATGCTTCCATCGGCGATGAAGGCAACGAGTCGATGTTCCTCGAGCTGCTTCCTCAAGGCATCCGCATCCTCATTCGTTTCCGCGTAGTTGCGAATTTCCTCGCTGTCGCTGAAGTCGAATACGGTCAGAGCGATTCGTTTCAATCCATCGCAGAGCAAGTTGGCTGCAGAACGGCCAAGGATGCGTCGCCCGTTGGCAGGCAGGCCAATGCTGAATCTAAGGGTCGTGCGCGAATCGTCGATTGTGACGCAGGTTCGTTCGAGGATTTCCTGCCAAGGAGTATCGATTGAAATCAGACCTGACTTTCCGGATCCAAGGGATTGCTGATGCTTGCGACTTATAGACGCGAAGGATTTGGCTAGATACGTTTCCGAACCGGTTTTTCGGGAACGGTTAGCGAAAAGGTCTGAGGGGATTCCCGAGGAGGCGTGCTCGATGCGAAGCGACAGTCGGGAGGGAGCGGCGAAGGGATCGCCTTGAATACGGTCGACGGATAACTCGAAGTCGTCAAAGTCATAGCGACCCTTGATGTCCTTGTAGGCTGGGTACGGTCTGCCGTCGATGCGGATCAGGGCCTGGCGGAGGTCCTCGGAAGTCATTGATAGGAGACTGGTTTAAAAACGGCTAGTGAGTCGAAGAATTTCTTAGGAGTAAAAGTGGGTTCTGGCTGAATGGAAATAAACAGGGATCCCGCAAAGCGGGAGCAGGATCGCTCTGAGGAGCGAACAGGTTCAAGGAGAGATTCCCAAAGTAGGCTCAGTTGCTTCGTTTTTATCGCGATTGGAAGCCGTATCTATCCCGCTCAGGCGTTTCTAGAACGCGTACCCATCTAGGTCGATGGCGTAAAGGCGCGTTTGGCCCGTGTCGGAGCCATTGAAGTAGATTCGCTTACCGTCGCGAGACCAGGATAGGTGAGGGTGCATGTCATCGTTGCGATCGCCTTCTTCCGCTCGCATGCGAGCGAGGACACGATAGTTGCCGGAAGCGACATCGTAGACCAGTAGGGCGTGGGTTCCTGGTTCCGGCCAATCGAAAATGTCGGAGACGAAGCGCTTGCGGTCAGGGCTGAGAGAACCGTGGATCCCCAGGGCGTTCTCGATGATTGGTGTGCCGGGGCTTCCATCGATCGGATGCTCCATAACGATTTGAGCGGAGGGATTGCTTTGGTGATTGAAACCAGGAAGGCGAACATAGGAGAGTATCGATTCATTCGATACCCACATGGGATGCTGGCCCACTTCGGAAACGTAGTGGATGTCGCTTCCATCGGCGTTCGCGGCGATGGCTGATTTGACTACTTTGCCGCCGTTGACCTTGTCTTCGATCATGAATACCCAGAAGAAGCGTTTACCATCCGGGGACCATTTAGGGTGCTTGAAGACGCCCGCGTTTCTCCACTTATCGGATTCGATTAGCGACCGCCGAGGGTGCATTGGAATCATTTCGCTCTTATTCAGCAGCGTTTTGGATGAGCCCGATTCGAGGTCCATGAGATAGACTTCGGGAGGTTTGCGATCGGCCTCTTTGTATCTGGAAGGAGGATAATTGTTGTGTCCCAGTCCGAGGCCATTGATTTCGGATGCCATTCCGATCTGGCCTTTTACTCTGCGAGTCGAGCGATCCTCTATGTTGACGATTATCGAGTACTCGGAGTCCTCAATGCCGTAGGCGATGTGGGAATCATCGAGCCACTGTTGACGCGCTCCGTCGTGATCGTGACCCTTAATTCGGGCCGTTACATAGCGGACATCGGAGCCATTTCGCTTCGCGACCGCAACGCGGCCCCATTTTTTGGTGGCATCTTCGAATTCGAAGTAGGTGATGAGCTTGCCGTTGGGGCTTTCTGGGCAGATGTCCATGTAGGCGTGCATAGCGGGAGCGTTGCCGACGGAAACTTGACTAATCGTATGGCCGTCGGGATAGGGCCCTAGCGGCATGAGAGGGGGGGTGGCGTCGTCTGTGTCGTTCGGAATCAGTCGGGTAACTTTGAAATTGTCGACCGTCATGTGGTTGCTGACCGTGCGGAAGGCGAACCAGCCTTCGTTGTAAGGTACGGGGTCGTGAAAATCGAAAATAACCTCGCCGTCGCGAATATATTGCGTGCGGTCGCCGATCACGACGATTTGAATACGCATTAGCTTGTTGGGCGTGATCATGTACTCGCGCTGATTGAGGTCGTGTTGGGGCAGGAGAGGCCGCTCGCCGTAGCCGTTGTATTTGCGGAATCGCGTTTGGGTGTTCTTGTGCCCGCCGTAGCCGACGTAATAAAGCCGCAGGTAGTCGTAGGTGCGAAACTGACCCGTGCGTTGATCGTTTTTGAAGATGTCGCTGGGGAACTGGGGATCGATGGCCATCCAGAAGCAATTGAGGTCGCGCGTATTGTCGTTGAGGCCCCCGTTCTTGATCATCTTAACCTCGTATTCGATCATGACCGGACCTTCCATACGGTGACGAAACCAGACAGTGCACCCTTTGGCATCGTCGATTTCCAGGCGGCCGTCATTGATGGCGACCGTTCCGCCTGGCATTTGCTCGGGCTTCCAATTTTCGAGCGAGTCGAAGGCGTCTTGGAAAAGAATCTCGCCTCGCTCGTACTGAAGGGATGCTAGCGCGGGAAAGGAGAACGCGGCGACTGCGAGAACGAAAACAAAAGGGCTGAGTCGATGCCTTATGAGGGGGGTCATGGGGATGTTATTAAATAGGGCGATTGCTAGGTCAATGAGTCAGTTAGGGGCAGGAGAAGGTCCGCAAGCGAGCTCGCATCGCGGCAATGCTAACTGTTAACCCTTTTTCCGTTTCGCGATCAGAACGAGATGAGAATCTAGCGCGTCCACAAGTCTTGTTTTGAATCCCTTATTTTATCGCTTTGCATTCAGACGCTTAAGCCTCAGATTGAAGTTTCTCGATATCTACTACCGATGCGAAATTTACTACCTCTGCTCTTTGTCGCTCTCATTTTAACGGGACCTCTCTTCGCTCAGAAAGGTCCATTTCTCTCAACCGGCGTAAAGGTTGGCGAGGCGGATTCCGATAGCGCGATTGTCTGGGTTCGCCTGACGGCGGACAAATCGGCTAAGTTCGGGCAGCTGCCGATCTTTACGGAAGGACTGTCTTCGGAGCATAAAGACGAGGGCAGCATGCCGGCCGATGTGTCGCCGGGGAGCAAAGGCTTGGCGCGGATTCACTATTGGCCGGAGTCGAAAGGCAAGCGGGCCATGCGGTCGACACCCTGGCTGGCGGTGTCGCCAGAGAAGGACTTCATACGACAGGCGCGTCTGACCGGATTGTCGTCAGGCGAACGTTACCGCTACGAAGTGGAAGCGCGAACGGAGGCGAATGTGAAAGCGACTGCGAATGCGAGCGGGGCCTTTCACACGGCGTTTGGAGAGAACTCGAGCGAGTCTGTGAGGTTCATCGTGACGACGTGTCAAGCGGTTCGCAGCATCGATTCCGGGGCGGACGGGCACTCTACGTACAAGCAGATGCTGGCCTTCGAGCCCCACTTTCTCGTGCATACAGGGGATATCGTGTATTATGACAAGGCTCCCTTAGCCAAGAGCATCCCCCAGGCGCGAGCCAAGTGGAATCTGATGTTCTCGTATGGGCATAATCAATACTTTCATCAGAATGTGACCTCCTACTTTATGAAGGACGATCACGACACATTGAAGAACGATTGCTGGGCGGGTCAGACCTACGGCGATCTTACTTTCGAGCAGGGTTTGGATATCTTTCGCGAACAAGTGCCCATGGGCGAAAAAACCTATCGGACCTATCGCTGGAGCAAAGACGTGCAAATTTGGATGATCGAGAATCGAGATTTCAGATCCAGCAATCGAGATCCGGACGGGCCGAATAAGACGATCCTCGGCGCGGAGCAGAAAGCTTGGCTGAAGAGGACGATCCTCGAATCGGATGCGACTTATAAATTCGTCATATCGCCGGGACCCATGGTGGGACCGGACAAGTTCGGCAAGAAGGATAATCATGCCAATGAAGTCTTCGCCCACGAGGGACAAGAACTTCGCGATTTCCTAAGTCAGCAGAAGAATACATACGTCGTTTGCGGCGATCGCCATTGGCAGTATTGTTCCAAGGATCCGGATACGGGATTAATGGAACTGGGCAGCGGCTCGATCAATGATCAACATGACTACGGAGGAAATCCGGGCTTCTTTTCGGACTTCCACACCTATTTCAGCGGCAAGGGCGGTTTTCTCGGAATCACCGTGGAAAAGGGCAAGGCCAAGGCTCAGTGGTTTGCCGCGGATGGCGAGATGAAGACGTTGACCGTTCGGCATACGGAAAAATTGTAATGCCAATCTCTCGGACCGGCCCATTTCGCTTGCTTGGCCAATGTCTCGAGCCACGAAAGTAGATGGCAAAAGAAACGATTCGCTTCAAAACGGCCCTTGTGTTCGGAGTATTGATCAGCTTGGGCGCTGTCGGAATTTTCGGTTCGATTGCGTTCGTTTGGACTTGGGCGCAGGAAGGCTTCGCGGACGCTTTGGTAGGACTCGGCCTAGTCTGCTTCTTTGCCTGCCCGGTAGTGGCTTTGTTTCCAATCGTAGGGGCCGTTATTTCGATTCGTCGTAAATCAGCTTATGTATTCAAATTGTGGTTGGCTTCGACTTTCGTGTCGCTTTGCGCGAATCTGATTTTCGGGGGAATCGTGTTCGGCCTCGGAAACTGGCTAGCCTAAGAATCGCTCCGAATAGGCGCTTTCTCTAGCGCTCTCTCCGCGATGCATACCGAGAGTCATGGAAGAGCCAGTAAAAGAACAGCCCAAAGATTCCCATTACAAGAACGAGCGCGCTCCAGGCCCAAGCGGGTATGCCTAAGTAGGGTTCCTCAACTCGAACGCGAGCATTGTCGTATCCCTTCGCCGCAAATACGATGTGAGCGATGGCTCCGATAAAAGGAATCCCGATCGCGATCAGATGTTCTATGCCGATGTATATGCCCAAGAAGCGCACTGAGAATGAAAGACCAACAACGATAGTGACGAGGGGGATTACAAATTTCATTCATTTAAGGGAGCTGATCCGTCAGCAGATTGATTCTGCTGATTCGCTATTTGCTTTCGTTCGTTAGGCGAACGGGATCCCAGGGGTCGTAACGATTCTCGTGGCTTTGGATCGCCTGAAGACTGGCATCGTAGTTAGTGGGTCCAAGGTCATTCTGGGAGTAGCCGGAATGCGGATATTTCGGATGTTTGAATCTCGATAAGCTGTAAAGCTCTTCGGTCTTGAATTCGGATATGCCCTTCGATGTCAGCAATTGATGGAGTTCGACGGTTCTCTTTCTGTCCGTACCGTGATCGCTCCAGTAATAGAGAAACAGTACGATCACCTTGTTTTCGCTCTTTATATGAATCTGACTATGGGACCCGCTGACTCCGTCGATTTTGGTAAACGGAATCTTGAAAACGTAGTCTGTCGGTTCGTTGTTCAGTCCGCCGTCAATCAGGCAGATTTCCGTTTTCGTGGCAGCTACGATTCCTCTACGGCCTTCAAGCGTCTCTTCCGTTTCGGGATCGGCTATTTCTTCGAAGAAGCAGTAGTTCATGAATTCGATATGCTGGTCGCCTAGTTCGGCGATTTCCCCCAATCTTTGACGATGAGACTCCGTCCTAAGAGGCGGGGATGCGCATCCGCTGGCAAGAATCACCGCCAATAGGGCGATTGCGGAAAGAGCGGTCTGATGTTTCGATATGAGGGGAGCAAGATCGCCGACAGTTTTGGCAACTTCCAGGGGATTACGAAGCGCGAGTAGATTCATGGTAGGGTAACAAGGCCTTTTCGATTAAGGCCGTGTCCCGATCGAATGCAACTAGAATGGCTCGTTGAGCAGCGCTATCCTTTGAAGTCCGGGTTGGCGACGGAGGGAATGACTGCGTTTGTGTTCGTTTGCCAGCGTTTGAGTTCCTTCAGCAAGTCGCCTGCTTTTTCAGGGTGGGCCTTGGAAAGCTCCTTCGTTTCGCTGGGATCGCTAGCGACATTGAAAAGTTCGACCTCTCCGCTTTCGAAATATTGGATGAGCTTCCAGTCGCCTTTGCGAATGACGCTCGAAGGTGTGGCCCGCCAATACAATGTATCCGTGCCATGAATAGGCCGAACCAGATTGTATCCGTTGCCTTGCAAATAAAGTGGGTAGTGCCAGAAAATGGCTCGTTCTTCGAGAGCTCTTTCTCCTCTTAGCAAGGGGATGATGGACCGACCGTCAACCGGCTGGGACTTGGGCAGGTCGGCGTTGGCAAGCTCGGCGAAGGTGGGCAAGTAATCGACGCCCGTTATAGGCGTCTTGCAGATGCTGCCAGCGGCGATTGCATCGGGCCAAACGGCAAAGGTTGGCACGCGTATCCCTCCTTCGTAGAAAGCGCCTTTGGCCCCGCGCAAGGGTCGATTGAAGGTGACCGTATGGCCTCCGTTATCGGAAGTGAAGACGAAGAGGGTATTGTTCGCGATTCCAGAGTTCTCGAGCGCGCCATGGATGCGACCCACGCTCGTATCGACTGCTTCCAGCATCGCCGCATAGATCGGATTCCAGTCTCTGTCCCAGTTCTTGGACTTCAGTTTGCGTTTGTATTTTTCAACGACCTTCGGACGCGCTCGGATGGGCGTATGCACATCCCAATGACAGAGGTATAGGAAGAAGGGATTGTCGGATTCATCTTCTATGAAGCGGATCGCTCGATCGGTGAGCGTTTCGGCAACGTCAATATTGCCATAGAATTTCTTGTCGATGGCTCCTCCAAGGCCGTTCGTATCGTTCAAATCAAATCCATGCGAGTCGTTTCCTAGATGCCATTTGCCGAGATGGGCCGAAGTGTAGCCCGCTGGCTTCAGAACTTCCGCTATGGTAGTAAAGTAAGAATCCAAAACCTCCGCTGAGGGTAAGACGCCGTCTCCTTTGGAGTCGCCTTTGCGAGGAACCAGGAACTTCATCTTCTCGATGTCTCCCTTGGCTTTGGATCCGGGAGTCCACATTTGCGTGCGTACGATATAGGTCCCGGTCATAATCGTCGCTCTCGACGGCATGCAGTTGGATGCTCCCGGATAAGCATCGCTGAATCGCATGCCTTTGGCGGCCAATCGATCGATGTTTGGCGTTTCGTAGAATGCGGCTCCGTTAAAGCCAACGTCAGCCCAACCTAGGTCATCCGCTAGAACGAAAACGATGTTCGGCTTATCGGAGCGAAGGCTCAAAAGGGATAATGAGAAGGCCGCCACGAAAGCGCAGGTGTAGAAGGGCTTGGAGTTCATGTTTGTGGGATGATAGTAAAAATCGCGAGACTAGGGCTTCGACTCTGGGACGCCAGGCCATTCGGTCCCTCATAGTGGAACTATCCCACTGTGACGCCTGTCTCTCGTCACGAGTTTCGTGGATCGACCCTCCGGAGGTTCGGAATGTCCGAAACTCTGACACTAAATTACACTATTTAGCGGTTGCTTGAGTCGCTATTCGTTGACTGGATTAGAGCAGTTGAAACCTACCCCTTCATACCTCGGGTTTGGGGAGCCCTAACAGAGAGACCTCATGAATATTCAAGGAAAAGGAACGAAGCAGAACAGTTACGATGCAATCGTTGTCGGTTCGGGGATCAGCGGTGGCTGGGCGGCCAAGGAACTGAGTGAAAAGGGGCTCAAAACGCTCGTCTTGGAGCGCGGGCGGGACGTAAAGCACGGCGAGTATCCCACAGCTCACACGGAAGCATGGGAATTCGAAGGCCGCGGCGCCAAGCACCAAGAACGACTTAAGCGTCAGCTCAAGCAGAACCGCACGGGCTACACAACTCACCCAGCTTCGGCTCACTGGTTCGTTGACGACGTGGACAATCCCTACTCCGAGGACCAGCCTTTCGACTGGATGCGCGGCTACCACGTTGGCGGTCGCTCGCTTCTGTGGGGGCGCCAGTCCTATCGCCTGAGCCAAATGGATTTCGAGGCGAATGCTAAGGATGGTTACGGCGTCGATTGGCCGATCCGCTATAAAGACATCGCGCCCTGGTACGATTACGTCGAGAGCTACGCGGGCATCAGTGGTTCGCTGGAAGGCCTTCCCCAGCTCCCAGATGGCAAATTCCTTCCTGAGATGGAGATGACCTGCGTGGAAACCCACGTCAGACAGAGCATCGAGAAGCGTTTCGAGAACCGTACTATGATAATTGGCCGGGCGGCCAACCTGACGGTGCCCCACAATGGTCGAGGCAATTGCCAGTTCCGCAATCGCTGTATTCGGGGCTGTCCCTACGGGGCCTACTTCTCCAGTAACGCGTCGACGTTGCCAGCGGCCCAGGCCAGCGGCAATCTGACCCTAAGGCCCTTTTCCATCGTCAATTCGCTGATCTACGACGAGAAGAAGGACAAAACAGTGGGCGTACGCATTATCGATGCGGAGACTCACGAGGTGCATGAGTACTACTCGAAAGTGATTTTCCTCTGCGCGTCGGCGATCGCTTCGACCTTTATCCTTATGAATTCAAAGTCGGATCGGTTTCCGGAAGGATTCGGCAACGATAGTGGAGAACTGGGGCACAATTTGATGGATCACCACTTCAAGGTTGGGGCCTCGGCGCGTTTCGACGGATTTGACGACCATTACTACAAGGGACGTCGCCCCAACGGGATCTACATCCCGCGCTTTCGCAATCTCGACAAAGCGTCGACTCAGAAAGACTACGTTCGCGGATTCGGCTACCAAGGTCGAGCCAGTCGCGAGAATTGGTCGCGCGGCATTGCTGAACTCGCGCGTTTCGGTCCCGAGTTGAAGGCCGATCTGATCGAACCTGGTCCCTGGCGTTTCGGTATTGGTTCCTGGGGAGAGTGTTTGCCTTACCATGAAAACCGGATGTATTTGAATGAGGAGCTCAAAGACAAGTGGGGGCAGCCTACGGTGACATTCGATTGCGGCTGGAAGGAAAACGAGTATGCCATGCGCAAGGACATGAAGCAATCGGCCATCGATATGATCGAGGCGGCGGGCGGTCGCGATATTCAACCCTTCGATACGCCGGAGAAAAGCAATCCTGGAAACTGCATCCATGAGATGGGTACTGCTCGCATGGGCAAGGATCCGAAAACATCCGTTCTGAACAAATGGAATCAGGTGCACGCTTCCAAGAATGTCTTCGTGACGGACGGCGCTTGCATGACCTCAGCGGCTTGTCA
>Ga0066825_10000474_pt1 | contig 12937 bp, 9 predicted proteins | sample ETNtaG_6_FD_65608 | JGI IMG/M metagenome (GOLD analysis project Ga0066825, IMG submission 65608) | Marine microbial and viral communities from oxygen minimum zone, Eastern Pacific Ocean - ETNP201306SV45 | ecosystem: Environmental > Aquatic > Marine > Oceanic | place: Pacific Ocean: Eastern...
CTCGCATCCAATCGAATCGCTTTTTTTCATTGTATGGATGATCGACATCATCAACAAAAAAATGACTATGAGCTCGATCAGTCGTGTATCCTGTTCTCTTTTGTTTAAACTGCCGTTTTAAATCTTCTTTTGTAGGACGCCCACCATGGTCCATGTCCCATGGATCTAGGTGAGCAGTATGATAATCGGTCACATGCTCAATCATGCGACCACGTTCAAGTACTAAGGTCTTTAGGCCTTTTTCTGTTAATTCTTTAGCAGCCCACCCTCCGCTTATACCTGTTCCAACAACTATTGCATCAAACTCATTTGTACTCATTGTGACTAAATTGGTTTATCGATCACTCTATACAGCTCGGATAATATAGTCCCGAGTGGAGTGATGCAAGCGCTTTTATTTAGAAAAGCACTCTTTACCAAAATTTACCGTCTAATTCAGCTGTCTTTTCCCATTCACTCATGGGTTTGGTTAGAAGTGCAGCTAATTGATCAAATAAAATGTTGGATTCAGGTAGATCATAATGGTACCAGCTATGAATCATATTTTTATACTCATAATAGTTGAAAATGACAGGCTGGGAAGCTGCTTTTTGGCGTAGTTTTTCTGCATCCGCTTTGAAAATATCGTATTCAGCGGTGTATATCCGTGTTGGAGGCATCTTTCTTAGGTCTAAATAAACGGGGGCTAGTGGGGTATGTGAATCTTTAAGGCCATCCGATTCCGCTTCATGGTCCTCCAAAGTCGGAATTTGATGTTGCCATATTTTTCCAAGACGGATCCACTCAGCGCGATTATTAACAGGATCTAAGGCTTCAATTTTATCAATCCATGGATTACTTAGGGTACTATCCAGCCAGGGGCAGAGTAGGATTAATTCATTAACTGGGAGTTGCTGATGAGTATGATTTTGTAGCAAATGATAGGCTAGCCATGCACCTGATCCTTCACCCAGTATCATCAACGGTGAGTTTGCGCCCAATGTGTCATTTATTAATTTCATTGTGGCGTTTAAACACCAATCTAAAACAGAAGTTATGGTATGAGAAGGGTAGAGTGGCGCTTCTATAAGTACTATTTTAGGAACGCCACGTTGTAATAATTGCTCGACCAACTTCCAGTGTGCTTTCCTAGGGCCTTTAATAAGTCCACTTCCATAGAAGTAAAAGACAATGGGATCATCTTTTTGGGTAGATTTTTTCTCACACAACCAAAAGTTACCATTATCGACTTTATTTAATTCGATATTATATGTTGAGTAAAGTTTTTTGGACGGATGAAGTGAAATATTTTCTCTGACAGGTTCAATAGGTTTACTATAAGTAGCTTCCGTATGTTTTAGAAAATAGTAAAGCATACGACTAGCTAAACTCGATTTTGGCATATCTGACAAGGATAAAAAATTGATTGACATACAATAGAAAAAAGATGCGCTGCTGTTAAAAAAAACAGTCTATTTCTTCTACTCTACTATGTCAAATTGTTCTTTTGTATTGCTTCGTTCCATCGCATCAAAGTGCCACCATTCTGTTGATAGGGTCAGAAAACCAGCCTTAGTCATAATCTGACGTAGCAATTTCCTGTTTTGAACATGTGTGGGTTTTAAAGCGCCAATACTCATTAGTGAATCTTCTGAAGTTATATGCGAAAGCGCTGAAAAATCATCAAAAGAGGTGCCCATATCAAGCAGCCCTACCCCATCTACCCAAATCCCGAGATCAACAGCCATGCCATAGTTATGTATTGAGCCTCTTTGAGGATTTGCAATATATTTACCACGCTCCTCAATGGGTAGATCAGATTCATCCCATAATTTCTGTTGTATACGACGAGGTCGGGTCGCATCAAATATGTATAAAGTATAATTCGGATAATTTGCCCGTAAATCTTTTTGGGCCAGAACTAATTTTTCCGCAGCATTTGGTCTTAAATAGGCTTGGTCTAGCTCTCCATAAGCATCATAGCCAAGTATATTATTGGTGTCCGAATAAGCTAGGTTCACTTTAATAGTAGAGTCAAGTTCTTGAATATTTACAAGTCCTGCCTCCTTGAATACAGCGTTCCAATTGGGTTTTTTTGTGCATGAAATAAAAAGAAGGCAGCTAAGTAGGAGAAAAAATGGTGATGAGATAAAATTCATAGAAGTTGCTAAATGGCTATTGTTCGGCTATGAAAAAAAAGTATAATGAAAAAAAAAGCCGCAATTATGCGGCTTTTTGTGAGTAATCTCAAAAAGGATTAGCCTTCATTCTTCTTTGCTTGAATTTCTAGACGAATGTCCTGAGCTAATTTTTTCAGATCTTGAAGACCTTTTCTTGCTCGGGTACCAGCTGCTTTGTTTCCTTTCTCGTAGAATTTTTCCATTTCTGATGAAACTGATTCTACTAATGTTTGTAATTCACTTACTCTACTCATTATTACTCCGTTATGTTTTAGTTAATGAATATTCTTTAAAGAATGATCTAAGCTATTGATTCAGAATCACTGAATCAATAGAGAAAATACACTTTCTTTATAAATAATGGGATTTGAGCATAAGAAACGCAGATTTTAGATAAATTCATACAAAATTTGAATAATTAGGATAAATAATCGTAGTCCTTGGAAAAAAATGAGACGAAATTTAGCCCAAAACTGAGTTAAAACTTGGCGAGAGAGTCTGTATAAAACGCGTTTGGTAGAAGATCATGCACAAAATATTCCGACCACGTATAATCTTTGTGAAGGGAATAAAGCTTAGAGAACAGCATATGTTCACTTAACATTTGGCGGCAAGCCCCACAAGGCGTGCTCAAATCTCCATGTATTGCATGTACAAATATTCCATAAAATGTTTGAGCTCCATGACTCAATGCACTAATTAAAGCCGTTCTTTCTGCGCACAACCCCAATGACCAATCATCAAATTCAACATTTACCCCTGGAAATATCCCAAGATTAGTCCAGAGTAGGGCTCCTACGGGGAAATTTGATTCTGTACAAATTGCATGTTGGCATACATCTATCAGTGTTTGTTTGAATTGTTCCATCTGATCTTTTTTAAATACAGAATTAGATGTATTGGTAGTATTCTCAAAATTTTGCGGTTCTACAGAGCATTTGGTGAGGCCAAAAAATTCAAGTGGTATGGGTTCTAAAGATGTAATGCCCTTCGTTTGGCTAGATTTGACTGCATAACTATGTTTATGATTAGATGCCTCTAATTTTTGCTGATATGTTTTTTGAAGTTTGACCACCATTTTATGGAACGCATTTTCGGATAGTTGCTCTGTCTTAAGGGAGAATGAAATTACCCAATATTCAAGTCCACTAAGCGTGGGATCCTGATAAAATACAATAGCTGGCTGTTGACCGTGCATTAAACATTGTACGACTCCTGCTTGTACTGCAGAAATGCTTGTTGGGAAGGAGGCCGACTCTATCCTTATGCCCAAGAATAAGTTCCCTTCCTTACTCTTAATAATACAAAGTCCAGCTTTGTTGGAGTAGGGTTGATAGCTAAGTTTAGATTGGTAACTCATATTATTTACTGATTGATTCGAGTGCCGCATCAGCAACAGCTGCTCTAATCCTGCTAATTCGTCCCCCATAAGACCTGTAGGGATGTACCCTATTGGTCAACATAATAACTCCTATTTTATGATCTGGGTCTACCCAAAAAGAGGTGCCTGTAAAACCGGTGTGTCCGAAGGATTCGGGACTCATTAAATTCCCTGCTGAGCTAAATCCCGATCTGGACTTTTTATCAAACCCTAGTCCTCTACCGCTAAGAGAAGTTTGTGTAGAAGTGAACTCATCAACACGTTCGCTGGATATGAATCGCCGGCCAGCATAATACCCTTGGTTGGTTAAAAAAGTTATATACTTTGCTATATCAATAGTATTAGAGAACAAACCGGCATGGCCTGCAACTCCATCCATGTAATAGGCTCTTTCGTCGTGTACATCTGCTTGAACCAATTCCATTCTAAAGAGGGTGTCTATTTCGGTTGGTGGGATGGATTGTGCATACCATCGCCCTATTTTTTTAGGAGTAAAGAAGGTTGAAAACATGCTCATGGGATAATGTAATTGCGATCGGACATAGCTATCGAGGCGTTGACCGCTCACCTGTTCTATAATTTCGGCTAAAAGAATTAACCCTAAATCGCTGTAGACATACTTTTGGTTAGGACTCCATTCTAGGGGCTCATTTCTGACAGCCTCTATAATCGATCCTCTGTCTTGTAATTCATCCACATAGACTTTAAAAGCAGGTAGTCCTGATTCATGATTTAATAAATCTCTAATAGTAATATCGGCTTTATCATCAACCCGAAATTCAGGAATATATTGGCTAACAGGGCTGTCTAGTTCAAGTAACCCACGATCGACCAAATGCATTATAGCCGTTGTGGTAGCAAGTATTTTTGTTACGCTCGCTAAATCATAAGGAGTATTAGGATCAACTGGTTTAATTTTTTGGTAGTCAGTATATCCAAAGGCTTTGTTGTAGGCTAAAATGCCATTTTTCACTACTGCAACAACGCCGCCTGGAAATACTGAATCTTTGATAGCATTCTCCATAATCCTATCAATTTTAGCTAGTTTTGAGGAGAGCATTCCTGCCTCTTCGGCCATCCCAAAATGCAAGGTGCTTTTGGGTATATGAATTCCATGTCCTAGGTTATAACTAGGAGGAATGTCAATGGGTAAGCGGCCGTTTATTTCCGTTGCACCAAATAGACTAGCGGCGGCGGCATCACTCTGCACAGAAGTATTAGACCAAGCAATAACTTGTACCTCCGTCTCCTTGATAGAGCTAAATAAATAGGGATTCCCAAATAGAACAGTAACAATGGGGGTTCGACTAGTGAGGAGTTTACGTACAAAATTGGTTTGTGTAGAGTTTAATTGTAAATCTTGTCCTACACGGAAGCGGGTAAAGGCCCCCAGAACTACCAAGTCTGAATTTCTTGCCTGTCGGATGATTCTGAGCTCTTCGGAATTGGTGGTTCTTAAATCATGCTCGAAGTACTGAACATCGGGATGATGATCTCTTATACCTCTAATAAACGTACTTTCAGGACTTCCTATTTCTGAATCGCTTAGATTAATAACGGTTAATTTAGGATATCTTGAAGGATTAATGGGTAGGATGTTAGATTCATTTTGAAGTACAGTAATACTTTGTTGTGCTATCCTTTTGGACTCTGCAATATGTTCTGGAGAGGAAATTGTACTGGCCATTTTCTTCAGTGCTACTTCTCCTTTGTTATCGAATAAGCCATGTATTATTTTCCAATTAAGGAGCTTTAAAACGGATTTATTAACCCTTTCTATACTCAGTTCTCCTGTTTCAATGGCGGCCAAGACCTCATCAATGGCCGTTGTAATGTCGGGACTCATGAGCATGAGATCTGCGCCAGCTTTTAGTGCAGCTACCACGGCGTTACCAGGGGAGAAGTAGTTGGATATGCCTTTCATACCTAGGCCATCAGTCACAATAATGCCTTCAAACCCTAAAGAATCCTTGAGTATATCGGTCAGAATATGAGGATCTAAGGTACCCGGTAGACCAACACTATCCGATAACTGTGGGAAGGATATATGAGCAGTCATAATACTTTGAACACCCCTTTCAATAGCAGCAGAAAAAGGAATTAGTTCAACCGAGTCTAATCTAGCATAATCATGAGGTACAACGGGTATGTCCAGGTGTGAATCTGTTTCAGTATCACCATGGCCAGGGAAATGTTTTGCGGTTGCGACTAAACCCTCACTCTGAATTCCTTGAATAAATGCGGTCCCATATTCAGCTACCAGTTTAGGATCTGAGGAAAAAGAACGAATGTTAATCGCCGGATTTTTTGGATTATTGTTAACGTCTAAAACGGGGGCGAATATTTGATGTACACCAGCTGCTTTTGCCTCTTTTGCGGTAATTCTTCCTTTCACAAATGCATTCCGGACATCACCAGTGGCTGCTACACCCATTGCAGGGGTAATCCGGGTCGAACCGCGTATGCGCATAGCTGCGCCAAATTCCATATCCTGTGTAATCCATAATGGAATACTGCTTAATGATTGTAAATCGTTAATTAAGGCTGCTTGACCGTAAATATCTCCACTCATCATTATAAGCCCACCAATTTCCTGCTCGGTAATTAAGCGCTCTATATCCAATCTAGCATTACTTCCTTGAGCCATATAATTGCCATAAACCGGGGCGAAAAAGAGTTGAGCTACCCGTTGGCGTGTGGTCAACTGTCGGAGCAAAATTTCGGGATCTGTTATTGGCTCAGTGGAGGATTGATTCGGAGCTAGCTGAGTAATTTTTCCTCTAGTAAATGATTCTGCATCATCTTGTGCCGTACTCAAACTGGTAAGAACAATGAATACAACAAGGATAATAGAAAATGAATATAAACCTTCTTTCATATCACGAAAATGGGGTTTTGATCACTAGTGATGATTCTATATTTGATTTTATTATAGACAATAAATAATTACTGTAATGGAATCAATTGCATATACCGCCAATTACTAAGTTTAACGTAGCTACTATCTTGCACCAATTCTTTGTAACGGCCGTTGAGCCATAATGCACTTTGGTCTCCAAAATGGGAGGAAAAGGGGTTTCCAGATTGCCCCGTTGGCAAAACACTTTGTGAAAATCGTAGATCGGCAAGGTTAACTATTCTTCTAACCGAGGCTCCTAGCACCATTTCAAAAGGCGTATCCCAATTGTATTGACCATTGTTTATGGTCATGCCATGCCCAGGGACTTCAAAAGGGCCGTGACTTAGTATGTTATCAACGATTAATTTGAGTGCTTTAGGGGCTGATGAATCTTGTGCTGCCTCTTTGAATAGGGGTGGAGAAAAACGGATAGTATGTAATTGTTCCCATCTCCATTCGAAGGGTTCCGGTCCGTATAAATCACTCAGATAATAAATAGTCTCCTGCATGCTCTTTACTATTATATCTTCAATGGTCTCCACTTCATTTGTTAGTACATTGTCGAATAATCTACTTTCAGTTTCGATTAAATGGGGCATAATTCGGACAGGTATAAGTTCATGCCGTGTAAAGTGGTTATAGCTTTGCTCTCCAAATTCGTCCGCCAGTGTATTACGAGTGAGTCGTAGAAAAAAAACATCAAATATAGAAGCGGCTGTGGAATTCTTAGTGTATCTAAAATCCCAATTTTTTAGGTAACTCAATGCAATGCTAAAATCGTATTCCTGTTGGGATTCGATGTAATTGACCAGGATAGGTGTAAGTGATGCGGCGAAATATGAGAATACATCATTTTGGAGTATACCTACCTGTTCAATGGATAGAAGACTGTCAGTGGTGATCAGTTCTTCGATACGCTGGATGCGTGAAGGAGGTTCCCAAAAGCTTGCAATATAGTAAGGATAAGCATCCGTGGTTATTTTATTGTTGGCATTAGCAATCCAACCTTTTTTAGGGTTTATAATTTTCGGTAGTTCATTGAATGGTATCCAAGATTGCCAATCATAATCTTGATCCCATCCAGGTCGTAGAAGTAAAGGGTCATGCTTTCGAATAGGTAATTTTGCTACGCTAAACATAGCAATATTTCCACTGTTATCACCATACATAATGTTCTGCCCTGGAACACCATAATCCCTCAAGGCATCTTGAAAGCTATCTATATCCGTAGACCAGTTTATATCATACATACTTTTAATCTCATGACTAATTTCATGCCCTGTCCAACGAATGCTAATCACCTGGTCTTTAACTATATCTCCAGAGGGATAAATATCGCTAATAACTGGACCATGCAGGGTTGATCTAACATCAAAAAACTGATCCTCTGCACCTTTTACTTTGATGCGTTCTCTCCTAACATCAAACGGGATATAGGTCAAGCCTTCAGGAGTATCTCTTCTGTATTTCCCTCGATCTTTAGGATTCACCATTTCTAAGTAGAAATCAGTATCATCAGCCATAATATTGGTAAAGCTCCATGCTAAATCATCATTTTGGCCAAGCACTACACCCGGTAAGCCGGCTAGGGACACCCCAGAAAGGTTTCTTCCATTAAGATGTGCGTGAACTTCATACCACTTTCCTGGCATGTCTAAGCCAAGGTGTGGGTCACCTGCCAAAATGGGATATCCAGTAGTTGTTTTTGATCCATCAATGACCCAAGCATTACTTCCGACTGCAGACCCTCCAACCTCCATTAGATCTCGTCGTTGCCATTCTAAATCTAATAATCCTAATAGTGAACCACTTTCCTGATTGTTAAGGGTAGTAGGTAAATTTTCGGACCATCCTACCATGATAGCCTCCAAATCTTCACTAGGTAGTTTTTCAGATAAATCCTGATACATAAGTTCACTCCACCAGCTCAGATTTAAATCCCAAGCCATGAGTCTGGTTAAGCCAATAGAATGGGTAATAGTCCACTCAATAGGTGTCATTTCTGTGAGAGCAAATTCCACAGGTAAGCGGTCGGTATGCGTTAGAATGAAGCTATTTACTCCTTTTGAATAAGCCTCTAGTATAAATCTTTCTTTGGCGCTCAGTTGTTGTTCAATTTTCTGTGCTGTATACCAAAATCCTAGTGTGCGCTGGTACTGATCCAATGGAACTAATTCTTCCCCAAAGAACTCAGCAAATCGTCCTTCCATTGCAAGTTGGGAAAGGGTCATTTGCCATAATCGATCTTGTGCATGGACATAGCCCAGAGCATAATACAAATCAGATTCGTCTGTTGAATAGATGTGAGGTACTCCAAAATCATCCCAATAAATATCAACCTCATTGGTTAAAGCAACATGTTCACTAATGGCTTCATAGTTGGGTAGGGGTTTCCAAAATGTCCAATAAAAAGCAGTTAATCCTACCCCTATAAGTAGAAGTGCGATAAAAAGAGCAAATTTACCAATCGTGTTCATATGTGAAAATTATAAGGTTGAATTTAATCGCCTATTTGGATAGGATTGATAGGTAGAAAGTAGTGAGTCTAGGTATGAATTAAAATGTATGGATTCTAAGTAACCATTAAGTAATTAATGAAACGAAATCTACATTCCACATTTTCTCCAATAACTCACTTCATTATAAACTTGATACAAATTCAATACAATTGGTGATACACAGATGCATAATCAACAGATACACTCCGTAACCATTATTGGAGCAGGCACGATGGGAAATGGAATCGCGCATGTATGTGCGATGGCAGGCTTTCCTGTAAAATTAATGGATAGGAGTGAAGAGCAGCTTAGTATAGCACTTCAAACGATTGAAAAAAATTTAAAGCGAATGGCCGAAAAACAAAAAATTATACCGGCCGAGGTCAGCTCTAGTCTAGCTCGAATACGAGCATATACCAATCTTAGGCAAGCAATATCAGGAGCCGACTTAATTATAGAAGTGGTACCGGAACAAATTGAAGTAAAGAAAGCAGTATGGAATGAAATAGAACAGGGAATAGACAATAACAAGCAGAAACAAACGATTTTCGCAAGTAACACTTCCTCGATATCCATTTCAGAATTAGCACAAGATTTGGCATATCCTGAGAATATGATTGGTATGCATTTCTTTAATCCGGTTCCAGTAATGAGTTTAGTTGAAATAATACTAGGGGAGAAAACCAGTGAGCAGACATTTAATTCGGTTGAATTGCTTACTAAAAAGTTGAGTAAAACACCGATAAGAGTCAATGATTTTCCAGGTTTTGTAAGTAATCGTATTCTTATGCCAATGATTAATGAAGCTATTTATGCACTACATGAAGGGGTAGCGGAAAAAGAAGCAATAGATCAGGTAATGACATTAGGTATGGCGCATCCCATGGGTCCATTGCGGCTGGCAGATTTTATCGGGCTAGATGTGTGCCTGAACATTATGAATGTGTTGTATAAAGGTTTTCAAGACGATAAATATACACCGTGCCCTCTACTTGTAGACATGGTGGATAAAGGTCAGTTAGGAAATAAAACAGGGCAAGGTTTCTATAACTACGATGCCTGAAGATGTTGCCATTACATTAGTTATAGCAATATTGTGACTGTTCTCGCTCAAAAAATCTCAATAGCTGGTAAATTAAAAAAAAATATTTACTAGCAAATTAGTAGTAAACCTAATCAAAAGCCAATAAAGGGCGATTTTTTTCATTTGTAAGCATACGAAAATCAATTTGTTAGCTTCGTTTTAATAGGGTTAGTAGAAAAAGCGCTTTTTTAACGAAGGCAAGCAATTTCTTTGCTAAATTTGGGAACTAATGGAGAAAAAGAAATAGTTATAGTTCTTGTAAATCTTTAACTAAACGGAGAATTAATGGAAACATTGACAGTAGATCAATACTCTCTAGTCTACAATATGTTATCATTTTGTATAGCTTCTATGGTCTTTTCAGGACTATTTTTTATGCTAGCCAAAGACAGAGTTGCTCCACAATACAGACTATCAGTTGTTTTTTCAACAATAGTAGTGGGGATCGCTGCATATCATTATTTTAGAATATTCGGCTCATGGGAAGCTGCCTACGTATTAGAAGGTGGTAATTATGTAGCTTCTGGAAAACCATTTAACGATGCATATCGTTACATGGACTGGTTATTAACTGTACCTCTTTTGGTGGTAGAACTACTACTTTTATGTAGTCTTACAGGCGAAAAGAAAGAAAAGCTTATGTTCAATACAGTAGTTGCTACTGTAGCAATGCTAATTGCAGGATATATAGGTGAGACAGGTGGTAACTATGAATTAATGGGACATAGAGGACTTTGGGGCTTTTTAAGCACATTACCATTTGTTTACATTGTTTGGGTACTTTGGAATGAAGTTACAATAGCTATGGCAGACAAAGAAGGTCACGTAAAGGTTCTTTTTAGAAACATTAGACTTTTATTAATCTTTACTTGGGGTTACTACCCAATAGTCTACATGCTACCAATGTTTATGGATGCTGGATCAGGCATTGTATCAATTCAAGTAGGTTACACTATTGCAGATGTAGCTGCTAAAGCTGGATACGGATGTTTAATATATGCTATTGCAAAAGCCAAGTCAGACGAAGAAGGATACGCAATGGCATAAAAATCAGTTAAAATTGATTTTTTTAAGCCTCATCAATTGATGAGGCTTTTTTTTTACCGTTAGTTTAATATCAGTTTAAATGAAAATGTTGAGTACTATTCTTTTTCCTTATCAAATGCCCGATACATCTGTTCAACAACTAGCATATGTGGCAATGTTATGACACTAATCAGCGTAAATAATATGGCAACAAGTAAAGCTTCATCGCCAAATGCTTCAACCAGAAAATAGATTAAGATGAGCCCTATATAGGAGATCGCTGAGAACAAGGCCGTTTCCTTATAAAACCATATAAAACCAATTTGTTGATCCTTGCTGTTTAAAAAATCCAACATAGTTTTAGTATGATTGTATCCATGCCATAGACCAAAGTATAGTGCAAATGCAAAGATAGGATCGACCAGTGAAAAAAGGGCTGGTACTACGAGTGCATCAATACTGAGCCAGCTTTTCAAGGGTACCTGTTTAGAAAATATACTCCCCAATAAAAATATACTAGGGTATAATAAAGCAAAAAATAACCGTAAGTCTTCGGCAGTAGTAAAATTGTATATTACTGAAATAAGTGAGATACCTGTAACCGATTCTACAATTCTAGAGGTATAGAAAGGATCACTTCCGAATAAAATGAGTCCGGCGATACTTAATCCTCTAGCTACAATAAATAACTGTTTTAGTACTCCACTTAATGGTAAGCGCTCTGTATCTGATTGCCCAAAATGATAAAGTGTGAATAGCATGAAGAGCACAAAGCCAATAAACGGTTGCACATACCAGAGCCAAGCATACACGGCCACTACTAATAGATAACCCGCATAAAATACTACCTGAGTCTTCAGCGTCTCTTCTTTATGCAGAGCTTTAAAATAGATTTTATGATCTAATGCGCCATGAGGCATACCAATAATTAAAACGGAGGCAGCAAGTGCATAGTAACGTATGCTTTCAAACCAATCGTAGAGAAAAAAATTAAGGCCAATGATTGCTAGGCCAACAAATACCTGTAATTGAATAATTTCGTTGTTGGTTTTAGCCTGTGTCGTCATAATATAATGTTTGTTCTAAGGTTTGCCGTTAATATTACTAATCGGTTGTTGAAAACCAAGGTGGCTAGAATGTTATATGAATTAAAGTCTTTGGTTAAGACGATTGGGTATTAATTATCATCCCAATTAATTATTATTTCTAAATTTGTTTAGTTGGAATACAATACAGAACACACCTCTTTAGGTGAAATACAATACGGAACACCCCTTCATATTTTTTCCTAATAAGACTTTCTTTTCAACCCTACTTAGCATTGCCTCACTATGAGCGTACTTTTCATCCACCAGTTGCGATAACTCAGTCCATTGATTATTAAGCTCAAACCCATTAACGAGTCCCATTGTTACAATTTGTTCTTTTGTCAGATTGGCTTGCAATGGTTCATTGGCTATTTGTACGCCAAGCTCGAAAAAGAAACGCTGTTTACTACTTAATGAATTACGATTAAAATGGGTGCTCAGCCATTCATTTCCTGGATGAATTTGTTTTATTTGTGATATCATGGAAGTTAGAATTTCTCTGGGTATATAATCGATAAATCCTTCAGTAATAAACAAGCATGCCTCATTCGAATTAAATGTAGGGTGTTTTGTTAAGCACTGCTCTAGTGAATCCTGAATTGCATTAAAGTCAATAAAATGTACCCTTTGGTATTGTATTGGCAAAAGATTCTTTTTAAAGCTAATCATGGGTTTAATATCTAATTCAAAGCAGGTACAGGTATCTGAAAAAAGCCAGCCTAGATGATCAAGTCCACACCCAATGATGACTAGTTGTTTAAGCTTGGAATGTGCATGTATTAAACGAGCATTTACAACCTTT
>Ga0066825_10000477_pt1 | contig 12912 bp, 12 predicted proteins | sample ETNtaG_6_FD_65608 | JGI IMG/M metagenome (GOLD analysis project Ga0066825, IMG submission 65608) | Marine microbial and viral communities from oxygen minimum zone, Eastern Pacific Ocean - ETNP201306SV45 | ecosystem: Environmental > Aquatic > Marine > Oceanic | place: Pacific Ocean: Eastern...
CGACGATTCCGCTCAGGTGTCGAACCAGAGAGTGAGGATTTAACAAAAGCCATTGAAGCATTATTATAATATTATATATCAGGACGCGGTGCAATGGATATAATTTCATAAAACAAGGGTGCTTAAAAAATAAACTGTTGACTATTGTGTCTGTTGGTAGTTATATTTGATGCCCTTTATATGGTCCGGTAGTTCAGTTGGTTAGAACGCCTGCCTGTCACGCAGGAGGTCGAGGGTTCGAGTCCCTTCCGGATCGCTAAAGCCCTGATTCCAGGGCTTTTTTTTTATCCGGTATTTTTTAGCCAATATTAATTTCAGAGCTATCCTAAAGATGGAAGCAATCTCAACATATGATGTAATAGTTGTTGGCGCAGGTCATGCTGGTAGTGAGGCAGCGGGTGCTGCAGCACAGTTAGGAGTTAAAACTTTGCTCATTACCATGAATTTGGAGGCTATAGCAAAAATGTCCTGCAATCCGGCTATGGGTGGAGTGGCAAAAGGTCAGTTGATAAGGGAAATTGACGCACTTGGTGGCCTGTCTGGTTTGGTGAGTGATCGATCAGCTGTACAGTTCAGAATGCTTAATCGGAGTAAAGGCCCAGCCATGTGGAGCCCGCGGTGCCAGAGTGATCGCATACTCTATGCCCAATATATGCGTGAAGAACTTGAAAAAAAACAAGAACTTACCTTTAGACAAGATAATGTGGTTGACCTTATTATTGAAGACGGGGAGGTTAGAGGGGTAATAACCCAAACGGGACAACGGTTCAAGTCAAAAGCAGTTGTCCTCACAAGCGGGACCTTTCTTAATGGACTCATTCATATTGGTGAAATGAACTTTGGAGGGGGAAGATCTGGTGAGCGAGCTTCTGTGGGTATATCCGCTGCACTAGAAAAGCAAGGATTCGAAATTGGACGTCTAAAGACCGGTACCCCTCCACGGATTGACGGAAGAACGGTCGACTATAATGCTTTGGAAATACAATACGGAGATGATGAACCTACAGCCTTTTCTTATTCAACGGACACGGAAAGCCTACGAAACAAGGAACAGCTGACATGTTGGATTGGATATACTAATGACGCGGTACACAATAAATTAAAAGAAGGCTTTGATCGAAGCCCGATGTTTAATGGCCGCATTAAATCAGTAGGGCCTAGATATTGCCCATCCATAGAAGATAAAATTAACCGCTTTGCTGATAAAGATAGGCATCAGTTATTTTTGGAGCCAGAAGGGTGGAACACCTATGAAATGTATCTAAACGGCTTTTCTACTTCATTACCAGAGGATATACAATATCAAGCTTTGCGCACTATTCCAGGATTTGAACAGTCCGTAATGCTTCGGCCGGGTTATGCCATTGAATATGATTATTTCCCGCCACATCAAATCAAGAGAAGCATGGAAACAAAACGTGTATCTGGCTTATTTTTCGCTGGCCAAATCAACGGAACAACGGGATATGAAGAGGCTGCATGCCAAGGGCTTATGGCGGGAATTAACGCGGCTTTAAAGGTGGGTGGAAAGGATGACTTTGTACTGAAGCGATCCGAAGCCTACATTGGTGTGTTAATTGATGACCTTATAAATAAAGGTACGGAAGAACCTTATAGAATGTTTACCTCCCGCGCTGAGCACAGAATACTACTTAGGCAAGACAACGCTGATCTAAGATTAACACCAAAGGGTTATGAAATAGGCTTGGTTTCACGTGAAACATACGATAGATTCAACGCTAAAAGGCAACAAATTCAAGATGTGATGGATTTGTTGAATAGTGAAACAGTTAGGCCAGAAAATCTAAACGACTATTTGTTAAAAAGCGGAACAACGGGCTTAAAGCAACCGGTGAAGGCACATACGGTTATACCAAGACCGGAAGTAAAATTAACCGATCTTCTTAACGCTGATGAGGGTTTAAGCTCTAAGGTCTACGAGATTACGGATGATAAACATGTCCATGAGCAAGTTGAAATACAAATAAAGTATGCTGGATACATCCAAAAAGAGCATGAAATGGTTGAAGAGTTAGCAAATAAGGAAAAAATAACCCTGCCTGCAGAGTTAGATTATGTTCGAATAAAGAGCTTATCTACCGAGGGTAGATTGAAGTTGGCTAAGATAAGGCCAGAAACGCTTGGACAAGCAAGTAGAATTAGCGGGGTTTCAGCCAGTGATGTTTCTGTTTTAATGGTGTACCTCAAACGATTTTAACATGCTATCTCAAAAGCACATTATACGCGTAAAGGTTCCACCTGAAAAATATAGATACATAAAAACACTGTACAAGCGTAACCAAGCTGATATAAACACCTATATTGAGCAATTGCAGTGGTGGAATAAGCGTGTAAATCTTGTTAGCCGTGATGTTTCACGTGAAACACTGGTAATGCATGTAGAGCATTCGTTGTTGTTGCTTTTGGTTTCTGCTGTAAAAGAAGCCTCAGTCTTGCTGGACGTGGGAACGGGAGGTGGTTTACCCGGGATGCCTCTGGCTATTTGTAGGCAGGGCGGTTCTATTCAGCGAATTATAATGAACGATAAGGTTGAAAAAAAGATCTGGGCAACAAAACAAATGATTCACAAAATGGGAATTAAAGGGGTAGAAGCCTTATCTAAAAACGCTTCCCAATTAAGTACGGAGGATGTAGTAGATGTTTCACGGGAAGTAGCAGAAGCACCTCAATCCACTATATGCGTGACTAAACACGCGTTTAAAGTAGCTCAACTTTTAGACTTAATTTCACCAAATCTTACCAATGATTTTGTTTTTTTAAAAGGACACGCTGAAGCTGTTGATGAAATAAAAAGCCTAAACTTTCCTGTAAAGGCGGTTATTTATACATTGGATAGTATTAATGAAACATCGTTTTATGATGGTAAGGCCATTGTGCATCTTAGCCGATAACTTAGATAAGCCAATGTTGTGAATAGCGCAGAAAGAAGGCTCAAGCTTATATTGTTGTTACAGAGACCGGGAAGCAAGAAAACGGTACAAGAGTTAGCAGATATTTTTGGTGTTAGTCGAAGGACTATATTTAGGGACTTTAATGCTCTTTCTGAAATAAATGTACCTATAAATTATGATCGTTACACCGGTTATGGCCTAGTTGAGGGCTATAAAATGCCGCCGCTTATGTTCAACTCAAAAGAGCTAGCCACCATTATGATTGGTCTTAACTTTGTTAAGTCACAAGTAGATCAGCAGATGGTACAAGATGCTACCGGTGTAGAGTTAAAAATCAAAAATGTGTTACCAAATGAGTTAAAGGTGCTCATGAGCTCATTAGAGGAGCACACTATTGTGGATCCTTATTTACGTTTCAATGGAAATCAGAAAAAGGGCGGAGATTGGTATTTACTTAATGCGGCAATAGCGGATAAAAAAAGGTTGCAATTTACATACACTACAAAGACTGGTGAACGATCAACACGAAAAATTGACCCCTATTTACTGGTATATTTTCAAGACCATTGGAACGTAGTGGGCTGGTCGCACAAGAGGGGTGATGTTCGCAGCTTTGTGCTGGATAGGGTGGAGTCACCGGTAATTTTGGAAGAAAATTGGACGCCAAAATCAAAAATGGACATAGACAGTTTAATTTTTCGATTTAACGGCCTTAAAAAAAAGGTCGTACTAGAAGTCGAAAAGTCTGAGATTGGACGAATGAAGGCAATTTTACCGGCTAAAATAATTAAAGAAAAATCAAAAAAACCTAAAAAAGTTAGGCTAGAATTTGAGTTTGATAATATGCCTTTTTTAAATAGTTGGCTCTTGCAGTTTGGTACTACAGTTAAAATAATCAAGCCTGCGGCACTAATCTCATTGCAGAAAAAAACACTTCAGGCAATGATTACTAATCTAGAAAAATAGACTTGGGATTTTTGTATTTAGTATCAAGCGTCGTTTACTTCCCCAGACTCACCAGTTTCCTCGTCTTCATTAACGACTCGAGTAACTGCCGCTATTGAGCCATCAGAATCTAATCTCATAATTCTGACTCCTTGTGTATTCCGGCCCATGGTTCTAATTCCACCACAGTTCATTCGGATCACTTTGCCACGCTGAGTTATTACCATTAAGTCATCCTGATCAGAAACTTCTTTTAGTGCAATAAGACCACCTGTTTTAGGGGTTGTCTTCAGCGTAATGACTCCTTTACCACCTCGGCTTTGTTCTCTGTAGTCGTCTACCATCGAACGCTTACCAAAACCATTTTCAGAGATGGCTAGTACCGTTGCTTCATGGGTGTTTTTAATTACTACCATATCAACAATAGCGTCATGCTTACCCAGAGTCATACCACGTACTCCAGAGGTATTTCTACCCATTTGGCGTACATCGGCTTCATGGAACCGAATGGCTCTACCATTACTGTTAGCCAGGATGATATTAGAGTCACCATCGGTTAGTTCAGCGGCTAATAAATTATCGCCCTCCTTGATGTTGATGGCAATGATGCCGTCTCTTCTAGGCCTGCTATAGGCTTCTAATGTTGTTTTCTTGATCTGCCCTTGTGCGGTACACATCACGATAGATTTATCTTTTAGGTAATCCTCATCCTCGAGTGACTTTACAGGAACAAAAGCTTTTATAGCATCTTCTTTGTTTATTTCTATCAAATTCACAATTGCGCGGCCACGTGCAAGTCGACCACCCTCAGGGATTTCATACACTTTGAGCCAATAACACTTTCCGCTTTCGCTAAAGAATAAGATATAATTGTGATTAGTGGCTACGAACAAATGCTCTACATATTCTTCCTCACGAGTAGTTGTGCCCTTCATACCTTTACCGCCTCGTCGTTGTCTTCGATATCCACTTAAGGGCATTCTTTTGATGAATCCCTTGTTTGATATGGTCACAACTACATCTTCGTCTGCAATCATGTCCTCTATACTAAAGTCTTCCGCAGAGTAGACTATTTGAGTCCGACGTTCGTCTCCATACCGTTCTAATAATTCACCTAACTCGGTTTTGATAATAGAATATTGTTCTGATCGGTCGGACAATATAACTCGGAAGTCAGCAATTTTATCAACAATACCATTGTACTCTCCGTCAATTTTTTCTCTTTCAAGCCCCGTTAGTTTTTGAAGGCGCATTTCGAGAATAGCTTTGGCTTGAATATCGGTTAAGGCAAAGTTTTTTCTTAATTCAATATTGGCTATTTGTGGGTTTTTAGACGCACGTATAATTTTTATTACTTCATCTAAATTATCTAAGGCTATTTTTAGTCCTTCGAGTATATGAGCCCTTGCCTCGGCTGCTTCAAGATCATAAATCGTGCGACGTATGATAATCTCAATTCGATGTTCGACATAGTGTCGGATGAGCTCTTTGAGATCCATTACTTTTGGTCTACCCTGTACCAGCGCTAGGTTGATAATACCAAAGGTAGTCTGCATTTGGGTGTATTTATAAAGTTGGTTTAATACTACCCCAGCATTAGCTGATCGTTTGAGTATAATGACAACTCGCATACCTTCACGATCACTTTCATCTCGTACTTCAGATATTTCTGTAATTTTTTCTGTGTGTACGAGTTGAGCAATTTTTTCAATTAAACTGCTCTTATTTACCTGATAAGGGATTTCTGTGATAACTATTTGTTCACGCCCACCTCTCAACTCTTCCGTATTAGCCCGCGCTCTCAGGGTTACTTTACCACGACCTGTTTCATAAGCTTCTTTGACTCCTTCATATCCATATATGATACCACCGGTTGGAAAGTCGGGGGCGGTGATGTGCTTCATAAGCTCTTTTATTTCGATATTTTGATTATCGATAAATGCTTGTATGCCATTGATCACTTCCGTTAGATTGTGCGGGGCCATATTAGTGGCCATGCCAACGGCTATTCCGGATGCTCCATTAACCAACAAATTAGGAAGAGCGCCAGGTAGTACGGTAGGTTCAAGTAGGGTGTCATCAAAGTTGGTTTGATAGTCTACTGTGTTTTTATTGATGTCCGTAAGAAGTTCCTCAGCAATACGGTCCATGCGTACCTCTGTGTAACGCATTGCGGCAGCCGAATCTCCATCAACAGAACCAAAATTACCCTGCCCATCTACTAAAGGATAACGTAATGAGAAATCTTGTACCATTCGCACAATGGAATCATATACTGCTGAGTCGCCGTGAGGGTGGTACTTACCTAAAACTTCACCGACAATTCGGGCACTTTTTTTGTAACCTCGATTGTGCAGCATACCAAGATCGTTCATCCCGAATAGCGCACGTCGGTGAACGGGCTTCAATCCATCTCTAACATCAGGGAGTGCTCTAGAAACAATAACCGACATCGAATAATCGATGTAGGATGATTGCATTTCATCTTCAATTGTAATGGGTATAATTTTTTCTCTAGCCATTCCAGAAATATATTATAGGTGTAAATTAGATTAGGTGCGTTTTAACTTAAGCTTTAGCAGGCGCAAATTATTAGATATCTAGGTTTGCGTATTTTGCATTACGTTCTATGAATTCACGACGAGGGATTACGTCGTCACCCATTAATGTTGAAAACATTTTATCTGCCCCGGCAGCATTTTCAATTGTAACCTGCTGTAATGTCCGTGTTTCTGGATCCATGGTTGTTTCCCATAGTTGTTCCGGGTTCATCTCACCAAGTCCTTTATACCGTGATACATCAAACTTTCTTTTAGATTTCTTTAATTCCTTTATAAATTTGTCACGGGTATCATCATCCCAAGCATAGTCAATCTTTTTTCCTGCGGTGATTCTATATAATGGTGGAGACGCAATGTAGACGTAACCCAATTCGACGATGAGCCTCATGTATCGGTAGAAAAAGGTCAAAAGTAAGGTTCTAATGTGAGAACCATCCACGTCCGCATCAGTCATGATGATGATTTTATGATATCGAAGCTTTTCAAGATCAAATTCTTCTTCCGAGTGACCCAGACCAGCTCCTAAAGCTGTGACCATAGCCTGAATTTCACGGTTCTCGAGAATTTTGTTAATTTTTGCTTTTTCTACATTTAGTATCTTGCCTCGTAATGGAAGTATAGCCTGGAAACTACGGTTGCGACCCATTTTGGCGGAACCACCAGCGGAATCACCTTCAACCAGATAGATTTCACTATGCTCAGGATCTTTTATTGAACAATCAGCTAACTTGCCAGGAAGCCCGCCTCCACTCATTACGCTTTTACGTTGTACTAATTGTCTAGCTTTACGAGCGGCCTCTCGTGCTTCTGCGGCCAATACTACTTTTTCGAGTACTTTTTTTGCGATTTTTGGGTTCTGCTCTAAATACTCGTTCAATTGATCGTATACAGTTACTTCTACCGCACTTTGAACTTCGGAATTACCGAGTTTTGTTTTCGTTTGACCCTCAAACTGTGGCTCTGCTACTTTGACACTTAAAACGGCTGTGAGTCCTTCACGAAAATCCTCACCAGAAATAGAAACTTTGCTGCTCGATTTTATGATGTTATTTTTCTCAGCATAACTTTTTAGCGATCTCGTAAGTGCACGACGAAAACCTGAAACATGCGTACCACCTTCACGGGTATTGATGTTGTTGACATACGAATGAACATTCTCTGAGTATGAGGTATTGTATTGGATGGCTAACTCTACAGGCACACCCTCAACTTCCCCACTTATATGGATAGGCTCTGGGGTTATACCCTCTCTGCTTTCATCTAAATAATTAACAAAATCCTTTAGCCCACCTTCATAATGAAATACTGCCTTCCCTAACACGGCGTCTTCTTCTCTTTCATCAATCAATTCAATCGTAACTTCAGGGTTGAGGAAGGCAAGTTCTCTCATTCGATCTGCAATGATGTTAAACTTGAATTCAGTGGTTTGAGTGAAAACAGTTGGATCTGGAAGAAAGTTTATGATAGTTCCTGTTTTATCGGTTTTACCGTCAGTGAACAAGGGGGTATGGGTTATTCCTTTTTCAAAACCCATTTTATGAATGACTCCATCGCGGTGTATTTCCGCGTTGAACCAGGTAGATAGCGCGTTCACACAACTAACGCCAACCCCATGAAGTCCTCCAGACACTTTATAAGTATCTTTGTCAAATTTTCCACCGGCATGCAGCTTGGTTAAAACTACTTCGACCGCAGGGAGGCCAAGTTTAGGGTGCGTGTCTACAGGAATACCTCGGCCGTTATCTGTTATAGACATTGAGCCATCCTTTTTTATGGCTACCGTTATATAATCGCAGTGACCCGCTAAAGCTTCGTCTATGGAGTTGTCGACTACTTCATTTATAAGGTGGTGTAATCCTCGTTGTCCAGTATCTCCGATATACATGGCCGGCCTTTTACGAACCGCCTCTAATCCTTCTAAAACCTGTATGTTCGACGCTTTGTAGTCGTTTTTATTCGTTGTAGCCATAAAATTTTAAGGGTCGCGTTGTAAGATGATTGTATATACGAATGAAAATACCGTTTATAGAGCCAAAAACAAAAAAAGTCAGGGTTATTATCCAAAATAAGAGAGATAAGACCGTAGAGCTTAAATTTGAGCCCTTCCACCCGAAGAAACGAGCGTGGATAACCCTGGCTTTATGTGGATAACAGCCGTTTTTGTGTTTTTTACCCGTAAAAGTCATTGTTTTTTGAATTTTATAGCTCTATCTTTGGTGTCTATCTCATAAATTCTAGTATATAAAACATGTCGCGAAGAGACGATATTACAGGAAGAAAAGCTATGAACGGTTATCGTTCGTCTAAGGCGAACAATAAAACAAAGCATCGCTTTCATTTAAACTTACAGAAACGGAGCTTTTATCTTCCAGAAGAAGATAAATGGGTGACTTTAAAAGTGTCCGCAAAGACCCTCCGCACCATCAACAAAAAAGGTATTTCGGCTGTTCTTAAAGATGCTCGTCGGAAAGGAACCTTACTTAAAAAGGTATAAAAGATGGCAAAAGGTAATAGAGTACAAGTGATTTTAGAATGCACTGAAAAACCAGGCAGCTCCAGATACGTCACTACAAAAAATAGACGAACCCAAACTGAACGCATGGAATTAAAGAAGTACAACCCTGTGCTTCGTAAGCATACCGTTCACAAAGAAATTAAATAATATAGAACCATGGCAAAGAAGCAAGTATTCGGTTCAGAAGCGTTACAACAAAAAGCCTCTGCACGCAAAATGGCAAAGGTAGTAGTTTCTACCAAAAACGAAAGTGGAAAATATAGCTACAAAGAGGTCATGATAGACCAAGAGAATGTGGCAGAATTTCTGTCTAAGAAAAAATCCTAATCCTGTTTCTCCGACATTTTGAAAAAGGTTATGCATTTGGTTGTATAACCTTTTTTTTTGCCTATTTTTTATCTCTATGCTATTTAATTAGTCTTACCACATCAACAAACCTCAAAACATCTCGATGATGGACGTCAAAAAAAACATATTAGCTGATTTAGTAATCGCGATGAAAGCTAAGGATACTAAACGATTACAAGTTCTAAGAAGCCTTAAAGCCAAATTACTCGAAAAAGAAATTGAACAGCGTTCGGGTGGAGTAGCCAAGCTTTCTAATCAAGATGCTTTAGCGGTTCTAACAAAAGCGGCTAAGCAACGTAAAGAATCAATAGATCAATACACAGCGGGTAACCGTTTGGATTTGGTCGAGCTTGAAAAATCAGAATTAGAAATCATTCAGACCTATTTACCAGCACCCATGTCAGAAGGGGATATTCTTGAGTTAATTGATGCACAAATTACTAAAGTTGGGGCATCTGGAATGCAAGACATTGGTAAGGTGATGGGGCCTATTATGGGGCAACTAAAAGGTAAAGCAGACGGATCTATCGTTAATAAACTTGTAAAACAGAGATTAGAGGGATAGAATAGTCAATTTTTTTACAATGGAGCTTGCATGGAGTATATAGTGGATGTAATTATGGGCCTTCCCTTATTGTTTTTAGCTTATAAGGGCGCTGTTAATGGTATTGTTAAAGAAATTTTGAATATTATCGGCTTGGTATTGGCGGTGTATATTACATTTAATTATATGGATACAGCCGCGTCTTATTTGGGCGCTTTATTTGAGGACGGAACACAAAGCTTTATTCCCTTCCTAGCGGGGGCACTCTTATTTATTACTGTGCTATCATTGGTTTCATTGGTAGCTTATTGGACGCGTGAATGGCTAGATGCAGTAAAACTAGGCACGGTAAATAGATTTTTAGGATCATTATTTGGCATCTTAAAAGGCTCTATACTTATGAGCGCTATTTTTTTATTATTAGCCGGATTTCAGGTACCAAGAGAAGAATTAAGGGAGCAATCCATATTATATCCATATGTGATTCAGGCCGCACCTATTAGTTTCAATGTAATAACAGCTGTATATCCTGGTGCCGAAAATTTTACTGAAACAGTTCGTAAAACTTTAGAAAACTACAATCCGATAGATAGATTACCCGTAATTAATCCTTAATTTTTACAATGAACGTTTTATCCGTTGAGCAACAATTAGCACTAATAGAACGTGGTGCCGTTGATATTCTTCCAATCGAAGAATTAAAAGAAAGAATAATCAAGTCCATTAAAACGTCTACACCTCTTAAAGTAAAACTAGGGGTCGATCCAACGAGGCCAGATTTGCACTTAGGGCACTCGGTTATATTGCGCAAACTTCGCCAGTTTCAAGATTTAGGTCATCAGGCCATTTTAATTATAGGTGGATTTACAGCCATGATTGGAGATCCAACGGGTCAAAACACTACTAGACCGCCACTTACGAAAGAGGAGGTTGCATTGAATGCTCAAAGTTATATTGATCAAGCAAAAAAAATATTAGACACTGAGCGTCTGCAAATTGTTAATAATTTAGATTGGTTAGGCCCGATGTCATTTATGGATATTATTCATTTAAGTTCAAAAATGACCGTCGCCCGAATGATTGAGCGGGATGATTTCTCCAAGAGGTTTTCCAACAATGAACCAATATCCTTACATGAGTTTTTATATCCCTTAGCTCAGGGACAAGATTCTGTTTATTTAGAAAATGATATAGAACTAGGTGGAACCGATCAAAAATTTAATCTACTAGTTGGACGCAACTTACAGAAAGAAAAAGGAATAAGTCCTCAGGTTTGCTTGATGATGCCATTGTTGGTGGGTACAGACGGTTCAGCAAAAATGTCGAAGTCGTACGATAACTACATTGGCATTAATGAAAACCCCAATGATATGTATGGGAAAGCATTATCTATACCGGATGAGCTCATTTACACCTATTTCGAATTGACGACAGATGTGCCTAACGAGGACTTAGTTGCAATCAAGGAGAAGGCTATAGGCGACCCTCGAAATGCCAAACATGATTTGGCATATACTTTGGTATATATGTATCACGGCAGGCAGGCCGCAGAGGGGGCTAGAAATCACTTTGAAACTACAGTTATTCAGAAAAAAGTACCCGATGATGCACCAGAGTATATTCTGAAAGGTGAAGAGGAGTATCGCCTTCTAGATATTATTTCTGCCCTGAAATTTTGCTCAAGTAATGGGGAAGCTAAACGCTTAATAAAGCAGGGAGGCGTGAGCCTGGATGAGGTAAAAATCACTGATATGAACCATAGTGTTATGGCGATAGGCGACCAAGAACAAGTGTTAAAAGTCGGAAAGAGAAAGTATGCTCTGTTAAGAAGCGAATAGCATGTCGGATTTAAAAATAGCCTCGTATAATGTCAATGGTATTCGTGCAGCAACTAAGAAAGGCTTAGTGTCTTGGATAAAAGAGTGTTCTCCCGATCTTATTTGCTTTCAAGAAATGCGCTCTACTCAAGAGGATATGCCAAAAGATTTGGCCGAGCTTGATTACTATCAGTACCATGAAATTGCCCAAAAAAAAGGGTATTCAGGGGTTTCAATATTTAGCACTACACCAGCCAATGCCATACAAAATGGTATCGGAGTTGATTGGATTGATAATGAGGGCCGGGTATTGACAGCGGAATACGATGAGTTTAGACTGGTCAGCGCATACTTTCCAAGCGGAACCACAGGGGACGTGCGGCAGGATATGAAAATGGAATTTTTAGACCATTTTATGGATTTTGCAACCAATCTTAAACAGGATGGGAAGCCAACCATCATCACGGGTGATTTTAATATTTGCCACTTGGAAATTGATATTCACAATCCAGAGAAACAGCATAAAACCTCCGGTTTTTTACCAGAAGAGCGTGCGTGGGTAAGCAATTTGTTGTCCATTGGTTATTCAGATGCCTTTCGTAAGATACACCCAACATTGGAAGGTGTCTATTCATGGTGGAGTTATCGAGCTGGGTCTAAAGCCAGAAATAAAGGTTGGCGAATAGATTATCAGATGGTTAGCGATTCCATTGCCGAGCGAATCTTAGAGGCAAACATAGAAACCAAGTGGAATTTGTCGGATCATGCTCCTGTAACCATAACGTATCGCTTCTAATATGCCTACCCACTATAAAGGAAGCCCTGATGAAATAGCCACACTCAATGCTTTTATAAAGCTAACAAGGGCAAGTAATACGCTGCATCAGCAGTTATCGCGAAGCTTAGCAGAATATAATTTAACAGAAAGTCAGTTTGCTGTGCTAGAAGCATTGTATTATTTGGGGCCATTAAACCAGCGCAGTATTGGAGAGAAAATATTAAAATCGGGCGGCAACATAACTATGGTTATTGTCAATTTAGAAAAACAAGGATGGGTTGATAAAAGCAAAGATCTTAAAGATAAGCGATCTTACACCGTAAGGCTTACTGTGGAGGGGGAACGGTTAATAAAAGAGGTTTTTCCGGGGCATTTACAACGTATTTCAGAGTTATTTAGCTGCCTAGACCACACTGAGCTAAAGGAATTATCCGAATTGTGTAAAAAGTTGGGTCTATTTGCATCCAAGTGGGCTTCTGATTAAAGGCGAGG
>Ga0066825_10000479_pt1 | contig 12892 bp, 11 predicted proteins | sample ETNtaG_6_FD_65608 | JGI IMG/M metagenome (GOLD analysis project Ga0066825, IMG submission 65608) | Marine microbial and viral communities from oxygen minimum zone, Eastern Pacific Ocean - ETNP201306SV45 | ecosystem: Environmental > Aquatic > Marine > Oceanic | place: Pacific Ocean: Eastern...
GTCAGCTTGGTAGTAATATTATTATTGCGAATATGACAAACGTTGCAGGCCACACCACAATTGAAGACAGAGTTGTGATTGGCGGCATGACGGGAATTCATCAGTTTTGCCGAATTGGTAAGGGTGCCATGGTCGGCGCTTATACGCGACTTCCTCAAGATGTGCCTCCATTTATGTTATGTGAAGGAAACCCTGCTCTTATTCGTGGGTTAAATGTAGTCGGATTACGTCGTAACGGCGCAAACAGAACAGACATGTCTGAACTTAAATCTATCTACAAAGCACTCTATAGATCTGAAATGAACACGTCTCAAGCAATGGAACATATAGCTGCAATGAGCCCTGATTCTGACATGGCAAAATATGTGATCGACTTTATTCAAGCAGACTCTCACCGAGGCATTACGAAAAACAATACAAAGCTTTCCGTCGAGGACGAATGAAGCTTTTAATTATAACAGGGGAAATTTCGGGTGATATGTATGGCGCTGCACTGTGCTCTGCATTAAAAAGCCCTTATTCTAGTATTTCTGTTCACGCCTTTGGAGGCGCACGCCTTAAAGAAGTAGCAGATACTTTTTTATATGATGTGGCTCACTTAAATCATATTGGCCTCGGTGTTTACGGACAAAAGCACCGCACGTTAAATACCTTCTACGAAACCCTCACGTCACAGCTAAAAGAAGAAAATTACGACAAAGCAGTGTTGATCGACTTTCAACACCACAATTTTGAGATTGCAAAACACCTTCAAAAAGCAGGCGTTCCAATTACAACATTCATCACCCCAAACTTCTGGTTATGGAAAGATAAAAAGAAAGCAGAAAAGATTGCCGCCTATAGCGACTCGATAATCACAATATTCCCTCAAGAATATGAACTCTATAAATCTCTTCATAAGAATGTTCATTTCTTCGGACATCCGCTATTAGATATGATGGAGTTAGAGTCAACGTCCCCTTCCCCATTTTCAGATCCGCGCCCCATTATTAGTTTTTTCCCAGGGTCTCGAAAACAAGAATTTAAATTATATTTATCGAAAATGATCACCACTATTGAGCAACTTCCAAACCGAGATAACTATCATATTGTTATGGCGCTTTCAGACGAAAAGTTCCGCCCTCTTTTAGAAGAGAAGCTCTCTAAACTTTCTATTCCCGTTACATTGTGGGATGGCGATAAAACACACCTTTTTAAGCAGTCTGCATTAAGCGTTTGTGCTTCTGGCACGGCAACATTGCAAGCCGTACTATGCGGTACGCCATTGGTTATATTAGCCGCACTTCCACCGCTTACTTACTATATTGCTAAGTATATTTTAGGTATTAAACTCAAACACGTTGCACTTCCTAACATCATTGCAAATGACATGGTCGTCCCAGAACTTGTTCAATCTCGTATTCGAGTCCCTAAGATCCTCTCCACAATTCAAACTGTATTAGCCACGCCAACGTCTAAGATTCAAGATCGTTACTCGAATGTTGTCTCAAAGCTTAAGATCTCTAAATCTCCTCTAAGCGACATTGCCTCCTTTATTCTAAATTCTAATAAACGTTAAAAATGTTTGAATTCACAGTTTTATTGGGTATACTTGAAGTACAAATTAACGTGAGTAAAATATAGGAGTTTTTTTCATGAAGAAAACAAATAAAGGGTTTACCCTAATCGAAATGATGTTAGTAGTGGGTATCATCGCACTTCTATCAGCAATTGTTATCCCAAGGTTTAACGACTTTAAATCTACTGCAGAAACTGAAACGCGTAACGCACAGCTTGCTGCTATTAGAACTCAGTTAGAATTATTCAAACAAGACACAGGTGCATACCCTGCAGCTTGGACTACAGCAGCATGGGGAAGTAGTGTTGATGACTACTGGCCACAAGGTATTCCTGCAGACTCTACAGGTGCGGATTGGAATTACGACGCTACAGCAGGAACAGTCGATTAGGATTAACCCTAATTGAGCTTGTTTTAGTACTCGGTATCTTAGCCGTGTTAGCGGCGATGACGTTTCCGAGATACTCTTCGCAAAAAGCATCATTAGAAAGCGTTTCAAAAGAAGCGCTTTCTTTGTTTCAGCTTGCTCAACAAGAAGCTAATGCCTCTTATTCTGAACGGCGAGTGTCGTTTAACCGAAGCTTATTAGCTGTAAATCAAGTCTTGATGGAAGATCTTAACGGTGATGTTATCTCTGTTGATATTCCGAATGCAGACTTCTCGGCTAATTTGGATATCGGATTAGATGCTATTATTTTTTCCCCCACGCAAAACGTACTCGGATTCTTGGGATTAAGCAAAGTATCTTTATCTAACCCTGTAACGTTAACATTCACGTCTTCATCGACGCTTTCTAGAAATATCACTATCTATCCAAATTCCCGTAGGGTACACTTTTACTAATGCTTCTCGAAAATGTCGTCGCCATGCTGATGCTGGCTATATTGAGTGTGTCTTTTTTACCTCTTATCCCTAACATTACAAAAGCTACAGATTCTGTTCGTATTCACTCAAAACTTGCCACTATCGGAGACTATATTGGGCAACATGTACACCGCTGGGCCATTACGGATCCAGATGAAAAACCTATCGCATTTTCTGACTACTTAACCGACGGAACAGAATTTGATATTTCCGGTGAAAAACGTGTAAACAGCTTGCTTTGGACCCAGCAACTTGTAGCAAAAGATGAATACATGTCCGACCATTACAAAGCGTCCGTCACCTTCCAAGATACAGACCGTTCCTCAAAAAGAGCTGTTATACGTGTTGTCATTTGGTACGATGATAACCTTAATAACACCTTGGATCTTAACGAAAAATCATTTCGATTTTCTACTAGCGTTGCAGAACTCATATGAAGCATAACCGAGGATTTACGCTAATTGAGCTTCTAGTCAGTATGGCCGTAATGGCGCTGATTGCCATTCCTCTTTTTGACATTTTACGTGGGGCTTTTGAAACGTTTAACCGAGGCACTGACTCACTTATTGTGAGTGCGGATCTACATAACACGACGCCTGATTTAGGCCGAAATCTTGAATATAGTAATAGTATTCAAGACGTGTCCCTAAGAAGTAATACGACAGGATATTTACAATATATCGATGCTGAAGATAGGACTATTACGCTGTTTCAAAACACACTTTCAAATCAAGGAAAGTTTTCTGCAACCAATATATTTCCTACAAGCAATATCGTTGTTGTATATACTGAAGGCGGTTCCGATACCTCCCCAGAAATTCTAGTTCCTAATATTTCATTATTCCAAATTGAAACTTATGAGCATTCTTCTACGAGTATTGCGTCTGCAAACAATATTACGTCTGTTAGCACTAGCAATATTACGTCCCTTCAATTTCGTTTAGATGCTACAGATGGCAGCGCCTCCGATAAAGCAGAGTTCTTAATTCGACTTTCTAGAACCCCTATCGAAAATGGTGGAGAACATACATACGGGATAGTAGGTGCACCATTTACAGACTTAGATTTTAATAATTTCACTCACTCAAATATCGATACAACATTGGACGGCTCTGGCGGCGAAGCCGATGGGATTTACCTGCTTACACCTACCTTGGAAACAGTAAAAATAAAAAACACGGGGCAATACTATAGTAGTATTCAAGCGGCAGTAGATGCTGCTGCATCTGGCGACACAATTATGGTCGGGCATCGTGATGGTGGCTATGTTGAAAACGTTTATATTAATGGCAAATCCAATATCACCATTTTAGGTGGTTATAACTCTGAGACATGGATTAGAAACCCAGAAGAATTTCCAACAGAACTCACCAATAGAGGTGGATTTTCTATCGACGATATAACGGCTGCTTTTTATATTAAAGATTCGTCAGAATGCCATATTGATCAGATCGAGATAAATGGAAATGACTTACGGCATGCTCTATACGTTTTCTCGTCCTACGATATCTCGTTAATGCATCTTTCTGTTACCAGTGCTGACAGGTCTGTGATATTGAGTCAGTCTTCTGTAAATTTCGCACATAATGAGGTTACAGGAAACGAATATGCATTATTTGTTACATCTACAGAGCCTGTACTTATAGAAAGGTCTCGTTTCTTTTCGTTTGATATTACAAATAGAGAGTCTACACTTACTCTTGAAAACGCTGGGAATACCGTAATTCGGAACTCACTTATTTTAGGTGGCTACAATGGGATTCATATGAATAACTCGACAGCAATTACACTGCAAAACTCCGTTATAGACCTTCCAGAAAACTTCGGTATTTTTGTGCAAAGCAGTACAGGTTCAACTATTCAAAACTCGGCTATTTGTAACGGCACTATTGGTCTGGTTGTTTCTCCTGATGACCCGGGAAAAAATATTGAATATAACTACTACCTTAACCAACAAGCCCGTGCATCTGACCCACCTTCTATTAGTGAAGAAGCAAACTCGTATACAACAGGCTCTACTGTGCTTATCGAAGTCTGGAGAACAAGCAATAGCTTCTTTGAAAATATAATTGATTATATTCCATTAGCGGGATCGCCCGGCCTAGTTGACTCGGGTACAGGGAGCCAGGACCTTTCCGATTTTGATGCGGCTAAAGGAACCTCTGTGAACGATGTTGGACTGTATGGCGGCCAAAGTGCTGGCCGTGTTGGACCTAGTAGTCTGCATGAAATTGTATCTACAAATACACAGGCAGAAATTACCGCCATACTCTCAAACTCATGGCCTGGCGATATGATTTTCATTGGTTCTGGAACATACCCTCTTACTGCTTCGCTTCCATTCAAAACACATCAAACTATTGTGGGTGCTGGCCCTATGGATACTGTGATTTCTAGCGGGGTATCCCCTATCGTCTCTTTAGAAAATGGTTCTAGTCTTTCTTATATAATGTTGGAAGGAGATGCCTCTAACACTGGTATTCAGATGGCTGGATCGGGAGATATTTCTGTAACAAATACCGTTCTTAAAGACCTCAATCTTGGCATCGATACTACTGGTGCTTCGGGACTCATCTCTTTTTCTACATTTTATGATGCAACGACAGGGTTTCGTCAGGCCGGGTCTTCTCGATCTACGCTTAACCTTTGTATATTTGCTAACCCCGATACAGCAATAGAAAATGACAACACGTCAGACGCCGTAACGGGCTATTACAATCTCTTCCACAACCGTAATTTATTATCAGATGGCCTATATTCTGGCACAGGTGACCAATCCCAAGGATCTGCGACACCTCTGTTTTGGGATGAAGATAATAACCTTCTTCAGTTAGCCAAAGATTCTACGGCTATCGATAGAGTGGGCAACTATGATGCTGGCGCTTTTGAATACTTCGAACTTGAAGGCTTTGCCTTAACGCCTGAGTATGAAAGTGCTCTTCCTCGTGACTACGACCAAATCGAAATTTCTGTAGGTGGCGTTAGTGAACTTAGTGCGCCCATGTCTGAAATTGAAGTGGCTTATATTTTAGGTGATGCCTCTGTAACACTCTCCCCTACTGTCATTGTGAGCCGAGACATTACCTTCTCTCACGTATGGGATTTACCTCCAAACGTGATTACTGAAAAGCTAAAGGTAAAAGTAAAAATGACATCATATACACCAGGTAAAACACCGTACCTTAATGAACTCAAAGTAATTTGGTAAACTGTTAGGCATCTTTTTCTAGGGAGCATCAACGCATGGAATTTTTTATTGATACGGCTAACGTCGACGAAATACGTAAAGTGAACGAAATGGGACTTGTGGATGGTGTAACGACGAACCCAAGTTTAATTAAAAAAGCTGGCCGTGATCATGAGCAAACAATTCGCGAAATCAGCAGCTTTATTTCTGGTCCAATCTCTGTAGAAACAATCAGTGAAGACGCAGAAGGTATGCTTAAAGAAGCAGAAGAGTACATCAAATGGGGCGACAACATTGTGATTAAAGTTGTACTTACTCCAGAAGGTATGAAAGTCGTTAAAGAGCTTTCATCTCGTGGTATTAAAACAAACATAACAGTATGTTTCTCAGCAGCTCAGGCGTTGATTGCAGCAAAAGCTGGCGCAACATACATTAGCCCATTCGTAGGCCGTTTAGATGATATTGGTCACTACGGTATGGAGCTTATCCAACAAATTAGAACAATCTATGATAACTATGGTTTCGATACGAAAATCTTAGTTGCAAGTGTTCGTAACCCAATCCATATTTTAGATGCGGCTCAAATCGGAGCAGACGTCGCAACGGTTCCTGGCTCTACGTTAATGCAACTGTTTAAGCACCCATTAACAGAAAATGGTATTGCTCAGTTTGTAAAAGACGCGAAAGAGTGGGCATAAGCCACTCTTTTTAGCTTTATTACTTAACTTTGTAACGCTTTAGAAAGCGCCTCTAGTTTTAAGAAACTGGAACGTCTTTTTGAAGCTTTACTTGTATTTTACGCTCTGATCCCGAAACCGCATTTAGTGTTTCGATAGATCCTGCTCTTATACAATCCTCTTCAATTGTTTTGAATACTGTTAGCTCTGCTTTTGGCAAGATAACCTCTAGTGTTTCTACAGGATGCTTCATTCCTTTTTGCGCTTGTGTTTTAGCACCACGCACTTCAGATAGAATATCGATTGCTAAGTCCAGCGTACTTACTGGCTCTTTGTCTAAGCTATCCGTTTCTGACAATGCTGGCCAAGCTGCACGGTGAATCGATGCCGACTCTCCTGCAAAACGCCACGACCATACTTCGTCTGTAATATACGGAATGAATGGTGCAAGTAAACGTAAGTATGTTTTTAAACTGTACTCTAAGGCTGCTTGTGCAGAACGCTTCTTAGCTTCGTTTTCTTCACGATACGCTCTTACTTTTACTAGCTCAATATAGTGATCACAGAATTTCCAGAACGAGGCTTCCGCTTTTTCTAGAACCGCTGCATAGTCGAGTTTATCAAAGGCCTTTGTTGAGAATTCAATCGCCTCACGAAGTTCCGCTACCTGTGCGCTATCGATTGGTTCTGTGATGTCATTTACTGACAGGTTTTCAGCTTCTGCGATTTGCATCATCACAAACTTACTTGCGTTGAAAAGTTTTGTTACTAGCTTTTTACCAATACCGAACACACCTTCATCAAAGGCTGTATCAGCACCTAGCTTTGCTTTGGTTGCCCAGTAACGAACCGCATCTGCAGAGAACTCTTCTAACAAATGTGTTGGCGTTACAACGTTCCCCTTCGACTTACTCATTTTCTTACGGTCTGGATCTAATACCCATCCGCTAATCGCAACGTGTTTCCATGGAATTTGGCCTTCGTGCATCCATGCTTTAGCAATCGTGTAAAACGCCCATGTACGAATAATTTCGTGGGATTGAGGGCGAATATCGTACGGGAAAACAGAGGCGTGTTTTGTGTCGTCTAATGTCCAGTTACTCATAAGCTGCGGTGTAAGTGACGATGTTGCCCATGTATCCATAACGTCTGGGTCTGCCATGAAACCGTTTGCTTGGTTACGCTGGTCTTCTGAGAACCCTGCTGGGACATCGATCTGTGGATCGCATGGAAGTTGGTCTTTGCTTGCGTAGATTGGGGCATCGTAGTTTGGTTCACCTGATGCATTTAGTGGGTACCACACTGGGAATGGCACACCGAAATAGCGCTGGCGACTTATACACCAGTCTTGGTTAAGGCCTTCTACCCAATTGTCGTAACGCGATTTCATGAAGGACGGATGCCATTCGATTTTGTCGCCTTGGGCTAGGAGCTCTTTTTTGTGGTCTAAGATTTTAATAAACCATTGGCGAGTTGGAATAAACTCGATTGGCGAATCGCCTTTTTCATAGAACTTTACTGGGTGGGAAATGGCTTCTGGTTCTTTTACTAAAGCGCCATCGTTTTGAAGGAGTTCTACGATTTGTTTTTGGGCTTTTTTGATGAAAGATTCTGTGAGGATATTGTAATTTTCTTGTGCTAATTTTGCATCTTCAGTCACGAATGGTGCTTCGCCCCACTCTACGTCTACTAAACAGCCATTACGCCCTACAATTTGTTTAAGAGGAAGGTCAGATTGTTTCCACCAATCTACGTCATTCACATCACCAAAGGTACATACCATTAAGATACCTGTGCCCTTTTCTGGGTCTGCGTGTTCTGCAGGAAGAATTGGAACTTTTGCTTTGAATAATGGTGTGATGGCGTGCTTACCAAAGAATGGTTTATAACGCTCGTCGTCTGGATGCGCTACAACAGCGATACATGCTGGCAGAAGTTCCGGACGTGTTGTGGAAATAACAAACTCGCCACCTTCTTCTACGTCGAATTTAATATCGTGGTAAGCACCTGGTCGTTCTCTGTCTTCGATTTCGGCTTGCGCAACCGCTGTTTGGAAATCGACGTCCCACATAGTTGGGGATTCTGTTTGGTAAACGTAGCCTTTTTCAACTAGGTCTAAAAAGGAGAGCTGCGATACTTTTTGGCAGTGTGGATCGATTGTCGCGTACTGTTGTTCCCAATCTACGGATAGTGCGAGGTGTCGCCACATTTCTTCGAAGGCTTTTTCATCTTCTTGTGTGAGTTTCTCACAAGCTTCGATGAAATTTTTACGAGATACGTTTTGGAAGTCTGATCGTTTTAGATCTTTCTTTGCTGGCGATGGAGACCAGTTTGCATCGTAGGGTTGTTGTGGATCGCAATTAATACCGAACACGTTTTGAACACGTCGTTCTGTTGGAAGTCCGTTGTCATCCCATCCCATTGGATAGAAGACATTTTTGCCTTTCATTCTGTTGTAACGCGCTTGAACATCTGTTTGCGTGTAGCTAAAGACGTGACCAATATGAAGTGACCCCGACACTGTTGGAGGAGGCGTATCGACAGAGAAGGTATTCTCTCTCGGTTGGTTTGGATCCCACTTATAGACGCCCTGGTCTTCCCAGTTGGCTCTCCATTTTGTTTCTATCTCGTCATGTTTATATTTTTTAGGCAATTCCATCATGCGCCATATGGTATATCAAAAGTAGTGGACACTCAACTTAGCCTAGGTCAAAATAGCCTCATGACACGCTTTGAAACTGTGATCAAAACACTAGAATCCTTTATGCACCGACGTGGTATCGATTACTCACTCGAAAACTTTCAATCGTTTCTTTCTGAGATTGGGAATCCCCACACATCCCTTCCGAATGTGATTCATGTTGCAGGTACAAATGGAAAAGGGTCTACAGTTGCCTTGCTTTCGGCAGGGTTACAAAAGATGGGGTTTTCGGTTGGTACGTATACGTCACCGCATTTGTATAGCTATACCGAGAGACTTCGTATTAACGATACGCCAATTACAGAAGAGGCTTTTGCAGATCTATTTGAACCACTCTTAGAAAAAACAGATCGCGTAGCAACAGAATTTGAGTTACTTACGGCAGGTGCGTTTACTTGGTTTGTTGAACAGAGTCCCGACTTTGTAATTATTGAAACAGGTCTTGGTGGTCGATTAGATGCTACGAATGTTGTGAACCCATTATGTTCTGTTATTACGAAAATCGGGATCGATCATGCCGCTATTTTGGGTAATACAATTGCGGATATTTCAGCTGAGAAAGCTGGGATTATTAAGCCAAATACGCCAGTTGTTACTATTTCAACGCAGGACGACGACGCCTTATCTGTAATTCGAACTACGGCACAAAAAACGACTTCAAAACTTTATGAAGTACCTCCTGTAACATCGCTTCCAGACACATTTCCATTACAAGGAGTGTTTCAGTATGAAAATGTGGCCTTAGCCGCTGCAACGCTGAAGTGCTTGCTTCCTTCAATTCCTATTTCTTTAGATACATTTCAACATACACAACACCCTGGTAGGTTTCAGATAACGGAACGAAATGGACATACTGTTGTCTTAGATGGAGCTCATAACCCTGCTGCTATGTCGGCATTGTTGGAATCGTTAATGGCGTACTTCCCTGAGAAAGAGTTTGTATTTGTAATGGGGAGTTTGCAAACGAAGGATGTCTCGAAAATGCTGTACTTGGTTCAGCCTCATGCTGAAAAGCTGTATTGGGTGGATTTTTGGCCCGGAATGTCGGTTCCGCTTACGGGTTTAGGGGATCAACCAAACATGACGTTACTTTCGTCTATTGAGTCTGTGTTTGAGTTGGAGATTCCGAAAGGTGCTGTTGTTGTGGTGACAGGGAGCATGCATTTTTTGGGTACGTTTAGTTAGCCTTCTAAATGTCTACGCGGAAATTCTTGCGGCTGTGTATCACTCACATTATTAATACTTCCTCGCATTTCATTATATTGAGGCCTTTGACTTCTTAGAGCTCCGACATTTTCACTTCTAGCTGGTACTGCACGATGAAACTGATAGTCATTAGTATCCCACCCATTTGCGCATCTGAAAGTATATTTCACTACTTGTTCACCAAATAGATAAGCTTCACGATATTTCATATTTAATAAATAGATAAAAAAACCGCGCCTCTTCTTACCCCCATTTTCCTCAGCCCGTCTACAAGAACCTAGAAGGGGAGGAAAGACTAGGTTGAGGAAAATGAGAAATGCCGCGTACGACGCTTCTCGTTGAGTTTTCTTGTAGTGTTGCTTTTGTGAGGAAAATGAGGAATTAGAAGTCCTAGTTATTCCCCCCCTGGCTGTGTTAATTCCCTCTCTGAGCGTGTGTTAAACATTTTTGAGTGTGAATTTTCTCTCATTCGATATTGAGGTTTCGAGTGTGCTACACTTCTGATCATGTCGTCTTCTCGTAAAAAGATCTTAGCTGGAGTTGTCGCTTACGCGCTTATCGCTGCTATTGCGATTCTAAGTTTGGTTGTAAATATTAGTACGGTTCCGTATATCAAAAAGCGACAAGAAGTGATTCTGGAAACTCAAAAAATAAAAGAAGAAAACCGTAAATTAGAGTTCTTAGTCGTTAGTGCTAATGCTCTAAATGCTGTCGAACGTATTGCTACCCGAAACCTAGGCATGAAAAAGCCTTGGAGAATCCGTTACATAGACCCACAATGAAAGCTCCTAAACCCGTTCGACACATTATTCTGCAAATTTCCTTTTTGGTGGTTCTCGTTATTATTACCTCTCGCCTGGGGTACTTGCAGATTGTGCAGCATGAGTTTTTTACTGAAAAATCACGCAACCAGCTAAAACGTATTATTAATATCTTCCCTAATAGAGGTCATATCTACGATCGTGACATGCAAGCTCTGGCCCTTACTAAAAAGAGTTACTCCGTATTCGCTGTTCCACCTGAAATTGAGAACAACTGGGTCTTTGCAAAAAAAGTGGCGCCTTATTTAGGCATGACACGCAAAGAACTCAGCGACAAACTTTACGCCACAAAAGCCCCCTACTTATGGCTAAAGCGTCAGCTAGATCCAGATATTATGAAAGAACTCAAAGATCTCGATATAAAAGGACTCGGATTCATCCCCACTCAACAACGTGTGTACCCTCACCGAGAACTCTTTAGCCATATTCTCGGTTTCGTAGGTGTCGACAACCAAGGTTTAGGTGGTTTGGAGTACAAATACGATACGCATTTCAAAGGCTCTCAAGGAAAAATCATCCTAGAAAGAGACCCTCGAGGTTTCCAACTTATTTCAGGCCGACGTGAAACAATCCCCCCTCAAGATGGTGGTCATATCGTGACAACCTTAGACCCTTACATCCAATTCTTCTCTCAAAAATATCTAGAATGGACCATTCACAAACACGAAGCCGAAAAAGGCCAAGTTATTGTTATGGACCCTCGTAGTGGCGATGTTCTAGCAATGGCATCCTACCCAGAATTCGACCCTAATAAATGGACAGACGTCACCAGCTCCACCCGTAAAAACACGTCCATTGTCGATGTCTATGAACCAGGATCAATTTTTAAAGTTATGACCATCGCAGCAGCGCTTGAAGAACAAGTCGTAACACCAGGTACCGTGCTTACAGTGCCCGAAACTTTACGTATTCACGATAGAACCGTATCAGAAGCCCATGAACGAGAAGAAGGAGAATCGGACCAGAAATCCGTAGCAGAAATTTTGCAATTCTCACTGAATGTTGGAACTACTATGGTTGCTCAAAAACTGGGTGAAGAGCGCTTTTATTCATACATTAAACGTTTCGGATTTGGACAACGCACTGGCATTGAGCTCCCCGGTGAATCTCGTGGATTATCTCGCCCTCTAGAGCGCTGGTCGAAAGTCGATATTGCTATGATCTCCTTTGGCCAAGGTATCGCGGTGACGTCTCTTCAAATGGCGGCGGCTGTTGGGGCTATTGCGAATGATGGCATCTACATGAAACCTCGTATTGTTCAGTATGCCAGTGACCACGATTTCGACACCCGACAGGGCGTTCCAAAGCTCACCCGAAAACGTGTCATCAGTGAAGACACAGCCAAGCAAATGAGAGAGATTATGCAAGGCGTTGTCGACTTTGGAACAGCAACCCCAGTGAAAATTAAAGGCATGACTGTGGGTGGTAAAACAGGAACTGCTCAAAAGGCCAAAGAAAATGGTCGTGGGTATGAAAAAGGAAAGTACATTGCATCCTTCGTTGGCTTCTTCCCTGTTGAAGAACCTGAATACCTAATTTTAGTGTCTGTCGATAGCCCGAAAAAATCGATTTGGGGATCTACCGTTGCAGGTCCTGTATTTCGTAAAATCGCCGAAGATATTATCGACTACAAAAATATCCCACTTAACTTCGACAACTAAACAGCAACGTCGAGTTTAATGAAGGATTGTGGGTTGTAGTTTAATAGCTCAAAATCTTCGAATTCGAGTTCAAAGAATGGCTTTTTCGCTATCTTAACTTCTGGTCTTTCACCTGGCGTTCTAGAGAGCTGTTCTTTTAGGCCGTCCATATGATTGTGATACACATGTGCATCGCCAAATGTATGTACAAAATAACGCGGTGTTAAGTCACATTCTT
>Ga0066825_10000489_pt1 | contig 12757 bp, 14 predicted proteins | sample ETNtaG_6_FD_65608 | JGI IMG/M metagenome (GOLD analysis project Ga0066825, IMG submission 65608) | Marine microbial and viral communities from oxygen minimum zone, Eastern Pacific Ocean - ETNP201306SV45 | ecosystem: Environmental > Aquatic > Marine > Oceanic | place: Pacific Ocean: Eastern...
AATTTTGTGATGTTATGTTCCTTCATAAATCTATTAAAAGCAGTATCAAACTCATATTTTGATTTATTTGGAATTTCAGCCAAAGTGATCATAGGAGGCTGATTGTTCGACAGTTTCATGATGCCGCCTAAAAGGCAGGGTATATAGTTAAATTTTATATCATGAGTTTTTTCAATATTTTGAATTGCCTTGTGACATAGGTAGGCATTTGGACTTGCAAAGTCAAAAATAAAATCTACATTCATGGTCGTCCTCACTTCTTATGCTTATAATAATTCTTTAACTTGCATCAACCAGTTTAAAAATGCAACATCATGCAATAATTATTACAAAAGTTGGAGACATAAAATGGATTTAAAAGGTAGAGTCTTATTTATTACAGGCGGCAGTAGGGGGATAGGTCTTGAAATAGGCAAACGTGCAGCTAAAGATGGCGCAAAGATAGTCTTGGCAGCAAAAACAGCAGAGCCTCATCCAAAGCTTCCAGGGACTATATATACTGCAGCAGATGAAATTGTAGCTGCAGGTGGTGAAGCATTGCCCATTATTTTAGATGTGCGCGATGAGATGAATGTTAGAGATGCTGTTGAGCAAACGGTATCTCACTTTGGTGGAATCGATATTTGTGTGAATAATGCATCAGCAATATCGCTCACAAGTACCCCTGATACAGATATGAAACGATATGACTTAATGCATCAAATTAATGGCAGGGGCACTTACCTAGTAAGTAAATATTGCATTCAACATCTAAAGCAATCCAATAACGCTCATATATTAAATTTAGCTCCCCCTCTTGACATGAAACCAAAATGGTTTGGCCCTCATTTAGCCTACACAATGGCAAAATTCACCATGAGTATGTGTGTTTTGGGTATGGCTGAAGAATTGAAGCCTGACAGCATAGCTGTCAATGGTTTATGGCCAAGGACTGCAATTGCAACTGCAGCTGTAAAAAATGTTTTGGGCGGTGAAGAATTAATGAATATTTCTAGAACTCCAGAAATCATGGCAGATGCTGCGTATGAAATTTTTACAAAAGATTCCTCGACTTTTACCGGCAACTTTTGCATTGATGACTTAGTTTTATATGATTCAGGAATCAGAGATTTTTCTAAATATGCAGACGTGCCATTTGCTGAATTAGCTTTGGATTTCTTTTTGCCAGATGATACGCCATTACCTTCGGAGATAGAAAATAGCTGAAATATCAAAAGCCCACATACTTAAGTATGCCCAAACTTTTGATGGGGATCTAACTTCATTAGAGCCCCTAAAAATAGAAGCGAGTGGAAGAAAATACTACAGAGTTTCCTCTCAAAGATCTTCTTATGTCATTTCACATGATGATAGCGAAGTGAATGGCCAGTTAGTTTTTATTAATCGAGCAAATGAATTATCCGACTACAGTGTAAGAGTTCCCAAGATCTATCAATATGAAGTCGATAGCAATCTAACTGTACTAGAAGATCTTGGAGATCATTCTTTGATTGATGAAAAAAATTTTTATCAACAAGAAGGGTTAGTTCATTCATCATTAAAGCTTCTTAATCAAATGCATCAAGCAAGACATGTCGATTTACATTCTACCTTTTGGATGGGTTTAGAATCGCACTCAAAGAAATTTTCAAAAATTTTCTGCAAGGATTTTCTTGGACTTGATATGTTTGACGGGTACAAAGATCTTTATGTTGATATGAGACCGCAAATAATGGATCAACAATGGACGAACTGTCATTTTGATTTTGAAAGAAGAAATATTCACCTTTTAGATAATGGTGACCTTGCATTGATTGATTTTCAAGACATGTGTTTTGGGCCAATAGGAATTGATTTGGCAGGGATTCTGATCGATCACTATATTCCATGTAAGATAGACATTTTAAAAAGATACTGCATCAGTTTTTCAGAACTTTCCATTTATGATCTGTCTCCTGAAGATATTTTTAGTGCAACTTTATGGGGAGGCCTGCAAAGAAATTTAAGGATCATGGGAACCCTAACCGCACTTTATCTTCAATTCAATCGTTCATTCAGAATGAATGATTTACCTCAAATAGCTTTAAATACAGCAATAATATCAAAGGAATTAAACCAATTAAGTTTGGCAAATTTTCTTAATGATAATGTCTCACAGGCATTAGAGGATAAATTGACATATTTATGAAAGCCATGATTTTAGCAGCTGGACTTGGTTCAAGACTGAAGCCTATAACAGATAATTTGCCTAAACCGCTTATAGATGTAGGTGGAATTTCATTGATAGAACGATCGATAAATCAGTTAGTTTCTTTTGGGGTTAGTGAACTTATAATTAATGTCTCTCATCTTGGAGATCAGATAAAGGAATCTCTTCAATCAATTGATGCGATATCTAAAATCATCTTTATAGAAGAGCCTTTTCCGTATGGAACAGGCGGGGCATTAATTAACGCAAAGAGTTTTTTAGGAAATGATCCTTTTATACTTTCAACAGCAGATATTATTTTTGACTTATCTTTTTATCAGCTGCCTACAACTGTTGAAGCGGCTCATTTGGTTGCAGTGAAAAATCCTGAACACAATCAAAGAGGAGATTTTTCAATGAAAGGAAGTTCTGTTTATATAAATGATGGAAAAAATGATTTTACTTATTCAGGAATATCGGTGCTTAATCCAAATATTTTAGATGCGCATCTATCAAAAAAGTATCCATTCGATCTCTGGAATACTATCTTGAAACCTTTGATCGCGGAATCTAGAGTTTCCGCTCATTTTGATGATTCATTATGGATAGATGTTGGAACTGAGGATAGATTAAAGCTTGCAAGGAAAGTTTTAAAAGATGAAAATTAACCTAATGAATTCTAATTCTTTGATTGCGCCTTCGATCTTATCAGCAAACTTTGCTCGACTTGGAGAAGAAGTAAATTCTGTCATGCAGGCTGGTGCCGATTGGATACACTTTGATGTAATGGATAATCACTATGTGCCCAATCTTACCGTTGGTCCAATGGTATGTAAGTCATTAAGAGATGACGGCATAAAAGATTTTATAGATGTTCATTTAATGATTACTCCTGTAAATGAACTGGCTAAGAGTTTTGCAGATGCTGGCGCAGATCTCATTAGTTTTCACCCCGAAGCCGTGGATAACGTGCCTGAGACTATCAAGCTTATTAAGCAGTGCGGATGCAAAGTTGGCATCGCGATCAATCCAGATACATCCCTATCTGTACTTCAAGATATCATTGGTGAAATAGATCTGATCTTGTTAATGAGTGTTTATCCTGGATTTGGCGGCCAAGAATTTATTGAAGATACGATTGAAAAGATTTCTGAAGCAAAAAAACTTATTGATCAACAAGATCATCAAATTTTCTTAGAAGTTGATGGCGGCATTAATAACGAAACTATCTCTAGAGTTTCGCAAGCAGGAGCAAATGTTTTTGTTGCAGGTTCTGCTATTTTTGGATCATCAGATTATGAGAAAACAATTAAAAGCTTCCGTCAAAAAATTACTTAATCTCTCATTAGTTTTATTCTCTGCAACTTCTTTTGCTTCTCTAGAGATGAGTTTTGAAGGTAAAAACGCAAAGTTAAATTTAATTATTTCTAATACTGATGCTACCAGGCGAAAAGGTTTAATGAATCAAGCTTACCTAGAAAAAAATACTGGTATGCTCTTTATTTGGCCATCAAGCAAGAAACAATGCATGTGGATGAAAAACACATCACTGCCTCTCAGCGTAGCTTATCTCTCATCCGATGGCAGGATTTTAGAGATTTATGATATGGTCCCATTCTCGGAGGACTCAATCTGCTCCGTGCAGAACGTTAGAATGGCAGTAGAAGTTAATCAGGGATGGTTTGCAGCTAATAAAATTTCAGTTGGAGATAAAATCAATCTTTAATTAAGAAAATTCATGATCACAAATACAGAATACAAAAAATTTAAAGATGCTGATTACACAGTATTACCCATGTGTCGAGAAATAATGGCTCCTGGAGAATCTCCTTTGTCCTTATACTCAAAGATAGCCAATCAACAAAATAATTTTTTGTTTGAATCAGTAGAAGGCGGAGATAGATGGGCTCAATATTCAATTATTGGATTTGGTTGTATTGATACAATTAAAATTTCTGGAAAAAAAATTGAAACAATTATTGATGGAAGTAGGGATATCTTCGAAGCTGAAAACCCCCTTCAAGCAATTGAAGAAATTATTTCAAAGAATCGCTCGCCTAAAATTGAAAATTTACCAAGATTTCATGGTGGCTACATAGGATTTTTTGCTTATGAAAGTGCCCAATATGCTGAGAATAAAATAGCATTGTTGCCAGGTAAAGACTCTAAGTTTGAAGAGCATATGCCAGATATTATGCTTGTGAAAGCAGAGCAACTTATCATTTTTGATAATTTAAATAATTCAACTCAAATTATTTTTAATGCAAATTTGGCAAATATGACCTATGAGTTTGCTCAATCTAAATTAGATGATATTGAGAAAATATTAACTAGGAAAGCAAAGATTGAAGCTAAAGAATTTAAACCAATTACAAACTGTTTTGAGTTTGAATCAAATTTTACAAAAAAAGGATATTGTGATGCCGTAAATACTATTAAAAATTACATTGCAGAAGGCGATGTAATGCAAGTTGTATTAGCGCAGGATTTTTCAGCTAACTTTGATAATGACCCCTTTAATTTATATAGAGCAATACGTGAATTAAATCCCTCTCCCTACATGTATTTTTTAGACTTAGACGAATGTCAGATAGTTGGGGCATCTCCTGAGATTTTAGTCAGACTTGAAGATGATGAAATCAACTTAAGGCCTCTGGCAGGAACCAGAAAGAGGGGAGAAAACCCTAAAGAAGATAAACTTAATGAAGATGACCTACTCAATGATCCAAAAGAAATAGCCGAGCATCTAATGCTTATTGATCTTGGAAGAAATGATGTGGGGCGCGTTTCTGCAATTGGCTCAGTTCGTGTTACGGATAAAATGACCATTGAAAAATATTCTCATGTTATGCATATCGTTTCGAATGTGATGGGAAAGATTGCTTCTGGATTGAGTTATTTTGATGTGCTTAAAGCTTCCTTGCCGGCAGGAACATTATCAGGCGCTCCTAAAATTAGAGCCATGGAAATAATTAATGAATTAGAACCAAGCTCAAGAGGCATATATGGAGGAGCAATAGGCTACATAGGATGGAATGGAAATATGGATACGGCCATAGCAATTAGAACTGCCGTAATTAAGGATAAAAAAATTCATGTAGGGGCAGGGGCAGGAGTGGTTGCTGATTCTATTCCTGAAAATGAATGGCTAGAGTGTAGGCAAAAATCTAAAGTATTTATGGATGCTATGGAGATGATCTCATGATTCTAATCATAGATAACTACGACTCTTTTACCTATAACTTGGTACATTATATTGGAGAGTGCAATTATGAAGTTTTGGTCAAAAGAAACGATGAATTAACTATCGATGAAATTCATTCTCTCAATCCTGAAAAAATTGTTATTTCTCCTGGTCCCTGTACTCCAACGGAAGCAGGAGTTTCAGTAGAGATTGTTCAAGAATCTCAAGTTCCATTACTAGGTGTCTGCTTAGGCCATCAATCAATTGGTGCAGCATTTGGAGCTAAAATCATTAAGGCTCCTGAAGTATTTCACGGTAAAAAATCTTTTATTAATCATTCTGATTCAGTATTATTTCAAGATATTCCTAACCCATATTCAGTGGTCAGATACCATAGTCTTATAATTGATCGTTCAACTTTACCCAAAGAGTTAAAAGTTACATCTACAATTGTTGATGATTCTGCAATCATTATGGGAGTCGAGCATGTCTCTAGGCCTATATATGGCGTACAATTTCATCCCGAATCAATAGATACCGATCATGGTATGCAATTAATTAAAAATTTTTTAAATATATGATCCAGAATTTTATTAATCAACTAGAAAAAAAAGAGGATCTTGATTTTCATTCTATGCAGCACGCAATTGAATCAATCATGACTGGAAAGGTTGACGATCAATCTATAGAAGAATTTTTATTGGCGTTAAATGCGAAGGGTATTCAGGAAGCTGAGATTACTGCTGCAGCTAGGGTCATGAAAGAAAAATCTCTTAGTTTTCCATTGGGTGATGGAGATCATATAGATACTTGCGGCACAGGGGGGTCGGGATTACATACTTTTAACTGTTCTACCGCTTCATCTTTTGTGGCTGCTGCAGGAGGGGCATCAGTAACTAAGCATGGTAACAAGGCAGTATCAAGTAAGTCAGGAAGTGCAGATTTATTGCTAGCAGCTGGAGCTAATATAGCCCATGATAGAGAAAAGTTAGAAGTTATTTTTAGGAGGGTGGGTTTTGTTTTTTTGTTTGCTCCCTTGCATCATGAATCAATGAAATATGTTATGCCCGCCAGGCAAAAGATTGGAAAAAAAACCTTATTTAATTTACTTGGTCCTCATACAAATCCATGTGGTGCAAAAAGGCAAATTTTAGGTGTTTATCAAAAAGATTTGGTTAGAACTTTTGCATCGGTTGCAAAGAATTTATCCATGGATCATGTTCTTATTGTTCATGGTTTCGATGGGTTAGATGAAATCACTATCACCGACTCCACATATGTTGCAGAGCTAAAGGATAATACTATCTCTGAGTATGAAATTTCTCCAAAAGATTTTGGCTTATCTCTTGGAACGCTATCTGAAATTTCAGCTGCCTCGCCCGATGACAGCTTGCAATTAATTAGGGAAGCCTTCTCAGGTGATAAATCAGCTGTCCAAGATATGATTGCTCTTAATGCTGGAGCAGCTTTATATCTAGCAAAAAAAGTAGATTCAATCGCAAGCGGCGTTGAGCTTTCATTTGAATTAATGAACAATGGCATGGCTGCAGATAAATTAGCTTCTTATGTAAGAGTTTCAAATAGCTAATGAATATTCTCCAATCAATAGTTGCAAATACAAAAGCGAAACTTATTCATAAGAAAGAAGAATTATCTTTGAAGCAAATAAAAAGCTCTTTAGAAGATCTCGATCTTCCTAGGGGAAGATTTAAAGATAATATCTCCAATAAAGATGAAGCCATCATTGCAGAAATAAAAAAAGCCTCACCCAGCGCAGGAGTCATTGTAGAAGAATTTGATCCAGTGAAAAAAGCAATTGAATATGAGGCTTTTGGAGCGTCTGCATTGTCAATTTTGACCGAAGAAGATTTTTTTATGGGGAGCAATGAGTATTTAAAAATTGTTAAGAGGATTACTGCCTTACCAATTTTAAGAAAAGATTTCATGATTGATGAGTACCAGATTTACGAATCTAAATTGATTGGTGCAGATTGTATTTTATTGATTGCATCCATTCTTTCGGATCAGCAAATCGAGGATTTTGTTAATGTTGCTGAAAAGTTAGAGCTAGATTATTTAATTGAGGTGCATAGTGAAAATGAACTTCGTAGAATTGAGCATTTTGAAGATGCTTTGATAGGTGTCAACAACAGAAATCTAAAAACATTTAAGGTTGACCTAGATAATTCTGTTCGCTTAAGGAATTTATTCAAACAAAAAAATATCTTTATTGCAGAGTCAGGAATTAAATCTAGGGAGGATATGAATTATTTAAAACTCAATAATATCGGAGTCTTTCTTGTTGGAGAAAGTTTAATGAGGGGCTCTTTTTAAATATAAGCGCTTGATGAGGTCATCACCTTTGCAGTGAAGCTCATAAGTTTTTTTGTGGGCTCAGACAATGATTCACTTCCGTTTTCCATAGCTTCTTGGGCATGCTCATCTTCATCAGCTCGCATAGTCTTTAAAATTTCAATTGTTTCAGTGTCATTTTTTGATACTTTATCTAAATGTCTTTCAAGGTGCTTCACTACCTGTTTTTCAGTTTCTTCCACAAACCCTAAACTAGTTCTTTCCCCAAAGCTTCCAAATATTGCGCCAATAGCAAATGACCCTGCATACCAAACAGGGTTAAGGATTGATGGTTTTCCATTTAATTCTTCAAGACGCTTTTTACACCAAATTAAATGGTCTGTTTCTTCCTCGCCAGCTTGCACGAGATGATTTTTGACGTCAGCATCTTTGCAAACCATTGCTTGACCTCTGTAAAGTGCTTGAGCTGCTACTTCACCAGCTAAATTTACTCGCATTAGTTGCGCTGATAGATTTTTCTCCTCTTTTGATAAGGAAGAGGGGGACTTATTGGCTGGATACGATCTGCCCGTTCCACTCTTTTTGAATGACAGTGTTTTCAAAGCAATATCACACTCTTTTATAAAGTTATCTAGTAAGTTCATTTCAATCCTTTATTCCCAATATCTCTTCGATAAAAAGCTCCATCGAAGGATACAGATTCTACCAGATCATAAGCTTTTGATTGAGCTTCTTGTAGATCTTTACCTAAAGCAGTTGCGCAAAATACTCTCCCTCCTGATGTTAAAATTTTATCATCTTGAAGTTTTGTACCTGCATGGAATAGCTTTATTTTATCGGTATCAGAGGACTTAATTGTTATTTCATTATTTTTTGAATAGTTCTCGGGATAGCCATCGCATGCAATTACCACCCCACAGGCATGGTCATCAGTCCACTGAATTTGATAATCGTTTAACTTATCATCGATTGCTGAAAGACAAAGTTCAACCAGACTTGATTTTAATCGTAGTAGAATAGGTTGAGTTTCAGGATCTCCAAATCTGCAATTAAATTCAAGAACTTTCAATTCTCCGTTATTAATCATTAGTCCAGCATATAAGAACCCAAGATAGGGTGAGCCTTCAGCCATTAAACCTTGCATTGTTGGATGCATCACTTCGTCAATAATTTTTTGATGAAGTGCTTCATTAACTATTGGCGCAGGCGAATATGCACCCATGCCACCTGTATTTAATCCCACATCACCATCACCCACGGCTTTATGATCCTGGCTGGTTGCAAGAGGGATAATTTTATCTTTGCTGACTACAGCAATAAAACTTGCTTCCTCTCCATTTAAAAAATCTTCAATAACCACACTTGTTCCCGCATCTCCAAATGCTTGGTCTTTAAAAATACTAACCAAGGCCTCCAAAGCTTCACTTTCAGTTTGGCAAATAATCACTCCCTTGCCTGCTGCTAAACCATCTGCCTTTACTACTGTTGGATAGGGAATATGTTTTAAGTGCTCTTTTGCATTATCAAAATTATCGAAGGCCTTATAAGTGGCTGTAGGGATTCCGTATTTAATAAAAAAGTCTTTTGAGAATGTTTTAGAGCCTTCTAACTGAGCAGCTGCGCTTGAAGGCCCGAAGGTTTTGATATTATTTGAATGCAAGTGGTCTACTAGCCCATCAACAAGAGGCTGTTCAGGCCCAACAATTACTAGAGCAATATTTTTTTCAATGCAAAAATCTTTTACTGCAGTAAAATCATTAACATTAATAGAAACATTAGATACTTTTTTTTCTAGAGCAGTCCCTGCATTTCCTGGGCAAACGAAAACTTCTGACACAGATGTATCTTGTGCACATTTCCAAGCTAAAGCATGTTCTCTGCCGCCTGATCCAATAACCAAAATGTGCATTTTTAATGTCTAAAATGACGTGTCGCAGTAAAGACCATAGCTATGTTATTTTCATCAGCAGCGGCAATCACTTCCTCATCTCTAATCGATCCACCGGGTTGAATAATTGTTGCTATCCCGCTAGAAGCAGCTTTATCTATGCCATCCCTAAATGGAAAGAATGCATCTGATGCCATTGCTGCACCCTGGACCTCTAAACCTTCCTCTTTGGCTTTAAGATTAGCAATCTCAGCACTAATTACTCTACTCATTTGGCCGGCGCCAATGCCAATTGTCTGTTTATTTTTGACATAAACAATAGCATTTGATTTAACAAATTTAGCAACCTTCCATGCAAACATAAGGTCATTAATTTCTTCAGCGGTCGGCTGCCTTTTAGTAACGCATTGAAGGTCTGCTTTGGGAACAATAAAAGTGTCATCGCTTTGAATTAAAATTCCTCCAGACACTTTTTTAATAACGCCTGGATATGGGTTGTCTTGTTCCAAATCTACGCATAAAACTCTTATATTTTTCTTTTTAGCCAGCTCCGCTAATGCAGCTTCTTCAAAACTGGTAGCTAAGACAACCTCAACAAATTGACGAGCATTAATTTCTTCAGCAGTTTTTTTATCCAGCTCTCTGTTAAACGCAATAATGCCACCGAAGGCAGATGTTGGATCAGTATTGAATGCCAAGTCATAAGCATCAAAGATAGAGTTTGCTTCAGCAACTCCGCAGGGATTTGCATGTTTTACAATAACGCAGGCTGGTTCATCAAATGCTCTAACACATTCCCAGGCAGCATCAGCATCTACAATATTATTGTATGAAAGTTCTTTGCCCTGAAGAACATCTGCATTGGCGATATTTTTATGTTCTAAATTAGAAAAAGTTAATAAATCTGCGCTTTGATGAGGATTTTCTCCGTATCTTAGCGATTCACTCTTGCTGAAGTTATATTGAGGAGAATTAGACAATACATTTTTTAGATAATTTGCAATAGCTAAATTGTATTCAGCCATGAGCTGAAATACTTTTTGTGAAAGCTCTTTTCTAAATTCGTAACTTAAGCCTCCTTGATTTTTCCACTCATCTATTAAACGCCCGTAATCATTTGGATCAGAGATAACTGCAACATCTTTAAAGTTTTTAGCTGCCGACCTGATCATCGTTGGTCCACCTATATCGATTTTTTCTATAGCCTCATCAAATTCACATCCTGAGGCAACCGTATCTTGAAATGGATATAAATTAACTATAACTATGTCAATTACTTCATAATCACGCTCAGTTAAAACCTCTAAATCTGTTTCTCTTCTAGCCAAAATTCCAGCATGAATTTTTGGATGTAAAGTTTTAACTCGACCATCCATCATTTCTTCAAATCCAGTAAATTCTGAAACCTCTACAACCTGATCTGTAATTTTTTTAATGGCATTGTAAGTGCCCCCGGTTGAAATAATTTTTACTTCTTGATCAAGCAGAAAGTTTATCAATTCATCTAAGTTAGATTTATCTGAGAGACTTACAAGAGCAGTTTTTGGGGCAATTAGGCTCATGATTTTTTTATAATGTTATATCTATGTAATTTTTTTCTGAGGGTGGCCCTATTCAATCCCAGAGCAGTTGCAGCCTTAGATTGATTATTGTTTGTATACCTCATTACTGCCTTTAAAAGCTCAGGTTCAACCTCCGCCATAACCATTTCATAAACATTTGCAGGGCTTGTATCATCAAGAGTGGCAAAGTATTTCTTCATAGCCTTTCTTACTTGCTCACTAAGAGGTTTACTTTTTGTTTTTTGTGAGACTGTTTTAGTCATTAAGTAGAGATTTTTATGCAAAATATAAATTCTACAGCTGATTAAAAATTGCTCAACTGCTTTTAGAGATTTATTACAGTTTTTTTATCATCTCCAAGAATTAATTGAGTTAATTTTCCATTTCTTATAAATATCTCTGTCCTAGATGCATAATCAGGATGGAAATATGAAATTACATCATTACTTGTTATATGTGAAACCAATGCATTGATCACCATAAAGTGTGTAGTCACAATAAAATTACCTTCAGCATCTCTAAGCCAATCTATTAATTTATTGCGCCATTCCGTTACTGTTTCAGGTAGTTCTTCAATTGGAGTTGTGAAAATACTTACTAACCATTCTTTTTTTTTATCAGCATCAATATTGCTTGATGGTATTTCAATAAACCTATGATCTAATTCAAAAGAGTTTTTATATCCTTTGTTCATTATTTCCATAGTCTCAATAGCTCTTTTCTTTGGACTAGAAAGGAGTTGATAGCAAGACAGCTCGTTAACTAAACTCTTGCCAGAATTTTTAGCTTGTCCACGACCTTTTGCGCTCAAACCAGGATCAAGATGCACAGACCATTCTGCAGATGCCTCCCCGTGTCTTACAAGAATAATGTGACTTTGACTCATTACAAAAAATACCACTTATAATTACTTGATGAGAAAGCCAAGAATTTATTGTCCTAAATTGTCTGCACCAAGTTATAAGTGCACCAACATAAAACAAATACATCATCTTGCCAAGGTTCTAAGGTTAAAACCAAATGATCCTGTGGAGTTATTCGATGGTTGCGGTTTCATGGCAAACGGCACCATAGGAGAGATTGGTAAAGCTTATATATATTTTCAAGTTGGTGATATTTCATTAGTTCAAAATCCTTATCAAAAGTTGTATCAATCAATAATTCCATACATTAAAAAAGAGAATTTAATCTATTCATTGCAAAAGCTTATTGAATTAGGAGTTAACTCGATTCTTATATACAGACCAGATAATCTTGATCAATCATTAGCAAAAAAAGATTTATCTAAATTAAACCTTCGCCTGGAAGAGGCCATTATTAGTGCTTGTGAGCAATCTGGCTGCAATCATTTTCCCAGCATTGATTTCTTTGATGGGCTTAAAAAATGCCTTCAGAGTCGAATGGTAAATTCAGATTTCGATGGATTATTTGTTCTTGATACAATTGCTAATCAATTTATAAAAGATCATGAAGTCTTGAGTTTAAACAGTATTAGCATTATTACAGGGCCCGAATCAGGTTTCTCAGCAGCTGAACGTGACACCATGAGTGTATTGGGTTTGCAGTCTCTAAAAATAGGACATTATGTACTTCGCGCTGAAACAGCGCCAGTTGTTGGTTTGTCTAAATTCCATAGTTTATTT
>Ga0066825_10000491_pt1 | contig 12699 bp, 15 predicted proteins | sample ETNtaG_6_FD_65608 | JGI IMG/M metagenome (GOLD analysis project Ga0066825, IMG submission 65608) | Marine microbial and viral communities from oxygen minimum zone, Eastern Pacific Ocean - ETNP201306SV45 | ecosystem: Environmental > Aquatic > Marine > Oceanic | place: Pacific Ocean: Eastern...
ATATTATTGGAAATATACACCGTGCTTCCATTTCCCACAGGGGTAATGTTGGTAAGAATGCCAGAGTAATGTAAATGTTCCCAGAAGTTATGCTCTTCTCTATAACGCCCTCCTGAACCCATCTCTGAACCATCAGATAGAATTTTTTTATTATTATTTCCATTGCAGGTATCACTGGTTCCTCCTCCGCATCCAAGAGCAGAAAAGAAATCATAAGCATTATCCATATCCCCAGCTAATTTAGAGTAAGTAAGCTGAAAAGTAGAGTTAGCTTCTTGTATTATCTGAAGCTCTTGAATGACCCCCCTTATTCGAGCGTTATCAATTAGCTTAGAGCCACCTGAAACCCCGGCAACTAATAAACCAATAATGATTAATGCAATCGATAATTCAACAAGAGAAAAAGCTTTTTGTTTCATAATAATCAAATAACTAGTTATACCTTAATAATATAACTAACTCTTATCTATGTCAACTACGAATAATTTAGTTCGAGGGTTGCTCGTTATTAGAATCAACTAACTTAATTTCAATATTTTCTTTTATACTATTTATATGAGTATTGATAGTTTTGAATGAAAGCTCCCTTTTTAGTTTTTCATAAATAGAATCTAATTCTGGTACTACTGCTTCTCTTTTGTCTATTAGTTTTACGATATGCCACCCATATTGAGTTTTAAAAGGGGGTGTCACATTTCCTACCTCCATGCTAAAAACTTGATTTTCAAATTCTTTTATCATTTTTCCTTTTGTGAAATAACCTAAGTCACCACCATTTTCCTTTGAAAAAGTATCCATGGATTTATTTTTAGCAATATCTTCAAATCTCTTTGTTTTTAATGATTTTACTATTTGAGATGCTTCCTGTTCAGTTTGAACTAATATATGTTTAGCGCGAACTTCAGTTTGTCCCTTTATAGAATTTACATATTCTTGATATGACTTTTCAATATTTTCTCTTGTTACCGCTTTTTGAGAAATATTATTCAAGTAAGACTCTTTTATAATTTTTGAAGTTGCTTGTCTGATTTTTTTTGCTACTTCTTCATTTTGCACAATATTTAGTTTTTCTGCTTCTTTGAGAAGAGATTGCTCGGCATAAAGCTGCTTAATTAAAGTCATTTTCTGATCTTTTGGTATAGCGTTAAAATCAAAATTTTCTGGTACTCCGTATAGATCATCTAAAAAACCAATCACTTCGCTATCATATATTTTTTTACCATTAGCATAACCAATTACAGAACCCTCAGTTTTTGAAGGCAATAATTTAGTGACAGACGCTAAAGCTATGATGGCCACTAATAATACAGCCCCTACAACCCCAACTTTACAATTAATTTTACACTTTTTTTCTGATGAAGTTGTTTTGTTATTTTTAGTATCTCCTTCTTTTGCTGGCATTTTTTCCTCACTAATTAACTTGTTAAAAATCTAAATTTAATAAAAAACTATAATTCTCTGGTAAAAACCAATTTTTTGTCTTTACCGTCTATTTCGGACATTTTAGAGTTAAATTTATATTTTTCTACATTAAAATTTTGTAATTGCCTCCAATCTGTAATTTTGTTTTTTATGATGTGTTTTGCCATAAGGCCTCTCGCCTTTTTAGCATACATCATAATTACTTTATATGAACCATTCTTATAGTCTTTAAATATTGGAGTAATTATATCGGATTTAAGATTTTTGTCATTTAGTGCAGAAAAATACTCTGTAGAGGCAAGGTTTATAATAAAATTAGAATTTATCTTATTAAAATAGTCGGTAAGGTCACTCTGCCAAAATTTATACAGGTTATTACCTGCATTATTTGTAAGTTTTGTTCCCATTTCTAACCTGTATGGTTGAATTCTATCTAATGGCTTTAATACCCCATATAATCCAGATAATATTCTTAAATTTTGATTTGCAAATTCTAATTCTGTATTAGAAAAACTATTAGCATCTAACCCATTATAGACTTCCCCTGCAAATGTTAGTATAGCTATATAAGAGTTGTTCTTAAGCTCTTCACCACTAGTTGTTAAAGTCTTGTATCTATCAAAGTTTAAATTAGCTATATTATCGCTTACTTTCATCAAATTCTTAATTTGATCTATAGAAAGCTTTTTCAAAATTTGCATTAAGTCACCAGACTTGTTTAGAAAATACGGAGTAGAGCCTTTTTCTGACTTTATCTCTGGTGATAAATTAAGTTTCTTTGCTGGGGAAATAACGACAATCATACTCGCCTATTTTTATATTCCAAAAGTAAATCGAAATACTAAATCAAACATCCATATTATCAAGGTTATTATATTGCGCATTTTTAACTAATACCAAGTCCCATCTTTGTAGTGCATAGAAAAATGTGCTACAAAGATGGGACTTGGTATAATATAAACAAATCTCCTAAATTTATCCGGCAAAATCTAAATATCCATATATGAGTTAGCAATACCTTATATTAGGTAGCTTGACTGAGTTTATAATAAAGGATAAAGATATATATTAAGAAATTTGGCTTTAAACCGTTTGAGGTTATAGGGATAAAGTTCAAAAATCTGGTAATATCAATTATAGCTCAGAAATCTTTTTCTATATTTATGGAACGATTCTCAAAACAAATATTATTAGATGGAGTAGGAAAACAGGGGCAAGATAAGATTTCTTCGGTAAAATTACTGATTGTTGGCCTAGGGGGGATATCAGCACCTTTGGTAAGGTATTTAGCTTCTTCTGGAATAAATAATTTTGATATCATAGACGATGATGTAGTAGAAACTCATAATTTACCACGTCAAAATAATTTTTATATCGAAGATGTTGATAAATTGAAATCAGAAGTAACTCATGAGTTAATATTAAAATTAAATCCAGATGCAAATGTTACATCATTTAGCAAAAGATTGGATAAAAAGTTTTTGTCAGAGAGAATAGAAAAATATGATTATATTATAGATGGTAGTGATAATTTTAAGACTAAATTCATCTGCAATGATTTATCGCATAACAATAATAAAATTTTCGTATCTGGATCATTTGCAGGATATAAAGGTTATTTATCTATATATAAATCAGGAATTGATATTACCAAGCCGTGTTTTAGATGTTTCCATCCAGAATATATTGATGATAGGAATTCTAGAGCTTGTTATAATCAGGGGGTATTAAGTGCTGGAGTTGGAACTGTAGGAACATTTATGGCAGCAGAAATATTTAAAGATATTGCAGGAGTAGGGGCTGATATAGCCGGAAAAATGATGGTGTTTGATTTTCTAAAAAATAATCACCGAATAATTAGGTTAAGTAAAAATAAAACCTGTAAATGTAATACTTGAAAATTTGAAGTAGCAAAGAATTATTAATCTAATTGGCTTTCTATGACGTTTTTTATTGAGTAAAAACCAGGGGTTTGTTGTACCGCCCATTTAGCAGCCCTAATTGCACCAGCTGCAAAAATATTGCGATTTACTGCTTTATGAGTTAACTCTATCCTTTCATTATCATCTGCAAAAATCACTGTATGATCACCAACAACAGAGCCACCTCTTAGGGTAGCAAACCCTATTTCATCCTGTTGTCTTTCGCAATCGATACCTTCTCTAGATAATCTAGACACTTTGTCAAAATCGAGATTTTTAGCCTCAGCAATAGTTTTTCCAAGTGTGATTGCGGTTCCAGAAGGGGAGTCTTTTTTATATCTGTGGTGCATCTCGATTACTTCAGTGTCAAAATTACTATTTAAAGCCGTACAAGCTTTAGCCACCAATATATTAAGTAAGTTTATTCCTATACTCATATTAGATGACCATAGGATCACTGAATTTTGGGAGTGTTTTTGTAACAATTCTAAATCTTCATTTGAAAAACCTGTAGTACCACTAACTAAAGCTTTTTTTTGCTCTGCTACAATTCTTGCTACTTCAAGTGATAATTTTGGTGAAGAAAAATCAATTACTACATCAGATGCAGCAACAACATTAATCAAATTATCAGACGTGGTTATATGTTTTAATTCTGATCTTCCAGATATTTCTTCGAAGGAGACTCCAGACAACTGATTGTTATATTTTCCAAAACCTGCTGAAATATCAATAGACCCATCCTTAGATGCTTCGTCTATTACTGCACAGCCCATACGACCAGTGCATCCTACTATAGAGAGCTTCATGATATTTAGTTTAAGGTTTCTGCTTTAACTACAGCAAAAGTCTTAGAACGAGTTTTTTTAAATGATACAACTCCATTGATTAAAGAGTATAATGTATGGTCTTTTCCAATCCCTACATTATCTCCTGGATAGAATTTAGTTCCTCTTTGGCGCAAAATAATCTGCCCTGCCTTGATAATTTGATTAGCGTACATCTTTACTCCTAATCTTCTACCTGCCGAATCTCTACCATTTCTGGAACTACCACCTGATTTTTTATGAGCCATTTTTTTACCTTAAGAAACTTTTATCTCTTCTATTTTAACCACAGTATATTCTTGCCTGTGCCCTATTTTTCTCCTATAGTTATGTCTTCTTTTCTTTTTAAAAACTATAACCTTATCATCTTTTTTATTTTCAACCACTTTTCCTACTACAGTAGCTCCTGAAACTATAGGGGAGCCAACCTTAGTAGATTTGCTATCATTAATAAGTAGCACTTGATCAAAAGTAATCTTACTATTCTTTTTAAGATCTGTTCTATCTATTTTGATAGAGCTATCTTTCTCTACTTTATATTGTTTTCCTTTGTTATTTATAATTGCAAACATTGTTACTTACCAAATTTGAAGAGCGATAGGATATAATTTTTATTTTTATTGTCAAATAGCTTTTTTGAGTAATTCAACAGATGATTTGTATAATTCCTTTTTATTGGAATTTTTAGATATAAAATCTTCAAATTTACTTACTGCTCCTTCTATTGCTCTTATTCTTATTTCATTAATTGCACTTATTTCCATCTCCTTGATTAATCTCTCAGATTGTTTTAATTTATTATCCACCGAGTCTTTTAGTTCTTTGTCTCCTTCAGAGATAAGTTTTTTTGCATGTTTTTCAGCATTATCAATAATTTGCTGAGCTCTTGCAAGGTTATCTTTTTTTTGTTTCAGATAATTATCGCGAATTTCTTGGGCTTCTAACTTTATTATAGATGCCTGCTTCAGCTGGTCCTCTATTTGAGAAGTTTTATTATTTAAGGAAGAAGAGAGTATTCCATATATTTTTTTATATAAGAAAACAATTAGTAAAACAAAAGAAATAGCAATCCAAAATTTTTCATCAAACATTTGTATATTTCTTTATTAAATTGTTATATATTTCGTTGCTCAATTCGGAAATATTATTTTCATTATCTTTGACAAAAGACTCGATATTTTTCTCACTTTTAGAGATTTTATCAGATATTTCTTGTTCAACCTTCGCTATAGCCTTATCAGTCTTAGCCTTAATTTTATTTTGCGCAGTATTGATAATCCTATTTGCCTCGATCTGAGAGTCATTTAATGACTCTTCAAACTCGTTAAGAAAGGAATTAGCCTCATTTTTAAGAGACTCCGCTTCTTCCAATGCGTTCTTGATAGTATTATCACGCACCTCCATAATTTTTGAGATGCGCGGTAATATTATCTTTGCAGCACATATGTACAATATGATGAAGCTGGTAAATAACCAAAAAAACTGCGAAAGAAAAGGGTAATGTTCGAAATCTAATTGAGGCATAAAATATTAGATTTTTATGAAACAAATAAAATAATTAACGAAACTACTAGTGCGAATAATCCCATAGACTCAGCAAAACCAGCACCAATAAATACATATTTACTTACTTTAGATTCCGCAGATGGATTTCTTGCAATACTATCAATTGCAGAAGAGAAAATATTACCTAAACCTATTGCTGCTCCAACAAATCCTAACGCTGTTAATCCAACACCAATATATTTCAAAGCTTCTAACTCCATTTTAACCTCATTTCTATTAATTAATTTACTAAAACACTAAAAATTTATAGTGTAAAACAATAATGCTCCAACTAACTTTAGTTAGGCAAAACTATATTTTAATGACTTAGATGTACTGCATCATTAAGATATACACAAGCAAGCATAGTAAAAATATATGCTTGCAATATAGCTACAAATATTTCAAAACCAGTTAACATCACTAAAAATAACAATGGCAACCAGCCGCCAATATATCCTAACGAAATTACAAATCCAGCAATAACTTTCATCATCGTATGGCCTGCTGTCATATTAGCTGCTAACCTGATGGAAAGGCTGACAGGTCTTGCTAAATATGCAAATAATTCAATAGATATTAATAAGGGAGCAAGCCATAAAGGAGTTCCTGATGGCATGAAAATAGATAGGAACTTTAGGCCATGTTTTTTAAACGCTGCAATTACGATTACAACAAATAGAAGTGCTGCTAAAGCAAAAGTTACAATTACATGGCTGGTTGCAGTATAGCTATAAGGGAACATTCCAAGGAGGTTACAAAATAGTACAAATATAAATAAGCTGAATACTAAAGGAAAAAACTTCATTCCAGCAGCACCAGTGTTATTAAGAAGCATATCTTTGATGAAATTATATAAAGATTCAGCAGATGCCTGAAGTTTGTTTGGTATTATTAATTTGTCTTTTGTTGCATATAGTAAAAATGATACAGAGACGACTACGCTTAATACCATGAATAATGCAGAATTAGTAAAATTTAAAGACATATCATTGATATTGATATCATATAGAGATTTTATCTCAAATTGTGCTAATGGTGAATGTTTTTCCCCTGCTGACATATTATCTTAAATTTCTTAATAGATTTAAAAACCCGCCGGCTAATCCTAATATCATAAATACAATAAAAAACAATGGTTTTGTTGTAAAAAAATTATCAATATGATGACCAATAAAACCTCCAACAGCAAGCCCAACTAATAGCTCAACCGTAATAAGTGTAACATATTTTATTCCAGAATTAGTGGATGAAACTTCTTTTGGTTTTTGCGACTCTTTTATATCGTTAATTTTTTTATCTAAATCTTTTAGTTTGTTTTTTAGAGTATCTGTCATTATATTTTACGAAAATCCTAGAAAGGTTAATAAAGATGTTGGAAAAATATATAAAGTTATCATATTGTAACAACCTGAAAATCAGTAAAAATAATAGGAAGATACTTTCTGATAGAAATGCATTTAGATCATATATTCAAAATCTAAAAAGTAAAAATATAAAAGAAGAAAACATAGTTGATGATCAATTGCAAATTTCTAAAGACGGTATAAAACTTATCAATTATCACTCGAAAGAATACCCATATCCTTTTAAAAATATTCCAGATCCGCCATTAGTATTCTATGCTCAAGGAAATTTAGATTTATTAAATAATTTAAAGGTAGCCATAGTTGGATCTCGTACTCCTAATATGAATAATATATATTTAGCAGGTGAACTTGCAAAATTTTTATCAGATCATAATATTACAGTAGTTTCTGGTTTTGCAAAAGGAATCGATACTGTTGCTCATCAAAATTCTATGAATAGCACCATTGCAGTGCTAGGTACCGGATTTAATAGAATTTACCCAAAAGAAAATTTAAGTTTATATAATGAATTAAAAAATACAGGGTTAATTATTTCGGAATATCCTTTAAATACTCTTCCCTTAAAATATAATTTTCCTAAAAGAAATAGGTTGATAGCTGCTTTAGCAGATATTGTAATTATCATAGAGGCGCAAGAACGTTCTGGTTCGTTAATTACTGCACGTTTTGCACTAGATTATAATAAAGATATTTTTTCAGTACCAGGCCATCCATTAGATAACAAGGTAAAAGGTTGTAATATGCTGATTAAAGAAGGAGCATATATGTTACTTGATTTTGAAGAGGTATTAGAAATTTTATATAGAAAATATCCGAATTTGCAAAATAACGTATCACAAAATAATCTTCATTATACAAAAAGAGTAAAAGAAGAAGAAAGAGATCAATCTTCAAATGAAGATGATATTTTGAATTTAATTTCAGATACAGGTGTGCCGGCAGAAGAAATAGCTGATAAGTTAAATATGGATGCTACTGATCTCAATAAATCTTTATCAAAACTAGAGTTAAGTGATATGATATATAAAGATATATGTGGAAATATTTTTAGAAAATATATCAACTAAACACTGTTGTTACGCTTCTAATGTTTCTTCCTGTTCAATTTCGGTATAATTATCTTTAAGGGCCTTGATACCGGGTATTATTTTGCCTTCTATCCATTCTAAGAATGCGCCACCTGCTGTTGAAAGGTAGGTAAAAGAATTTTTAAGGCCAGAAGATTTTATTGCAGCGACTATATCTCCTCCACCAGCAATAGATATGGAAATATTTTGTTTAGTATAGCTAGATACTGCTCTTACTACCGTTTCAGTAGCAACATTAAATGGTGGGATTTCAAATGCCCCAAGAGGGCCGTTCCATATTATTGTCTGACATTTTGACAATTCCGTAATAATATTATTGCATGTAATCGGGCCAAGGTCTAATGCCATTTTATTTTGTGGTATCTTATCTATTTCCACTACTTCGCAATTAGCTGCATCATCTATAGAAGAGGATATTACAACATCACTTGGTAAAATGATTTTACAATTATGAGATTCGGCGGATTCTAATATTTCTTTTGCTTTACCCAAGAAATCATTTTCACATAGGGATTTTCCTATTTCATATCCTTGAGTTCTCAAGAATGTGTTAGCCATACCTCCTCCTATGACTAACAGATCAGTCTTTTCTATTAAGCTGTGTAACAATTCAATTTTTGTTGAAACCTTTGACCCCCCAACAATTGCTGCTACAGGGGGTTTGGGGTGCTTTAAAATATCTGATATATGTTCAATTTCTTCTCGAAATAAAAAACCTATTCCACATGGTAACACTTCTGCTAATCCTACTATTGAAGCGTGCGATCTATGAGAGCATGAAAATGTATCATTAATATAGATATCACCTAATTTTGCTAGTGATGACACAAATTTTGGATCATTACTTTTTTCACCAGGATAGAAGCGTAAATTTTCTAGTAATAATATCTCACCATTATTAAGTTCGTTTACAGCATTTTCTGCTTCCTCACCTATGCAATCAATGCAGAATTTAGCTTGATTGTTGCTATCCAAAAAGGAATTTAGACTATCAACTATTGGTGCTAAAGATAGTTCCAAAGAAAATTGCCCTTTGGGCCTACCGAAATGAGAAATTAAAATTACTTTCGCTTGTTGCTCTACTAGGTATTTAATTGTGGGTATTACCCTTTCTATTCTCGAGGTATCAACTACTTTACCGCGTGAGATGGGGACATTTAAATCAACTCTGACTAAAACTCTTTTTCCTCTAAAGTTAAAATCACTTAAGTAATTCAGTTTTTTCATTTTTTTTATTTTCTATAAATCGGTTAATACCACTAGATTTATCTGGTTTTATACCCTCTATCAAACTATCACCTTGGTTTAAGATTTTAGAGTGTGTTTTTAGTTTTTACCTAGTAATTTTGCTACATCAATCATCCGTTGAGAAAACCCCCATTCATTGTCATACCATGCTGCAACTCTAATAAAGTTTTCTTGTAGAACCTTAGTTGCAGTAGTGTCAAATACAGAGCTATATGAGTTATGATTAAAATCAATCGATACTAGTGGTTCTTCAGATATCCCTAATACCTCAGCAAGACTTCCTGAAAGGTCCTTTCTCAGGATATCATTTATTTCTTCTCCGTTCACACCTTTATCACTTACAAAGCAAAAATCTATCATAGAAACATTAGGGGTAGGAACTCTTATTGCAGTTCCATCTAATTTTCCGCTTAATTCTGGAATTACTTTTCCTATTGCCTTGGCTGCACCAGTGGATGTTGGAATCATTGAAAGAGAGGCAGCGCGTGCTCTCCTGTAGTCGCTATGCGTACTATCTGTAGTGTTTTGATCATTGGTAAATGCATGTATTGTAGTTACGAAACCTTTTGAGATACCAACCGTGTCATTTAAGATTTTTGCCACTGGAGCTAAACAGTTTGTTGTACATGAACCAATAGAAATAATATTATCATCTTTTTCTAAAATATTTTCATTTACGCCGTAAACTACCATTTTACTATCTTTCGATGGAGCGGAAATTATAACTTTTTTTGCTCCTGCTTTAATGTGTTTTCCTGCAGACTCTTGGTCTTTAAATACCCCCGTACATTCCAGTACAACATCAACATCATGTTCTATCCATGGAATATTTTCTGGCTCTCTTTCTCTATAAACCCTAATATCATCTCCATTAATTACTAAACTATTTTCCTTTAACTCTATATTTCCAGGGAATCTACCATGAACAGAATCATATTTTAATAAATGATGATGTGATTCAATAGGGCCTCGTCCGTTTATTGCAACTAGCTCTATATCGTTAGAATTGTTTTCATATATAGCCCTAACGACACATCTTCCTATTCTACCCAATCCATTTATTGCTATCTTTACTGTCATAGTCTTCTCTAAAAAAGTTTAATCCTGCACTTGTTTTATATAAAAAGCATAAGCATCACTAAATCCATCTAAGGATTTTATTAATGTTGTGATGCCATTGATGATAATTGTTAAATTTTTTCCGCTACTCATTTGTTTTAGCAAAGTGTTACGATCTGCGCTTTTAAAAAAAACGCTTACACCTGTATTCATATATGAAGAAATAGTCTGTTTATTATCGATTTTAAAACCGATCCCTTCATTGAGATTCAGGTCGTTATGAGCGACAGCTAAATAATATTTAGTAAAAACAATTGCGCCCCGCCCATGCTTGTCTTCAAAAGGAGTGCCTATAAAACAATCATGTTTTGCTGTCGTAAGATTCTCTTTACATGATACTAACCAATTCCCGAATGGCTGATTGATTTCTTTTCCAGTAGATGCGTAGCTGTTTGCACTAACAGAGGCAAAGGTTACAAAAAAAACAAATATAAATAGGTTAATGGAACTAGGTTGATCTAGCCTTCTACCGGAAATACAACCATAAATTTTGGTTAGTAGTTCTTGAGTATAATTTTTAAAAGAAGAAATCATAGTGCTATATTTTATAATGCTTTAGTTATCTCATCTATAATCTTCTCCTTGGTGATACCAAAATGATTATATAAATCTTGGTATTTTCCTGATGCTCCAAATGATTTCATGCCAATTAATTTTTTGGCATATTTATAAAATTTGGGTGAGTATGCTGCTTCAACAGCAACAATATTTGAAGTTTTTCCCAGCACTTTCTCTTGGTATTCGTCACTTTGTTGCTCAAATAATTCAAGGCATGGCATTGACACAACCCTAGCAGATATGCCTTGTGTCTTTAATTGAGCTTGTGCTTCAATTGCAATTGAGACTTCTGATCCAGTAGCAATAATAGTTGCCTGCAATTCACTATGTTCTTGTGAAATAATATACCCTCCACATTCAGAGCGGTTATTATCTGTATAGCTAGATACGCTAAAAGGTAAATTTTGCCTGGTTAAGCTAAATAATACAGGTTTGTCCTTTGTAGCAAGCGCAAGCTCCCAGCATTCCAGAGTTTCATATATATCACATGGCCTTAGAACTAATAAATCTGGTATTGCGCGTAAAGATTCCAGATGCTCAACCGGCTGATGGGTAGGTCCATCCTCACCAAGACCTATCGAATCATGAGTCATTATATAAATAACTTTTTGCTTCATAAGGGATGATAGTCTTATAGCTGGTTTACAATAGTCGCTGAAAACTAAAAATGTACCACTATATGGTATAAAACCTTTATGTAATGCGATACCATTCATAATTCCTGCCATTGCATGCTCTCTTACTCCATAATGTACATATCTACCTGAGAAATCTGTCGGGGTGATAGGGTTTGTGTAAGAGGTTTTAGTGTTATTCGACCCAGTTAAGTCAGCTGATCCGCCGATTAATTCAGGAATTTCTTTAGTTAATAACTCTAGAACTATACCAGAAGATTTACGTGTTGCGTATGTTTCTTTCTTGTCAAAAATTTCTTGTTTTAACTTTTTTATAGATTCTTGCCAATTACCAGGCAATTCTTGGTTAACTAGTCTTAAAAACTCTTGTTTTTTAGTGTTCTCTATGGAGTGTAAAGATTTTTCCCAAGCCGAAAATAAATCATCATGTTGAGAGCCGATTTTTCTCCACTGTGCTAGCGTATTTTCGGGGACATAAAATTCCTTATCACTGCAGCCAAGATTTTCTTTTGTGAGTTTAGCTTCCTCATTTCCGAGTGGGGAGCCGTGTGAGCTTGATGATCCGGCTTTGTTAGGAGAGCCAAATGCTATAGTTGTTTTGCAGGCTATCAGAGTTGGTTTGTCTGAGTTCTTTGCTTTTATTATAGCGTCTGATATTTCTTGGTAATCATGCCCATTAATTGATATAGTATTCCAGTTTGAAGCCTCAAATCTAAGAGATTGGTTATCACTAGTAGTTATGTTAGTGTCTCCATCTATAGATATGTTGTTATCATCAAAAAATAAAATTAATTTGTTTAATTTATGATGCCCTGCAAAGGAAATTGATTCTTGAGAAATCCCTTCCATAAGGCATCCGTCTCCTGCAATAACATATGTGTAATGATCGGTAATTTCTGGAAAACGGGCATTCATCATTTTTTCTGCAAAAGCCATGCCAACAGCATTACTAATTCCTTGTCCTA
>Ga0066825_10000494_pt1 | contig 12664 bp, 9 predicted proteins | sample ETNtaG_6_FD_65608 | JGI IMG/M metagenome (GOLD analysis project Ga0066825, IMG submission 65608) | Marine microbial and viral communities from oxygen minimum zone, Eastern Pacific Ocean - ETNP201306SV45 | ecosystem: Environmental > Aquatic > Marine > Oceanic | place: Pacific Ocean: Eastern...
GATATAATGGTGCTTTTGGTCCGCTTACCCAAATGAATCATCTTGGTACCAGTATCTGCTTGTTGATGGTTATTGGTTACAGCGATGGAGTAAAACTCTCCAATGCTGTCATCTCCTTTCAAAATACAAGAGGGATATTTCCATGTTACTGCAGATCCCGTCTCTACCTGGGTCCATGAAATTTTTGATTTATTATGGCATATACCACGCTTGGTTACAAAGTTGAACACCCCTCCTTTACCGTCTTTGTCTCCAGGGAACCAATTTTGAACGGTAGAGTATTTAATTTCGGCTTGATCATGAGCAATCAGCTCAACCACAGCAGCATGTAGTTGGTTTTCATCCCGAGCAGGTGCTGTACAACCTTCAAGATAGCTCACATAACTGCCTTCATCTGCAATCACCAAAGTTCGTTCAAACTGCCCGGTCCCGGCTTGGTTTATTCGGAAATAGGTAGAAAGCTCCATAGGGCAATGAACCCCTTTGGGAATGTAACAAAACGATCCATCAGAAAACACCGCCGAGTTTAATGCCGCATAATAATTGTCGGTTCGTGGCACCACTGTGCCAATGTATTTACGCACCAATTCAGGATATTCTTTGATGGCCTCAGAAATCGAACAAAAAATAATCCCTTTTTCTGCCAGTGTGTCTTTAAAGGTTGTTGCAACAGACACTGAATCCATCACAATATCAACGGCCACTCCAGCCAATTTTTTTTGCTCTTCAAGCGATATCCCTAATCGCTCAAAAGTATTCAATAGCTCTGGATCAACTTCGTCTAAGCTATTGTATTTGGGCGCAGTTTTGGGAGCTGAATAATATGAAATAGCCTGAAAATCAGGTTTAGGATATTCTACATTCGCCCAGTCGGGCTCTTGCATATTGCTCCAAGTACGGTAAGCCTCCAATCGCCACTCGGTCATCCAAGCGGGCTCATTTTTTCGCTTTGAGATGGCTTTTACAATCTCTTCATTGAGCCCGACTGGAAAGGTATCTGATTCAATGTCTGTGTAGAAACCATATTCGTACTCCTTCGTTTCGAGCTCTTTTTTTAATTCTTCTTCTGTATAAGCCATAGCAATAATTTAGAGCGAAAAACTCTCTCCACACCCACAGGTACGATTGGCATTTGGGTTGTTAAACACAAATCCCTTTCCATTGAGACCCCCCGAATACTCTAGCGTAGTACCCACTAGATAAAGAAAACTTTTCTTATCCACCACAATCTTGACCTCATTGTCTTTGAATACTTTGTCCTCTGATCCTATCTCTTTATCAAAAGCCAGATCATATGACAAACCTGAACAACCTCCACTCTTGACTCCTACGCGCACAAAATCTTGTGAAGCATCAAAGCCGTCGGCTTGCATCAAGCGCGCAACTTGTACTTTAGCAGATTCAGAAACCTTAATCATAGTTAATATAGATTTTGTCTAAATAAAGTGCAAATATACGGATTTTTAAACTGTTGTACCTAGTTGCTAATATGAGAAAATCTAATATAGACACCCCCCCCTTTTTTGAACAACTATGACCCAAAAACAACCCTTGAACCAGCATATAATTGCACCTTTCATTTTTTTACTTCACAATGTAGATATTGCATTCAAAAAATAGCATGTAATTTTGCAAGATGTTTGACAATAAAAACCAAGCCAAAACGCCCCTATCTGATTTGGGCGAATTTGCACTAATCGAATTACTAACCAAAGATTTCCCGCTTCAACAATCTTCTACAGTTAAGGGTGTAGGAGACGATGCTGCAATATTAAACCACTCAAATGAAAATACGCTTGTTTCAACAGATATGTTGATTGAAGGTATTCACTTCGACTTGGCTTACATGCCCTTAAAGCATTTAGGCTATAAAGCGGTTATGGTTAATTTGTCAGACATTTATGCTATGAACGGAACCGCGACCCAAATCACAGTGAGCATTGCCGTATCAAATCGTTTTCCCAAAGAGGCTTTGGAAGAATTATACGCGGGCATATACTTGGCTTGTAAAAACTATAAGGTTGATTTGATTGGTGGCGATACAACAAGTTCTACGACAGGTCTAATTGTAAGTATAACCGCTTTAGGAATCGCTCAACTACCTGTGTTTCGTAAAGGAGCTTCACCCAACGACCTCTTGGTCGTAAGCGGTGATATTGGCGCCGCTTACATGGGGTTACAGGTGTTAGAAAGAGAAAAAGAGGTTTTTAAGGCCAACCCTAACAACCAACCCGATTTGGATGCTTATACGTATTTAATTGAGCGTCAATTGAAACCCGAAGCGCGCAAAGACATTCCAGAGTTACTCGCTCAACTCGATGTGAAACCAACTTCGATGATAGACATCAGTGATGGTTTGTCTTCCGAAATATTACACTTATGCAAACATTCAGAAGTGGGTTGTGACTTGTATGAAGATAAAATTCCATTGGATCCCCAATTTATCTCAGTGTGTGAGGAATTCAATCTAGACAGCACAACGATTGCTTTGGCAGGAGGGGAGGATTACGAATTGTTATTTACCATCAAGCAGGATGACTACAACAAAATCAAAGGCAACCCCAGCCTAACGGTTATTGGTCATATTACCGATGTGGCTTCAGGAGCTCATATCATCACTAGAGGCGGAGAGAAAATCGCACTACAAGCTCAGGGATGGAAGTCGTTCTAAGAGTTCATTAAGGCTTCAATCTCCTCGGCCTCAATCGGGATGTTTTTCATCAGATTGAGCGGAGCCCCATTTTCTTGCACAACTACATCATCCTCTAATCGAATACCAAAACCTTCTTCGGGGATATAAACACCAGGTTCTACCGTAAAAACCATATTGGGTTTTATGGGTTTATCGAGCAAACCATAATCGTGGGTGTCGAGCCCTAAGTGATGCGAGGTGCCATGCATAAAGTATTTTTTGTAAGCAGGTTTTTCAGCGGTTTGTTTTTGAACATCGACTTTGTCTAGCAATCCCAATCCCAAAAGTTCAGTCGTCATGATTTTCCCCACTTCGACATGATATTCTTTCCAAAGAGTCCCCGGTACAAGGAGTTGGGTGGCTTTATTTTTAACCCTTAAAACAGCATCATACACAGCTCTCTGTCTTTGACTGAAACGTCCTGATACGGGGATGGTTCGGGTCATATCACTTTTATAGTTCCCATATTCGGCCGCAACATCCATGAGCAGCAGATCGCCACTTTTACACTGTTGGTTGTTTTGGATATAGTGTAACACATTGGCATTTGACCCCGAGGCAATAATAGGAGCATAGGCAAACCCTTTGGAACGGTTACGCAGAAATTCGTGGGCGTACTCGGCTTCAATCTCATATTCCCATACACCGGGTTTAACAAAGCCTAAAATCCGACGAAACCCCTTTTCGGTAATGTCGCAGGCATGCTGTATACGTGCGATTTCCTCATGATCCTTAACAGAGCGCAAACCCTGTAGTATAAAATTACTTTTTTCATATTGGTGATTTGGAAATTCTTTTTGACACCACTCAATAAAGCGATCTTCTCTTGTTTGGGTTTCCACTTGGGCACGATAATGCTCATTGGTGTTAATGTAAATATGTTCACATGGGGCAGTCAGTTGCTTAAAAACATTTTCGAAGTCTTGAATCCAATGTACGTTTTGTACTCCTGATACCTTGGTGGCCTCTTGTTTGTTTAGCTTAGCTCCTTCCCAAACAGCAATATGGGCGTTGGTTTCACGAACAAAAAGCAGTTCGCGTTGAGATGGGTCATTGGCGTCTGGGCAAAGCACCAAAATGGTTTCCTCTTGATCGACTCCGCTGAGATAAAACAAATCCCGATGTTGTTCAAATGGCAAGGTGCTATCCGCACTAACAGGATAGATGTCATTAGAATTAAAAACAGCGATGCTGTTGGGCTTTAGTTGGGCTATAAACCGCTTTCTGTTTTGGATAAACAAAGATGACGGAAAAGGCGTGTACTTCATAGACTCGTAGGGATTTAGAGTAAAGGTATTAAAATTCGAAAAATAAGATTAAATTGAAAGACCTAATGTTATCTTTTTAGAATGAAAAAATGGCTTCTTTCATTATGTGCGCTGGGAACAATTTTTGCACAAGACCTCCCTTCACCTTTGTCTCAAACACCAGTAATCAATCTAGGTCCTAGTATTATGAGTGGTCGAGTTACAGACTTGGCTGTCAATCCTAAAGCACCTCACGAGTTTTATGTAGCCTACGCTTCAGGAGGGTTATGGTACACCCACAATAACGGTACTAGCTTTACCCCAGTGATGGACAACAGTCAGACTCAAAACATTGGTGACATCGCTGTCGACTGGAAGACCAATACAATTTGGGTTGGAACAGGAGAAAACAATGCTTCCCGCTCCTCCTATGCTGGAATTGGGCTTTTAAAGTCGCAAGATGGCGGTGCTTCATGGCAACCCATGGGCTTTAATGAAGCACATCATTTTGGTAAAATTGAAATCAATCCCAACAATCCAGATGAGGTTGTTGTGGGTGTTGTAGGACACCTCTACACGCCCAATCCAGAACGAGGTGTTTATAAAACTACAGACGGAGGCAAGACATGGGAACAAACCTTATTTGTCAATGAAACCACGGGAATTATTGACATTAGTGTTGCTTCAAATGATTTTAACATCATGTATGCTGCTGCATGGGAAAAAGACCGAAAAGCTTGGCATTTTAAAGGCAGTGGTGAGTCCTCAGGTATTTATAAAAGCACAGATGCAGGTGCTTCATGGACATTGATTTCCACACCCAACTCTGGATTTCCACAAGGGAAAGGCGTTGGTCGTATCGGGCTTGCTGCGTTTGACACCAAATGTATTTATGCAATTCTGGACAATCAAAACCGCCGACCGGTGGTGGAAAAACCTACCCAAGGATTACAAAAAAAGGATTTTAAAACCCTTTCCCTTGAGGGCTTTTTTGCCATTAATGACAGCCTACTCGATGCGTATCTTAGGAAAAACCAATTTCCTAAAGAACATACAGCTGAATCTGTTAAAAAAGATGTAAAGTTGGGTAAAGTCAAACCAGCTGACTTGGCACTATATTTAGAGGACGCCAATACCCAACTTTTTGATTCACCTGTCGTAGGAGCAGAGGTGTATCGAAGTACTGACGGCGGTCAAACTTGGACCAAAACTCATAAGCAGTACCTTGATGACATTTATTTTAGCTATGGCTATTATTTTGGTCAAATCCACGTAGCGCCAACAGATGCGGATGCGATTTATATTTATGGAGTCCCCCTGTTAAAATCTAAGGATGGCGGACAAACTTTTACAGACATCAATGCACCCAATGTTCATGTAGATCATCACGCGCTGTGGATCAATCCAACCAACCCCAAACACCTTATCAACGGCAATGACGGTGGGGTTAATATTACGTATGACGATGGCGAAAATTGGATCAAAAACAACCAACCTTCTGTGGGGCAATTCTACACAGTTTACGCTGACAGGCAAGATCCTTATCAGGTTTATGGTGGTCTGCAAGACAATGGGGTTTGGGTGGCCGATCACACCGCAATAGAAAGCCCTGCTTGGCACCAGTCGGGGCACAACCATTGGACCTCTATTATGGGTGGAGACGGAATGCATATTCAAGTGGATTCTCGCAAACCTCACATTGTCTTTACGGGCTATCAATTTGGAAACTACTACAAGCTCAACCGAAAGTCTGGAAAGCGAAAGTCTATTCAGCCCAAACATCAGTTGGGCGAAGCCCCCTTGAGGTTTAATTGGCAAACTCCGATTTTGTTATCCCCTCATAACGAAGATATTCTGTATTTGGGCAGCAACAAACTCCATCGTTCTATGAATCAAGGCGCCGATTGGACGACCATTTCCGAAGACCTAACTTCTGGGGGAAAAATAGGCAACGTTCCCTATGGCACCCTAACATCTATAGATGAATCTACGTTTACTTTTGGTAAAATTGTTGTAGGCACCGACGACGGCCATATACAACTTACAGAAGACAGCGGAGCTACATGGAGACGTATTGACCAATCATTACCACAAAACCTATGGGTGAGTCGCGTTCAATTTTCAACCCATAACCCGGATCGTATTTACGCTACTCTAAACGGCTACAGAAACGATGATTTTTCACCCTATGTATATGTGAGTCATAACAAGGGTCAAGAATGGGAGCCCCTACACAGCAACCTCCCCATGTCCCCAGTCAATGTCATCAAAGAAGACCCCACCACCCCCAATATTTTATACTTAGGAACAGATAATGCGGCATACAGCAGTTTGGATGGAGGAACCACTTGGTATGCATTTGGCGACGCCTTGCCCAAAGTGGCAGTACACGATCTGGTAGTCCAACCGGACAAAAATCATTTGTTGCTTGGAACCCACGGAAGATCTATCTACAAGATTGACCTCCAGCACATTCAGGAGCTGCCAGACCTTGCCGGAACTACACTTCACTTATTCCCCCTTAAAGACATCGACCATAGTGACCGTTGGGGGAAAGCCCGAAATATATGGTCTGAACCCTTTACACCCGAACAAACGCATGTAGTCTATTCGACTCAAGAAAAAAGTATCGATATTCAAGTAAGAACCGATGAGGGCGTGGAGGTGTATCGTACAACTGAGGATCTTCAAATCGGCTTGAATTATTTAACATATGACTTGACTATACAACAAGAAAATATTCGCAAATTTGAGCGTAAACATCCCAAACTTCAAGCTGCGGAGGATGGTCTGTACTATCTCCCCAAAGGCAGTTACTTTTTACAATTTGGTGAAGTTCAACAAGCCTTTGTAATTAAGTAGAAAAAAACCTTTTTTTTAAGATCTCTCGGGTCTTTAACAATTTAATGGCTTTGCCCCAAAATTTTTTTTAACTCACCATAACCCCATGCATCTGAGTTTGGTTTGGATGTGTCTGTGTTGCCCACGGGAGTATATATGTTACAGATCGAAGAAAGTCGGTTTTATCGCTTGGTAAAAAAATAGTTTTTTGTTTAAGCTTTGAGGCTTTTTACAGCACTATAAGGCAAAAAACCTCAACAAAACTCTATTTAGAATTCTTCCAAACCAAAAAGGTAATAAAATACTTGGTCAACAGCGTTTTAGCCCCTAATTTTGCTTGGTATAAAAATAAAATTATGGGTGCTGCACAATCCAGTTCCATCTTTCGCAAAGTAGCCATGGCACTTTCAGGTCTTTTTCTGATGGTTTTTTTGCTACAACATTTTGCCATTAATATTACTTCGGTTTTTAGCGAAACAATATTCAATCAATTTTCTCATTTTATGGGGACCAACTCATTGGTGCAATTTGCCCTCCAGCCTGTGCTTATTTTTGGAGTAATTTTCCACTTTGTGATGGGGTTTGTGTTAGACCTTCAAAACAAAAAAGCTCGAGGCCTCAGATACGCTCGCTACAAAGGTAGTGCGAACGCCAGTTGGATGTCTAGAAATATGATTATCTCAGGGGCCGTAGTCCTTTCGTTTTTAGGGCTTCACTTTTACGATTTTTGGGTTCCCGAAATGAATTATAAATATATTGAGTTTTTACCTGAAGACCCCAACAGATATTATGCGGAGCTAGTACATAAATTTGAAGACCCAATAAGGGTTGTTATTTATGTGATTTCTTTTGGATTCTTAGTCTTACACTTATTACATGGTTTTTCATCCGCGTTTCAGTCTATGGGTGTAAACAACAAATACACCAAGACTTTAAAATCAATTGGTAAACTATACGCCATTGGAATCCCAGCAGGGTTTGCCTTTATTGCTATTTTTCATCACCTAAATCACTAATATGGCCAAGTTAGACGCAAAAATTCCAACAGGACCTATCGCCGATAAATGGACCAATCATAAAAATGATATTCGCTTGGTCAGCCCTGCCAACAAACGTTTGATCGACGTGATTGTCGTGGGTACAGGTTTGGCCGGAGGATCTGCAGCAGCAACCTTAGCAGAGCTAGGTTACAACGTTAAAGCTTTTTGTTTTCAAGATTCACCAAGACGAGCACACTCGATTGCAGCCCAGGGTGGCATCAATGCTGCTAAAAATTATCAAGGAGATGGGGATTCTGTTCATCGCTTGTTTTATGACACTATCAAAGGGGGCGATTACCGTTCCCGAGAAGCTAACGTGCATCGACTAGCAGAAGTGTCTACCAATATCATAGACCAATGTGTAGCACAAGGTGTCCCTTTTGCTCGTGATTATGGTGGGTTACTAGACAACCGTTCTTTTGGAGGGGTGTTGGTTTCCAGAACTTTTTATGCAAAAGGACAAACAGGGCAACAACTTTTATTAGGCGCATACTCTGCGATGAATCGCCAAATTGGTCGCGGAAAAATAAAAATGTACAACCGCCACGAAATGATGGATTTAGTTGTAGTTGATGGGAAAGCTCGGGGGATTATAACTAGAAACTTAGTTACCGGAGAGCTAGAACGTCATGCAGCTCATGCAGTTGTGATTGCCTCAGGAGGCTATGGAAACTTATTTTACCTTTCCACCAATGCGATGGGAAGCAACGTTTCTGCTTCATGGAAAATTCATAAAAAAGGAGCTTATTTTGCCAACCCATGTTTTACCCAAATACACCCAACATGTATTCCAGTTTCAGGAGACCACCAATCCAAACTGACATTGATGTCGGAATCTTTACGAAATGATGGTCGCATTTGGGTGCCCAAGAAGAAAGAAGATGCCCAAGCCATTCGGGAGGGACGTTTAAAACCAACAGAACTCTCTGAGGAAGATCGAGACTATTACCTCGAAAGACGTTATCCAGCCTTTGGCAACCTCGTCCCAAGAGACGTAGCTTCTCGTGCCGCAAAAGAACGTTGTGATGCTGGCTTTGGTGTTAATAAAACAGGTGAGGCTGTATTTTTAGACTTTGCCGCTGCCATTGAGCGCTATGGCAAAGAAGAAGCCCACGTAAAAGGGCTTGACGAAAACGACCTTGTACTTGTACAGAAATTGGGGAAAGCCATTGTCAAAGCCAAGTACGGCAATCTGTTTCAGATGTATGAAAAAATTGTCGATCAAAACCCTTATGAAACTCCAATGATGATCTATCCAGCGGTTCACTATACCATGGGGGGGGTTTGGGTTGATTACAACCTGATGACCAGCGTACCTGGATGCTTTGCCATTGGAGAGGCTAATTTTTCTGATCATGGCGCCAACCGTTTGGGTGCTTCTGCCCTTATGCAAGGTTTGGCCGACGGCTATTTTGTATTACCATACACTATTGGGGATTATTTGGCGGATGATATTCGTACAGGGAAACTTTCAACAGATACTCCTGAATTTGAAGCGGCTGAAAAGGAGATTCGTGATAAAATAGAAGCCTTGATAAGTAACAAAGGGGAAAAAACTGTCGATGATTATCATCGAAAATTAGGTAAAATCATTTGGAACAAATGTGGAATGTCACGCAACGAAGATGAACTTAAAGAAGCCATGAAAGAGGTGCGTGCATTGAGAGAAGATTTTTATAAAAATGTGACCGTACCAGGAACAGCCGATTCGTTTAATGAGTCGCTGGCTAAGGCTTTAAGGGTTGCTGATTTTCTAGAACTTGGTGAGTTGTTTGCCAAAGACGCACTAGAGCGCACAGAGTCGTGTGGGGGGCATTTTAGAGAAGAATCTCAAACTCCAGAAGGTGAAGCATTGCGTAATGATACCGATTTTGCTTTTGTTTCTGCTTGGGAATATACGGGTGACCCTGGTAAAGCCAAACTTCATAAAGAACAATTGGCATTTGAAAACGTAGAACTAAAAACGCGATCTTATAAATAAGACCACAAAAAGCGAAGCGATGAAACTGACTTTAAAAATATGGCGACAACAAAATGCAGAGGCTAAAGGAAGCCTTAAGACATATAAAATTGATGCCATTTCACCCGACATGTCGTTTTTGGAAATGATGGATGTTTTAAACGAACAACTCATTGCCCAAGGAATAGAACCTGTTGCCTTTGATCACGATTGTCGTGAAGGTATTTGTGGTTCATGCTCAATGTTTATTAATGGGGAAGCGCATGGCCCTGACCGCTTGGTTACCACATGTCAGCTCCATATGCGTAAGTTTAAGGATGGAGACACCATCTATATCGAACCTTTTCGCGCTAAGGCCTTCCCAGTTATTAAAGACTTGGTTGTTGACCGCTCATCTTTTGATAGGATACAACATGCAGGGGGCTTTATTTCTGTAAACACTTCTGGAAACACACAAGATGCCAATGCCATTCCTGTAGAAAAAGCGGATGCCGACAAGGCTTTTGATGCGGCTACCTGTATTGGATGTGGTGCCTGTGTTGCCACATGTAAAAATGCATCTGCAATGCTGTTTGTTTCAGCTAAAGTCTCCCAGTACGCACTTTTGCCTCAAGGTCAAGTAGAGGCTACCCAACGGGTACGAAACATGGTCAAGCAAATGGACGAGGAAGGTTTTGGAAACTGCACCAATACAGGCGCTTGTGAGGTCGAATGTCCTAAAGGTATTTCTTTGGAAAACATCGCTCGTATGAACCGAGAATACCTTTCAGCTAATGTTAAGGGCTAACCCTTATTTTTCTTAACCTTTTTAGGGCTTTTTTTGTGATATTAAAGATTTTTTGAAATCTTTATCTTTATGAGATGAATGGTCTTATCCTTTCCCTTGTTCAATCCGATTTAGTTTGGCACGACCCTTCCTCCAATTGCAAGGTTTTTGAAGCCTTTATGGACAACACAAAGGGGAAAGTGGATGTTTTTATCTTACCCGAAATGTTTGCTACTGGTTTTACAATGACTCCTTCAGAAGTGGCAGAGCCTTCTGACGGACCTACTGCACAATGGATGCTTACCCAAGCACATCAACGGAATGCAGCTATCTGTGGGAGTTTGGCCATAAGGGAAGGGAATGATTACTTCAATCGGTTCTATTTTGCCCACCCCGATGGTCAATTAGACACTTATGACAAATATCACCCATATACCCCTTCTGGTGAAGCACGGGTCTATTCTAAAGGAACTGAAATTAGAACCATCGTGTACCGTGGCTGGAGGATTCGACCTATCATTTGTTATGATTTAAGATTTCCTGTTTTTACTCGCAATTCAGATTATTACGATTTGCTGCTATGTGTCGCCAATTGGCCCGAGTCACGTATCCAAGCGTGGAATGCATTGTTGCGCGCTCGTGCCATTGAAAATATGGCTTTTTCAGTAGGCGTCAATCGTATAGGAAGAGATGCTTATCGTATCATGTATTCTGGTGCTTCAGCTACATATGATATGTTGGGGAATGAGATGTTGTTCTTAGACATCCACACCAATCAAGGTCAGGTCTCCCTGGATAAGGAATTATTATATAACACTCGAAAGAAGCTGCCTTTTCTTGAAGACAGAGATGTTTTTATTTTAAAATAAAACGCTCTTTCAACTCCCAATTCGCTCGCACGTCCAACAATGGCTCGTAGTGGTAAACCGGCTCTGGATGGCGCCTTTCTAAATAGCGCCCAGAATCCCAAACCCCATTTTGATTTTCATCGACAATTACACGCAAGTAATATTTGTTGGGCTTTAGCAATAAAAAAGGGTATTGACGCTGAGGTTCGGTAACATAAAGACTGCGGACAACTTCTTCATTTTCGTCGGTGAGTTGAATGATGATTGGATAGCTGGGGACATTAAAAACCTGTAAGTAGAGCCCCCCAAAGTCTGCACGACTTGCTGTTTTGAATGCGTATTTTAAAGTATCGTGAGTGGTTTCAAAAAAATCGGAAATGGCTCCAGGGAGCAATTCGAGTTGGTAATTGTCGTTAGGTAAAATTTCAAATTCGAGTCTGAGGCTGTGAGGATCCTCAACAAGTACTTCAAAGGAAACAGGTACGGTGTCTTTATTAACCAAATTTATCAACCGGTTGTCGACCTTGTCAATGGGTGTTTTGGTTGTTATGCGTAATGAATCTGCTAGGTCGATACGCCCACTATGAGACGGGCTAAGGATCAAGGAATCCGATGTTTCGGGTCGTAAACGATGTACTACTTGCTTAACGAGGGTGTCGCGTTTGAGCTCAAACAGGAGCGAATCCACTGCAAGATTTTTATACCAGAAATACAGTGTATCGGTTTCTTTGTCATAGCTGATGGTGGTCTTTATACTGTCAGGCAAAGGGTTGATGAGTTTAACATCAATACCATCGGGATCCCCAACATACCCAAACCCGATGCGGTTTTTCCCTGCTTGAAAACTTCTTCCAAATGAAAAATCAGGTTTTTCCAAAAACAAGTCTAGGTGAAAAAGACTGTCAGAAGGAAGTTCAATAAATGTGCTAGAAAAGGCGACTTTATCGACTTGTTGATCAAATGTGTAGTTATTGGCTACATCTTTTTGAGCGACCAATAAGTACTGCCCAGCCTTAGCATTGGCAATTTCAAAAAAAGCCAGACTGTCCAAGGTGTTGGTGAGATAGGTAGGGTGTTGTTTATAAATTATTGAATCAGTATATGAGCTGTCTATTGCATAAAGCATTACCGACACAAAATTATCGGCGTCCCTTTGTATTGCATCTCCTATAGTGCCTCGAACAGCAAGAGAATCTACATATTCTCCAGTAGAAAAGACATATTTAAAATAAGGGTAAGGATTGCCTTCGTTGTTGTCTACGATGCTTTG
>Ga0066825_10000496_pt1 | contig 12646 bp, 9 predicted proteins | sample ETNtaG_6_FD_65608 | JGI IMG/M metagenome (GOLD analysis project Ga0066825, IMG submission 65608) | Marine microbial and viral communities from oxygen minimum zone, Eastern Pacific Ocean - ETNP201306SV45 | ecosystem: Environmental > Aquatic > Marine > Oceanic | place: Pacific Ocean: Eastern...
GTTTTGGAATGAATTATTACCGCAGTGGTCACAATGCAAAGTTTAATATTAGCTATTCGTTATTTAGAGATGAGAATGATTTTCAAGAGAATCGGATCAGCTTAATCTTTCAAGTGAGAATTTGATCAATAGATCATTTTAGAGAAAAAATTGATTTTGCAATTAAGATTTTAATAGACTCAGGTTTATTGGTTCATTAATAAACTTTTTATTCAGTTCAAAATGAGAGATAACTGTTTAAACGTAGTATTTTTTCTTCCACTAAAATATTGAATATGAATAATTTACGTATACATTAAATTTTTTGAACAAAGTTATAAACAGCGTGTATGATCGATAAATTTTTTTTCTACTTTCATATAACACAAACAGAAAAAAACAACGGTTGATTCTGGACTTAGTAATCTGAAAGGATTGCCGAATTGTGTCTCTAAATGAGTGAATTGTGTCGTCGAAGTCGCAAGATAGAAAACATAGTTCGCTTTTGTAAAAAAGAAGCCTTAGGGCGACATTGGAGAGCTGCGGAAAAGAAACCTTCGGGTGGACGTAAAGGATATCTTGCAAGAGAAATTCTAAAGTAAAATTCAGCAGTAGGGTGTGGAAAGGATCTCTGCAAGGAGAAAATAGAAACCCCAAAGCTTTAAGATTATCTTTTCGGAAATAATCTTAAACTCTTGAAAGGAAATCTACTGGTTTCGGCGAGTATGTTTCCTCTGGGTGGCCAGATTTTGAAGCAATTTAAAATAGATAGGGACTTGTCAAAATGGGTCTTGAAATAAAGACCAGGCTTTGAACCTACGAGGACAGAGTCGTTTGACAAAAATTGTTTTTAACGAGTGATGTAACAGGCACTAAAAGTATCTGAGTAATCAGAGAAAATAAAAGCAATAGACGATCCTACGGGGTGTTTGTATTAAGCCGGCTTACCGGACTAAACAAAAAAGGCGATAACTACGGTTATCGCCTTTGTCGTTTAATATGATAAAATTTTATTCCAGAATCTTTTTAGATGCCTTAATTCCAATAATTGGAGCAAGAGCAACCCCCATTCCACACATCCTTGAAGCAATTAAAAGGTCGGGTTCATCCCAATATAATAAGGGATCTTTGTTTCCTCTTTTTGAAAATGCCATAATCCCAGCCCACCTGTTTTGAATAGAAAAATCCACATTAGGTAACAGAATATCTCTCGCATATAATTCTAGATAATCTTGGACCTCTTTCGTTGTCGTCATTTCCAATGAAGTTTCGTTGGTCTGAAATAGATTTCTGCCTCCACCTATTATTAAAGAATTGTTCCTATTTCGAAAATATAGATATCCTTTTTTTGCATGAAAAACACCTTTGTATGAGATAGGTTTCGTTGATTTTATCATCAAAATTTGGCCTCTTCCCGGGGTTATGTCAAGGTCTGAATCAAGTATTTTAGGTGTCCAAGCATTTGCGGCTATTACCACTCTTTTTGCTTTAAATATTCCATTTTCCGTGGGTATGGTCCAGCCTTCTGAATTTTTATGCCAATAATTACGATTAGGTATACTTACTCCATTTACAATTTGATTACCCAATTCTTTATTTAATCCATAAAGCGAGTTATGTGCCTTGCCAGGATTTAAGCTAGCCTCGCCCTCAATTCTTATGGAATACGGTAATTTACTTGATATTCTTTGATACTTAGAGTATATCATAGGGTTTCCAGACGCAGCTTTTCCTATTTTATTGAGATATGGGAGTTTATCTAAGACCTCTTTAAAATTCATTTCTTCTTCTCGTTCAAAAACTTCATAGCCACCGCAGTCATTCCATTCCATTATGTTGCTAGGAATCCAATCTTTCCATATCGATAGACCGGATATTCTATTGCTGATTCTATTTACGGTTTGATTTTCTTCCTCTCGACTTAGGTCATCGAGAATTTCTGTAGGACTTCCAAAACATGCAAAACCTGCATTTCTTGTGCTCGCGCCAGACTGACCCATCGGAAGCTTCTCTACGATACATATTTTAAGTGGTTTTTGTTTAAGCTCCTTTTTTTGTTTTTGAATTGCAATTCCGATGGATTGACCTACAAGACCACCGCCAATAATAAGTATATCGCCTTTAAAAAGTTCTCTGTTAGTCTCCCAATGTGAGAAATTGGCATGGTTTTTCGACATTTCAAAAAAAAATTAATTATTCACTCTTTTTTCAAAAATTTTAATGATACGAGTTGATTTTTCACCACAGCAATTTAAGGTAGCAATTGCAACCTCAGTGATAGTTTTTGGTTTTGATGGAGAGAATTTGAAGGTTTTGCTAGGGAAAAAGTCAGGGAATCCCTTTGAAGGCGCATGGATTGTCCCTTCATCCGTTGTTAATGTTGATGAGGATACCACTGAAGTTGCTCGTGGATTATTAAAAAAAATAACAGGAACAGATAGTTGGCACCTTGAAAAATTAAATGGTTTTGCTGATTTATATAGAAACCCTCAGGGTAGAGTTATAAATATGGCATATTACTGTACTGTTCGACTGGATTCTAGTTTCGAGGATAGACTGGAGAAAGAAAATTACTCTTGGTTTAATTTAAATGAAATACCTTCTTTAGCATTTGATCATAACGAAATTCTTGATTATGCTAGAGAGAGGCTGAAACGGAGAGTTAAAAGAAGACCAATAGGTTTTAGTCTATTGCCAAAAGAATTTACTATGTACAATATTCAACGTCTATACGAGTGTGCTCTTTCTAAGAATTTTGACAAGCGAAATTTTCGAAGAAAAGTGTTAAAGAGTAATTTGCTCATCGAGATGGATAAAAAAACTAGATCATCTACCCGAGCAAAACGACCATCAAAGCTTTACAAGTTTGATGAAAAAAAATATCGCACCCTCTCTCTAAAGGGATATGACTTTGTTTATCAATGAATTCCTTTCATTAATTTCTTAAGAACAGGAGTTAATACAAACATCATTAATCCGCCAATTCCAGATGTGATAGTAAGAAATACGAATAAATTCATATCTGGAAAGATTCCCTCTAGAAGAGATTCCATAATGCCAGCCATATAGTTGGCCAAAGCCATCGATGCAAACCATAAACCCATCATTACAGATACAATTTTTGGCGGGGCCAACTTTGTAATCATGGACAAACCAATAGGGGATAGGCAAAGTTCACCAAATGTGTGAATGACATATACTCCCACTAGCCACAATGGACTTACAAGTGCCTCACCCTCAGCTGCAAAACTGGCAAAAGACATGACAACAAATCCTAGAGCTAGAAGAGTTAGTCCCCAACCAAATTTAGCTGGTGTGGAAGGATTTTTATTTCTGGTCGCCAGTGCAACCCAAAAAGAGGCAAGTAGTGGAGCGAAAATGAAAATGGCCAATGCATTTATAGACTGAAATAAAGATGCTGCAATTTCAGTATCACCAATCATTCGATCTGTTTCATCAGCAGCAAAAAGATTAAAGGTTCCTCCCGCTTGTTCGAAACCACTCCAGAAGAATATATTCGCGATTGCAAATATAAAAATAGCACTTACTCTGCTCCATTCTTCAGAGCCATTTGTTCCCTTGAAAATCACATATCCTAGTCCTAAAAGCCCAATCGCCGCAACGATTTTTATTAACGTTCCCATTAGATTTTCTGAGATAGCATCTTGAAGTGTTAAAAATCCATAAACGAAGACTATTGAGGCGACTATGTAGGCTGTAACGTTGACAAAATCTTTTGCTTTTAGTCTTTTTTCTCCTGTTCTGCCAGGGGGCATTCCTTGGCCCTCGAGTTTGTTTTCTTCAAAATAAAACCAGATACATGCTAAAAGCATTCCGATTCCAGCTGCACCAAATCCATAACTCCATCCTACTTGCTCACCAAGTGTTCCACATATTATGGGAGCAAGGAATGCTCCGAGATTAATACCCATATAAAAAATTGTAAAGGCGGAATCCTTTCTTGGGTCATTGTCTGAATAAAGTGTACCAACAATGGTTGAAATATTTGGTTTAAAAAAGCCATTACCCATCATTAGAAGACCAAGTCCTAAATAAAACAAAAATGTTCTTTGAGTCTCGTCGCTCATATAAATATGGGATGCTGCAAGAGAGAATTGACCCAAAGCCATTAGAATACCACCTGTATATATAGCTTTTCGTTGACCTAGTAACTTGTCCGCTAGCATTCCACCAACTATTGGAGTTAGATAAACTAATCCGGTAAATATTCCATATATCTCAAGCGCGCTGGCTCTCTCCAAACCAAAACCTCCTTGGGCATACTCTGTTGTTAGGTAAAGAACCAATAACGCACGCATTCCATAGTAACTGAAACGCTCCCACATTTCTGTGAAAAATAAAGAGTATAAACCTCTTGGGTGATTGATTTTTGATGTTGCCATAAGTTCTTAATTGTTTTGAAGTCGATTAGTTGTCGAAGATAGTTTTTTTATAGGTTTTCAAAGATGAAATTAGAAATTTTTGAATAAAGATGTACACTTGTCATACCCCCATAAATTCCATGATTTTTATCAGGATACAACATAAAGTCAAATGTTTTATTTGCTTGAATCAGAGCCTCGGAGAGACGCATTGAATTTTGTACATGAACATTATCATCTCCAGTTCCATGAATTAACAAATAATTTCCCTTTAGCTTTTGTGCGTGAGTTAGCGGAGAATTGTCATCGTAATTAAACCCATTCTCTTGAGGTGTTCTCATATACCTTTCTGTGTATATATTGTCGTAGAATCTCCAATTCGAAACTGGAGCAACAGATATGGCTGTTTTGAAAATGTCAGATCCTTTAAATATGCAATTCGCAGCCATAAACCCACCGTAAGACCATCCCCAAATTCCAATTCTATTCGAATCAATATTGATGTTTTTTGATAAAGTTTTTGCTGCAGATATTTGATCCTCAGTCTCTAATTTTCCTAGTGTTAAATAGGTACATTTTTTAAAATCTCGACCCCTAGCACCAGTCCCTCTGTTATCTACGGAAATAATCCAGTAACCCCTGGCTGCTAACATTTGATACCAAAAATCTCGTCCACCAAATTTATTTTCAACAGTCTGACTTCCAGGCCCACCGTAAACAAACATTAGAACAGGATATTTTTTTTCTTTATCAAAATTTAATGGCTTTATTTGCCATGCTTTTAGGGCTTGATCATTATCGCACTTTAAAGTAAAAAACTCTTTAGGGCTTAGCTTAAAATCAGTCAGTCTATTTTGCAACTCTGAATTGTTTTCAAGGACTCGAATAACCTTACCCGTATTATTGCACAAACTTATTATTTCAGGAGTATTTGCATCTGAATGATGAAGTATATAATTGGAGAAAGTTTTACTAAAAGTTGCACCATTCCACCCTTGGTTCGGGCTGATTCTTATTCTTTTTCGAGTTTTTATGGAGCTTTTATAAACCTCTCTTTGAGATGGATCTATTGCAGCAGCCTGATAGTAAACCCAACCGGTTTTCATATTTATTCCATATAATTTAGTAACATCAAAATTTCCCCGAGTTATAGTTTTTACTCTTGTCCCTTTTGAATCTATTAAGTAAATATGATTGTAGCCCGACCTTTCAGACATCCAAATGAAGGATCCATCTTTAAAAAAAGTTATTCCGTGATCCGCATCTACGTATGATTCTTCCCATTCAAGAAATAAATGACTGTGACTGTTTTTATTAGGATTAAAACGGACTAGGTTTAAGCTGTCTTGATTGCGGTTTAGGGTAGATAATATTAGATCTCCTAGGGGAGACCAGTTAATTCTTGGGATATATTCATATTTAAGGTTTTTTGTGGCTTCAATATGATTCTTTTCTTTTGTGTCATAAACCCAAATTTCAACGTCACTATTTTTTTCTCCGGCCTTAGGATATTTAAAAACATAAGGAAAAGGGTATAAATCATTTCCATAGACGTCCATGCTGAATTCTCTCACTTCTCTCTCATCAAAACGATAATATGCAAGATATCTTCCATCTAGGGACCATTTAAGGCCCACATGAAAGCCAAACTCTTCCTCGTAAACCCAGTCTGGAGCTCCGTTAATAATTTCATTTTTAGTTCCATCTGTGGTGATTTTGCTTTCTTCTGAGTTAATAAGGGATTTGATATATACATTATTTTCAAAGACATAAGCAACACTTTCTCCATTGGGGTTAATAATTGAATTTTGAACTGGATAATCTGCTACTGAGGTAGTTGACTTATTCAAGAGGTCATAAACCCATGTTTTAGCCCTGTAAGAATGGCGATAAATAGATTCTTTTTCCGTTTCGATAATAATTTTATTTTCTCCCTTTACCCACTTGTAGGATCTTAGTGATAATTCATTTCCCTCTGGATCTTTTACATCACCATTATTAATTAATATTTGTTGGGATTTTCCAGTTTGAAAATCAAATTTTTCTATACCATTTTCCGTTTTCCTCGAAAAATGTAAACCATCTTCCATGGATCTTAATCCATAAACTCCTTTGGATGCAAATACCCTAGAGGCAAAAACATCTTCAAACTGAACTTCTCTTTTTTCTTGATCTGACTGACCATAAAGTGTAGGTGTTAAAATAAAAAATGAAATCGTCAAAAACCTTAGCATTGAAAGTGTAATTTTAGTCAAACTTTTTTTCAAATATGCTCGAAGATAAACCAAATTGGCTGGATGCTCTGAATGAGCAAATCGGAGAAGATAAAGTTTCTATTAAAGAGTCATGTCTCCAAGATTTTTCTCACGATGAAACGGAGGATATTTCGAAATTTCCCGATGTAGTAGTGCGGCCTGAAAATTCACAGGATGTTTCAATAATTCTCAAAATCGCATCTAAATATAAGGTTCCTGTAACACCTGCTGCCGCAAGAACGGGCCTTTCCGGTGGCTCAATACCTGTTTTTGGTGGAATATCATTGAGTATGGAAAGATTTTCCAAGATAATTGAAATCGATGAACCAAATTCTCAAGCTACCGTTGAGCCCGGGGTCATAAATCAAGTTTTTCATGATGCGTGCAGGGAAAAAGGACTTTTTTATCCCCCAGACCCTTCGAGCTGGGGGTCATCCACTTTAGGGGGTAATGTTGCTTACAATGCTGGAGGTCCCAAAGCAGTTAAATACGGTGTTACTTCCTCTTATATTTTAAACTTAGAAGTAGTTCTGCCTAATGGCGAAATTATTTGGACTGGCGCAAACACCTTGAAAAATTCTACAGGTTATAATCTGACCCAACTGTTTGTTGGTTCCGAGGGAACTCTTGGTGTAATAACTAAAATAGTTGTAAGGCTTTTACCTTATCCAATGTCTTCATATACCTTATTAGCACCATTTAAATCCTCGGATTTGGCATGTAAGGCAGTAGAGAAAATTTTTAGGTCAGGAGTAATTCCGTCTGGCTTAGAGTTTATGGAAAGAGATGCTATTGATTGGGCAACAAAAGATTTGGAAAAAATAAATATTCCTACCAATAAGGAAATAAAAGCTCATTTATTGATTGAAGTTGACGGTTACGACGATGATGCTGTCCTAAAAGAGGCAGAAAAAGTTGGGTCCGTATTAGAGGAAAATGGAGCTTTTAATGTTCTTTTTGCTCAAACCTCAAAAGAAAGAGATGCCCTTTGGAAATTGAGAAGAAGGGTGGGAGAAGCTGTTAAGTCTAAAAGTATTTATAAAGAAGAAGACACAGTAGTTCCGCGATCTAAATTACCGGAGCTATTGCGGGTTGTTAAATCAGTTGGAAAGGAGTTTAATTTTAAAACTGTATGTTATGGCCATGCCGGTGATGGGAATCTGCATGTAAATATTTTAAAAGGCGACATGTCTGATGAGCAATGGAATGGTGAACACCTTAAAACTGGAATTAGAAAGATTTTTGAAGCCGTAAAGTCGATGGGTGGAACCATCAGTGGGGAGCATGGAATAGGTTTGGTTCAAAAAATTTATCTAGACGTAGTTTTTAATCAAATCGAAATCCAAGTTCAAAAGTCAATCAAGAATGTGTTTGACCCCCTTGGTATAATGAATCCAGGAAAGATATTCTTAGATAAAACGAATTAATTTTTTACCGGAAAAGCGACTTCATTGGTTTTTATCACTTCGTATGGGGCATTGTATCCAAAAACTTCTAAGGGACCTATTATTGTTAACTGATTGTCATCACACCATTCTTTTAATGACTTCATTGACTTTAATTTATTCTGCTCATCAAGATTCCCACCAAAAGATAGAGTTGCGAGGGTTCTCTTAGGAAGTTTGATAAAATCAATATTTTTTTGATTAGGTTCCGGTAAGTTTTGCATACTTCTGTCTGGTGGCATAAAGAATCTTACACTTGGAATGGATGTATCAGCGATCATAGCAACAGGAGCAGTCATACTCATTTTGATGTTCTCTTTATTTCCCCCAAAAATATAATTTGCCAAAGGCCGGAACCCCTCTCTTGACATAATTTCTTGCTTGCTATTAGATACTTTTACCTCAGCCCAAAGAGTGCTTTTATATTCTCGCACCTCGAAGTTGCCGTCTTTTTTGATGACTTTATAAGACGGTCTATCTAAATTTTTTGATGAAAAATAGGTAAAGCCAGTAAAGCATGCCGCAGCGAGCAAACAGATAGTTATAATCCAATTCATACTCTTAAAACAAGAAAGGTTGTAGGATAATTTAATTCGGGTATCAATTTCGCCTTAGATACAGCATAACATAATAAAGGAGCTGAGTTACTGATGCAATAGCCGCAACTAGATAGGTTCTTGCTGCCCAATTTAATGCATCTTTGGCCATATTGTGATTTTGAGGGTTGGTTATTCCCGCTCCTTTTAGCCAAACTAGGGCTCTTCTTGAGGCATCATACTCTACTGGGAGGGTGATGACTGCAAAACTGGCAATTACTGCTTGTGTTGCAATTAAAACAAGTAGAAGGGTATTGCCACCAAAATTTAAGGTATACATTCCAAAAAGAGATGCAAACAACACGAATTGCATGATCCGACTAGATGCATTTACAACAGGAACCATTTTTGATCTCATGCCAAGCCAAAAGTATGATGTTGAATGCTGAACAGCATGTCCACATTCATGAGCAGCAATAGCTGCTGCGGCTACACTTCTTCCTTGAAAGACTTCTGGGGATAAATTCACGGTCTTATTTAATGGATTGTAATGATCCGTCAATTTACCAGGGACTGAAACAACATTCACCGAGCTGAGACCGTAATAACCCAACATGGATTTTGCAACTTCCTCACCGGACATTCCGTTATGAAGTAATTCTTGGCTATATTTTTTAAAACGAGACTTGAGGCGATTTTGGACGTAAAACCCTAAAACCATAAATGTTATAATAAGTAAAAGAAACATATTCTATATTTTTTTTGATATTATGTGGAAAAGTACAAATTCAATGCCGTAATTAATAACCTGTCAAAATGTAGCTTTGAACTATGACAAAATTGGTAAAGCCTCTCATTCTAGTGACAAATGATGATGGTATCACATCTCCGGGAATTAGAATGCTTATTAAGGAGATGAATGTTTTGGGAGATGTCGTTGTCGTCGCCCCGAATTCACCCCAAAGCGGAAAAAGTCATGCAATATCAATAAGCGAATCTCTACGATGCGATCCAGTAGATATTGATTCAGGGCCGCAAAGAGAGTATTCATGTAGCGGTACTCCAGCTGACTGCATAAAACTCGGAATTCACGAGATTTTAGACAGAAGACCAGATATAATTGTTTCTGGCGTAAATCATGGGAGTAATGCCTCTGTAAATGTTATATACAGTGGAACTATGGCAGCAGCAATTGAGGGTGCGATGCAAGGTATTCCCTCTATTGGTTTTTCAATATTGGATTATGACTGGAATGCTGATTTTTCATTTGCTGAAAAATATGTCTCTGAAATCACCTCTAAAGTGATTCATCACGGTTTACCAAATGGCGTATGTTTAAATGTAAATATTCCAAAGGCTAAAAATAAAGACTACAAAGGGGTTAGAGTTTGTCATCAAACTATTGGAAAGTGGGAAGAAGATTTTGACAAACGAAAAGATCCCTTCGATAAAGATTATTATTGGATGTCTGGTGAGTTTAAAAATCAAGACGATTCAAAGAGTTGTGATATTCGGACTTTAGAAAATGACCTCATCTCAATAGTGCCGATTCAATTTGATTTAACCTCTCACGATTCAATCGAACTCTTAGGCGAATATTTTGATAAATGAATATTAAAAACAGATCTATTCTTGAGGGTTTAATGGGATTTGTGATCTCCACGGGAACCCCCTTATTCATTTGGACGATATTATTAGCGACATATCCTGAATTGCCCTCAGTAAAAAATATTGATACAGATTTATGGTCTTATTTGCTCTTTAGGGTCATTTTATTCTCTGTTCTGTTGGTTTTTTCTTTCATCGTAATCTCTGCCCTATTAAAGCGATTCCTGATGGTGAAGGTTATGATATTAATATCATCAATTTATCTTATTCTCTATATTTATTTTCGTTGGGAATGGCTTTGAAATCAAAAAAAAGAATATTTGTTCTAGCAGGGGAGTCTTCGGGGGATTTTCTAGGTTCAGAGTTGATTCGAGCAATAAAATTGAAATGGCCTGATGCTGATTTTACTTTTTGGGGCGGTGAGGAAATGGCTTCTGCACTGGGGGATCAGAGGCCTCAGGTGAATATAAATGAACTTTCGGTAATGGGATTTCTTGAAGTCTTGAGGCATATTCCTAGAATAATTCAACAGGAGAAATTTTTGAGAAATTTTTTACTTGATTGGAACCCAAATATTGTGATTTGCATTGACTATCAAACATTCAATGCTCGCCTAGCTCGGTGGATTTCAAAAATAGGCCTAAGGAAAAAAGGTTGTAAGGTATTTCAGATTGTAAGCCCTCAGTTTTGGGCATGGAGATATCGAAGGGTTTATGAGTTAAAAAAACATTTTGACGCTGTATTTCCACTATTGCCATTTGAATCAAAACTACTAGAAACAGCAGGTGTCAATGCTCCATATTTCGGCCACCCTGTAGTAAATCGAATAAAAAATAACACCCTCCTCGATGACTCGGGTTGGCTTGCATTACTTCCTGGTAGCCGGGTTCAGGAGATATCAAGACATGTGCCTATATTTTTAAATTCAGCAAAAAAAATTGGCAGGCCATTTAAATGGATTAAGCCACAAAGTATTCAAATGAGTGATTATCTCAAGCTCCTTAAAACCTATTCTGGAGAAGATTTCCAGTCAAGTGAAATCGTAAAAGGGTTAAATCAAATTGAGGGAGCGTCTTTAGCGATTGTAGCATCTGGAACGGCAACCTTAGAAATGGCTTTAAAGGGTATTCCGCAGGTTGTTGCATATAAGACTTCATGGATATCATACTTCATTGCAAAGTCACTCATACGCGTAAAATTCATCTCATTGGTAAACTTGATTTTGGAAAAAAAGACAGTTATTGAGCTTATTCAACACCATTGTAAACCCAAGTATTTAACTTTAGAATTAACTAAACTGATTGATAACCCAAGGTCTCAGGATGATATTTGCATGGATTTAAAATCAAAACTGGATATTGGAATGGATCCAATGGATATGATTGCTAAGTATATTATCAAGGATGCCTAGATTGATATTTTTGTTTTGTTTTCTCTTTTGTGCTAGCGCTTCATCTTACTCTTCGGTCACTATTCCACCAACTATTAGAGTACATTTATTTTCAGATCAAACAATACAGGAGATAAAAATTCAAGGAGTTGGCTTGGAGTTAGAAGTCTATAAATCGGGAAAAGTAGAAAAGATAAATCTGGATAAATTTAATGTTATCGTAGAAAAAAATAAGTTAGCTAATCAATCTAGGATAATCATTAATTCGGAAGAAATTGACCGTTCTTTAAATTTTGGTATCGATTCAATTATAGTTTCTTCGCAAGGTGTTATTCGAGTGCAAACTATCGGTGGAGTGGCAAGAAATATATTTGGCTCTTTGCGGCTATTAAGGCATGAGAGTGATTTATTGCCTGTTGCCTTGTTATCTATGGATTCATATTTAATTGGTGTTATTGATGCCGAGCTGGGTCGATTAGATCACATAGAACTTTGGAAAGCTCAGGCTATACTCTCAAGAACATGGGCTATGAGAAATTACAGAAAATTTTCAAAAGAAGGTTTTCCTTTTGGGGTCACGGATGATGTTAGATCTCAAGCATTTCATGGGTGGCCCATGAATACAAAGAGATTACTTAAGCTTAAGTCTGCTGTTAAAAAAACATCGAAAAAATATGTTGCTGATGCTAATAAAAAGCCCATTGAGGCCTTATTTCATGCAAATTCAGGCGGTCAAACAATACCTAGCGGGTGGTATTTCAACAGTCGGTCTTCATTAGTGGCAGTAGAGGATTCTTTTAGTTTAGGTGCTCCACAAACTTTTTGGGAAAAAAGAATCGATAAAAAACAATGGTTAGCTTTTTGTTTCAGGATTTTTGATAAAGATTCTTTGGATCCTGAATTTTCTAAATTCATACTTACATTCCAGCAACCTGAAAGAGTGGAGTCAGTGGTTTTTCGAGGAGTGAAAAAGAGGCTTCGAATATTTAGGGAGAGATTTTCATTACGTTCAACATGGTTTAGCGTTTTCGATAGCGATGATACATACGTC
>Ga0066825_10000501_pt1 | contig 12590 bp, 12 predicted proteins | sample ETNtaG_6_FD_65608 | JGI IMG/M metagenome (GOLD analysis project Ga0066825, IMG submission 65608) | Marine microbial and viral communities from oxygen minimum zone, Eastern Pacific Ocean - ETNP201306SV45 | ecosystem: Environmental > Aquatic > Marine > Oceanic | place: Pacific Ocean: Eastern...
GTATGGGGATATTAGGTAAAGCAGTATTCTTTGATGATTATAACTTTGCTTATAATGCTGGTTTGGATCAGAAAGTTGTGTCTGCTCCGGTAAGTGAAATCTTAGTGGCTGATTTGTTAGCTGATGATCAGATATATAATTCTACGAATTATAATGTAGGTAGCAATGCATCATTTAATGTTAGTACTACGCAAGATGATAGTTTGTTATCTAAGAGATTTACAACTGGTCACGATACAGGAGAGGTTTCAACTTCAGTGAGTAATTTGAAATTAACTGAGTCTATAGGAAAAATGGATATTAATGTTGCTTTCAATACGGATTATAATAATGATATTTATACAAATCCTGTGATTAAATCTAGCGGTAGTTATGCTAGTTTGACAGAAGGTGATAACCATAACTCTATTGGAGTTTCGAGAAATATTCATAAAAATATAGCTTTAAATAGTAGCTGGGTGAATTTAGGAAATGATAATTTATATGTTACTGGTTTAGATTATACCAATAATAATACTAAAGCTACTTTGTCTCTTGGGTTGTTAAATGAGGATGGAAAAATTTTAGGAGCTGAAACTAGTGGAGCTTTTGGAGTAGTTAACTCAAGTAACACTCATTATGTGAATTTAAAATTTTTACACGAGGTAAGTAGTTTTGAATTTTTTGGTAATATTTCTACTGGGATTACGAAAATAGATATGGAAAAGAATAGTTTAGTTACTGATATAAGTGATATAACTACTCAAGAATTACAGTTAGGAATTAATAAAACCTTAAATAAGAAGTCTTCAATAGGTTTCAGTTATACCGAGCCTTTGAGAGTAACTTCGGGTAGTATGGAATTAACTGTTCCTACTCACAAAGATGTTTCTGGTGAAATAGCTTTTAGCTCGGAAACTATATCTGTAAAACCTTATGGTAAAGAGCGTAACTATGAAATATATTTTAATAAATCTTTGAATGATAACACTACCTTGTCAGTAAACTTACTAAAAGTTACAGATAGTGGTAATGTGGATAATAGTAAAGATTCGGATGTGTTATTAGTGAAATTTAAGAAAAGATTTTAATTAATACTTAATCAAGAAATACAAACCCCCATTTGTGAAAGCCTCTGTAATAATTTACAGAGGCTTTAATTTTTTATGGTAGGTTAACTATTGGCTCCGCATTGTTTTAGCGTTTCGATAGCATCAGTATGACCATTCTTTGTTGCTATTGTTATAGGGGTTGTGTTATCGGTAACAGTTTTGTTAATATCAGCTCCACATTCTTTTAGCATTTTTATAGCTTCAACGTGACCATTCTTGGCAGCTAAATATATTGGTGTAAAACCCATATCCATTGTGCTGTCTATATTTGCATTACACTCCTTTAGAGCTTTTATAACTCTGACATGACCTTGTTCTGCAGCTACATGCATAGGGGTTGCTCCGCTATCCATTGCTTTATTAATGTCGGCACTACAACTTTGTAGAGTTCTAATAGCTTCAACATGCCCATTATTTGCAGCTATATGAGTAGCTGTTATTCCCCCATCCATGGTTTTGTTAATATTAGCTCCGCATCCTGCAAGAGTTCTAATAGCTTCAATATGTCCATTCTGGGCTGCAACATGTGTCGGGGTTGCTCTGTTATCCATGATACTATCAATATCAGCCCCACAATTTTGTAGAGTCCTAATAGCTTCAATATGTCCTTTTTCTGCTGCGATATGCATTGCAGTTGCTCCATTTTCAACGGCTCTATTAATATCAGCCCCACATTCTTTTAACATTTTGATTGCTTCAGTATGTCCGTGTTGAGCTGCAATATGTATACTAGTAGTACCGTTTTCCATTGCTCTGTTGATATTGGCACCACATTCTATCAGTGTTTGTATAGCTTCAACATGTCCATTTTGGGCTGCAATGTGAAGAGAGGTTACTCCATTTTCCATTGCTCTATCAACATCAGCACCACATTCAGAGAGAGCCTTGATAGCTTCAATATGTCCATTCTGAGCGGATAAATATATGGGTGCGGTGCCGTTTTCCATTGCTTTATTTGCATCTAGTCCATATTCTACAAGTAGTTTTATAGCTTCAACATGACCTTGTTCTGTTGCCATATGTAGAGCGGTAGAGCTATTTTCCATTACATTGTTAAAATCAGCTCCATATTCTTTTAGCATATTCATGACATTTACATTACCGTTATGAGCGGCAACGTGTATAGGAAATATTCCTCCTGGTATTGCTTTATTAACATCTGCGCCATTATCAGCTAAGATTTTAATAATGTCAGGATAACTATTTTGAGTAGCAATATAGATAGGGGTGATTCCTTTATCGTTGGTAAAGTTAAAATTTTCTATATTATTTGTATTAATGAATTCTTGTAATTTTGGTGCGTTACCAGATTCTATAAATTGAAATAGTTGCTTTTCTTGTTCAGTCATGAATCGATCCTCCAAAAGGTTTTTAATTAAAGCGCAATTTTTTTTGTTATATTGAAATAATGAGCCACTGAGGCTAATTAATTTGCTATCAATTGGCTTATATTTGTTACCTCAGCTGCCCTGATTAGAGGTTTTTGAGTGAAATCGTAACGAACATAAACTCGGTTTCAACGCTCCTCAAAAAATTACTTTCTATCTATTTATTAATAGATACTTAATTACATTGTAGCATAATTCCTTATAAATAAAAGTTCCTAATCGCAACTTTACTTATGGTAGAATGATTTAATTGTATTTGCGTGATATTTCCGCTCCACATTTAAATAGTTTTTCTTCTAGTGCTTCATACCCTCTATCTAAGTGAAAGATGTTATTTATTATGGTAGTCTTATTTGCTGCTAGACCAGCAATTACTAGTGCCATAGATGCCCTCAAATCACTTGCATTTACTTCTGCGCCAGTAAAATGACTGCCACTATTTATTAAGAGTTTGTTACCAGAAACTTGTATATTAGCTCCCATCCTATTTAATTCAGCTACATGCATGAAACGATTTTCGAAAATTGCTTCCTCTATTGTGCTAGAAAAATTCTGTAATGCTAATAATGTTGCTAGTTGGGCTTGCATATCTGTAGGGAACCCCGGGTAGGCAGCGGTTTTTATCTGGATATTTTTTGTATCAATATTAGAGCTATAAGAAATTTTAATATTATCTTTTCCAGGTACAATATTGGCCCCACATGCAATTAGATGGGTTTTTATGGGGTCTAATATATCTGGTGAAACTTTTAATAATTCTATATTACCTTTAGTGGCTAGAGCAGCAACAGCGTATGATCCTGCCTCAATCCTGTCTGGTAAAATTTCATAATTTGTTGATGATAGTGATTTTACTCCATTTACGATAAATGATCTGTCTTTGAGTGTAATATCGGCCCCCATATCGTTTAGGAAGTTAACTAAATCCGTTACTTCTGGCTCAATGGCTGCATTTTTAATAATGGTTTGTCCTTTGGCAAGGCATGCTGCCATTAGAATATTTTCGGTGGCTCCAACAGAAATAGTAGGGAATTCAACTATGTCTCCAGTTAGCCCATGTGGGGCTTCGGCTATTATATATCCGTTTTCAATTTTAAATTTTGCTCCCAACTTTTCTAATGCCATTAGATGTAGATTTACCGGTCTTGCCCCAATTGCGCATCCACCAGGGAGGGATACTTTTGCTTTTTTGAATTTTGATAATAATGGCCCCAATACTACAACAGAGGCTCTCATTTTACTTACTATATGATATTCAGCTTCTGTATTATTTATATGTTCTGGAAAAATAGATACGGTACGTCCCCTTGAATTATTCTCAGAACCGTATCCTTTTACATTCACTTTTGCTCCTAGGCTTAATAGGAGGTTAAGCATTATAGAAATATCGGTTAAGTGGGGTAGGTTACTTAGAGTAATTTCTGAATCAGAAAGGATCGTAGCTGCCATTATTGGCAATGCAGCATTTTTTGAGCCACTAATCTTGACGGTACCGGATAGTTTTTTTCCTCCTTGAATAATTATTTGTTCTTTCATTACGTATAGAATTGATATTTTGTTAATTATAGTTTGGGTAAAGTAACGCCCGTTTGTTTCATGTATTTCCCTCCTCTGTCTTTATATGAGGTATCACATACTTCGTTAGCTTTAAGAAAAATGAATTGGCACGCTCCTTCTCCAGCATATATTTTCGCTGGGAGCGGAGTAGTGTTTGAAAATTCCAATGTTACATGTCCTTCCCATTCTGGTTCTAGAGGAGTTACATTTACAATGATTCCGCATCTTGCATAGGTGGATTTTCCCACGCAAATGACTAATACGTCTCTAGGGATTTTGAAATATTCGACTGTACTTGCCAGTACGAAGCTATTAGGAGGAATAATGCACACGTCTGTTTTTCTGGTAACAAAGCTTTGATTAGAAAATTGTTTAGGATCAACGATCACTGAATCGACATCTGTAAAAATTTTAAATTCATCTGATACTCTTGCATCATATCCGTATGAGGAAACCCCATATGATATAGCGCCCTCTTTTTTTGCATTTTCTTTTTGTAGGGTATCAACAAATGGGTCAATAATTTTATCTTTATATGCCATTTCCCTTATCCATGTATCTGACATTACTGGCATGGTCTTTCTGTATAAAAATTAATAAATCTATTATTAGTTATGTAACTTGATTACTACTATAAAAGCCAGATTATAAATAGATTATACTAAAGTTCATCATAAAATTAAGATATTAGGATGAGTTAGAGATGTGATGTTTTGTCTGGAGTATTTTTTTCTGTTAACAGGTTTATATTACTAGATTTGCCTGTCTTGATACCATCTATTAACCTGTTACGCTTGGCTTATGGTGTTTGGGGTGTGAGTTTGTTTTTATATTTGCATAAATTATAAATGGTACATTTTTCGCATAGTGGCTTCCTAGCCTTGCATATATATCTTCCGTGTAAAATCAGCCAATGATGAGCATGTTGTTTCCATATATCTGGTACTGATTTCAATAGAGCCTTTTCAGTTTGTAATGGATTTTTGGTTTTTACAAGTCCAATTCTGTTGCTAACTCTTTCTACATGGGTATCTACTCCAATTGTATGGCTTCCTCTTGCGCAGTTCAGGAATACATTTGCGGTTTTTCTTCCGACTCCTGGAAGAGTCTGTAACTCTTCTATAGAATTAGGTATTTGGTTGTTAAAGTGAGTTATTAGAATTTTTGATAGCTGTATAACATTTTTGGCTTTGGAATTATATAAACCTATAGTTTTAATATATGTTTTGAGATTGTCTTCGCCAAGGGATAGCATCTTTTGAGGAGAATCTACTGCGCTAAATAAATCTTTTGTTGCTTTATTGACGGAGATATCGGTTGCTTGCGCGGAAAGGACTATAGCAACTAATAATGTATATTCATTAACATATTCTAATTCTGTTTTAGGTGACGGATTTTGGTTAGAAAAAATGGAGAAAATTTCGTTAATATTTTTTTTATTCATGAGTGCCATGTTATGTAGGTCTTTTTCTTGTAAGCCAAAGGTCTCTAGTTTTTCTTCTGCTGCTAGATATTCTACCTCTTAACATGTTTGTTTTATTAATGATTGCCTTTTTGGTCCATTTTGTTGATAGATCATTTGCGGCTTTTTTGCCTATTTCTTTTTGTTTTCGTGTGATATTTTCATGTGTCCTAATAGCTGCCATGATGCGCTGAATTTGTTTCATGCGCATTCGTATACGGATTTTTTTGAGCTGCTTCTTAGTTTTCTTTTTTAGCACTTGTGTTTTTTGCTTTTTTTCTTCTAATTAAATTTGCGCGCAGATTTTCAGTGAGTTTATCTATTTTTTGCGTATTTCTAGGCTGATTGTTTTTCTTGCTCATTTTCCGAAATAATTTTTAATGCTTGTGGTGTAAGTTTTATATTCAGCTCTTTGAGTTGTTTCTCGTCTATAATACCAGGAGCATTCATTAATAAATCTTGTGCATTTCCGTTCATAGGAAAGGCTGTTACCTCACGAATGTTTTCGGTTTCTGCAATTAACATTACCATTCTGTCTAGCCCTGGTGCTATTCCACCATGCGGAGGGGCTCCATATTTGAAAGCGCTGATCATACCATGAAACTCAGTGTTTACTTCTTCTTTGCTATATCCAGCTATAGAGAAAGCTTTATACATGATGTCAGGGCGATGATTCCTAATTGCTCCACTTGATAATTCAACACCATTACATACAATATCATATTGATATGCTACTATTTCTAAAGGGTCTTTATTTTCTAGGCTATCTAAGCCTCCTTGTGGCATAGAGAAAGGATTGTGGCTAAAGTCAATCTTGCCTGTTTCTTGATCTTTCTCATAATAAGGAAAATCAATTATCCAACAAAATTTGAATATGTTATTATCTATTAAATCGCATATTTGCCCCAGTTTGCTTCTTACTTTTCCAGCAATGTGAGCCGCTTTTGCTTCTTGATCACATGCAAAGAATACAGCATCTCCATTTTCTATATTTGCTGTTTGTTTTATTTGTGAAATTCTTTCATCCCCCAATAACTTAGCAATAGGGCTTTTAACTGTTCCATCTTCGTTAAAGATAATATATGCAAGCCCGCCAGCTCCTTCTGAGATTGCATAGGCGATCATATCATCATAAAACTTGCGAGGTTTTGATGATGATTTAGGGGCTTTTATCGCTCTAACAATGGAACCATTCTTGATGTTATTAACAAATATTTTGAAATCACTATCTTTAAAAGCTTCCGTAGTATCAACTATCTCTATTGGGATGCGAAGATCCGGCTTGTCAGTTCCATATTTGAGTATGGATTCTTTATATGTGATCTTTGGGAATTTGTTATCTTTATCTGTGATTACTTTGTTTGTGCTGAATGTTTCAAAGGTTTCTTTCAATACTGGTTCAATATTGTTAAAAATATCTTCTTGTGTTGCAAAAGACATTTCCATATCGAGTTGATAAAATTCTCCTGGAGAACGATCGCTTCTTGCATCTTCATCTCTAAAACAAGGTGCGATTTGGAAATATTTGTCAAAACCTGATACCATAAGCAATTGTTTAAATTGTTGTGGCGCTTGCGGTAAAGCATAGAATTTTCCAGGGTTTAACCTACTAGGGACAAGGAAGTCTCTTGCTCCTTCTGGTGATGAAGAAGTGAGGATAGGGGTTTGAATTTCCATAAATCCTAGGGACTCCATTTTTTTTCTTAAGAAGGAAATTATATTAGTCCTTAGAATAAGGTTCTTATGCATATTTTCTCTTCTTAGATCTAAATATCTATATTTAAGTCTTAGATCTTCTGGATAATTTTCAGTTGTGTTGTTAACTTGGAAGGGAACTTGTTGGGCTTCGGATTCAATATGTAATGTATCAATAACCACTTCTATCTCTCCTGTGTTTAGGTTTTTATTGATGGTTTCTTGTGTTCTATTAACAACTTTTCCTGTGATTGTGATAACAGATTCTAATTTTATTTTTGCAAATTTATCTAATTCTTTTGAGCTGCTTGATTCTATTACGCATTGTGTAATACCGTAATGGTCACGTAGATCTATGAATAATAAATCACCATGATCTCTTTTAACATTTACCCATCCAGAGATTCTTACGATTTGCCCAATATTGTCAGTTGTTAATTCGTTGCAATTATGTGTTCTATGAGGATGCATTATTATTTATTAAATGATTACTAATAGCTAATATGAGAATATTAAGTTTATTTCTAGTTATGTTTATTTTCTTTAAATCGATTAATACCACCATATTTATCTTGAAAGCTGCTCTCCTTTATACCTAAAATATGGCAGATTGCAAGCATTAGCTCTGCTCTATTTAGAGTATAAAAGTGAAATTGATTTATTCCGTATTGTTGTAATTCCTGGCATTGTTTGATTGCTATATGAGAAGATATAATTGGTGTTATTGAGTTGTCATTAGAGTTATCAAATAAGCTATAAAAATGTTTTGGTATCGAAGCTCCGCATGCTTTTGCAAATTTTACTGTTTGAGAGAAGTTTACGATAGGCAATATACCTGGTACCATGTTTACTTTTATTTGCTTTTGCTCTAGTAAATTTTTATATTCATAAAATTTATTATTATCGAAGAAGAATTGTGTAATAATTCTGGTAGCTCCGCTATCTACTTTTCTTTTTATGTTGTCTAGATCGTCATCCATAGTTTTTGCTTCAGGATGCTTTTCTGGGTACCCCGCCACCGATATTTCGAAATCATATATTTGCTTTAACCCTTGTACTAATTGCCAAGCATAGTCATACCCATCTTTTGGGTGAATGTAACCTTGAGGCAAGTCACCACGCAGGGCAACAATATGTTTGACGCCGATTTTTAAATATCTTCTAACTATTTTTTCTATTTCTTTTTTAGATGACCCAATACAGGTTAGATGTGGTACAGGGTTAAGGTTTGTTTGATTTGATATTTTTTTAATTATTTGATGAGTCCTATCTCTTGTAGTTCCTCCTGCTCCATAGGTTACGGATACAAAATGTGGATTTAGTTTTGATAATTTATCTATTGTTTTCCATAAAGAAATAGACATGGATCTATTTTTTGGAGGAAAAAATTCAAATGAAAATTTTAAATGATTATTCATTGTGGTAGTTAAAATGAGTTTTCTTTTCCCTGTATAATTCTTTTGATATTGTCTCTATGTTTTAAAATAATTAACATTGCTGCTATGATAATGCTTGTATAGACGAGCTTCCACTGGATTATAAAGAATATAATTACAGCGACCATTAATATTATTGAGCTAATTGCTACTATCCGTGTGATGTAGAATATAATATACCACCCTATTAATAAAGATATGGTAAAGAATATATTGTGATAAAATAATACTCCTATTAAAGTTGCCACTCCCTTTCCTCCTTTGAATTTTAGCCATACAGGGTATATATGCCCAATAATAGCGCATAATCCGCTATAATATATTATCATTGGACTGTTTACTGATAGCACTAAGGTAACAAAATATATGCTAATTAGACCTTTTGAACCATCTAGTAAAAAGGTAATGTATCCTAATTTTTTATTTGTTGACCTTAGTACATTAGTTGCTCCTATATTTCCTGAACCATGAGATCTAATATCTTTTTTTGCAAATATTTTTGTGAGGATTAACCCAAATGGTATTGATCCGATTAAATAGCTTATTAGTAGGGAAAGAGCTATGGTGGTTGATAAGGTCATATCTATTTGTTAATAAGGTTTTATATATGGAGCAAAATTAAAAGTTTTTAGCCAATCTTTATCTGCATTAAAGAATTGTCGTAAATCTTTCATCCCGTACTTTAGCATTGCTACCCGTTCTACTCCTAAACCAAGAGCAAACCCGTTATATATATTTGTGTCTATGTTTAAATTTTCTAGAATATTTGGATGAACCATGCCACATCCCATAATTTCTAAATAATCCCCTGATTGTTTTAAATCAATTGTATCTTTTAATATTTTGCACCCAATATCTACTTCTGCAGATGGTTCAGTGAAGGGAAAGAAGCTGCTTCTAAATCTAATATCTATGTTAGTTCCAAAAAATTCATCTAAAAAGGTTTTGATACAATATTTTAGGTGCCCCATACTTACTTTTTTATTTATGTATAATGCTTCTATCTGATGAAACATTGGAGTATGGGTGGTGTCTGAATCTGATCTATAAGTTTTACCGGGTGCAATTATTGCGAATGGAGACTTTCCTTCACTCATTGTACGTATTTGCACTGATGAAGTGTGTGTTCTTAATAATTTATTGGTTTTATTTAAGTAAAATGTGTCATGCATTTGCCTTGCGGGATGATCTTCGGCGATATTCAAGGCGGTGAAATTATGATAGTCATCTTCTATTTCTGGTCCTGCAACTGCACTAAACCCCATTTTCTTAAAAATAGCTGAAATTTCTTCAATAACAAAGGAAATAGGGTGTAATGATCCGATCTTTTGATGCCTTGCTGGCAAGGTTGCATCAATAGTTTCGCTGTCTAATTGTTTGTTTATTTTTTCTTTTATAAAAATTTCTTTTTTTTGATTTATTTTTTCTATTACATATTGTTTTAGGGAGTTGATTTCTTGCCCTTGGGTTTTTCTTTCATCTGGTAATAGCTTTGATAGTTGTTTTAGGTTTTCGGATATATAACCTTTTTTCCCTATATAGCTGATACGCAGGGATTCTAGTTGATCTTGAGTTGAAATATTAGATATTTCATTATCAAATTTTTCTTTCACATTAACCATGAGATGTGTTTTGATTAATTTAGTTAAATATCAAAGTTTTTTGATAAGGTAACAGGGTGTTAAAATGCCACTAGTTACTCGTACAAAAATAGTTTACAAGGCATAACTATAAAAAATTTTTGTAACTGTAAAGAAATTCTAATAATATTGTGGCAAAGAGATTATTGTTTTTTGCTGATTAGGCAGCTTTTTTAACGGTTGTTATAATTTCTTTAAAAGATTTGGGGTCATTGATTGCAATTTCAGATAATTGTTTTCTATTCAAATCTATATTTGCTTTTTTTAGACCATTAATAAATTCTGAATATTTAAGCCCTTCCGCTCTAACGGCCGCGTTTATTCTTTGAATCCATAGTTTTCTGAAATCTCTTTTTTTTGCTCTTCTATCGCGATATGCATATTGTAATGCTTTTTCTACTTTTTCGATTGCTACTCTAAAGCAGTTTTTAGCTCTACCTCTATACCCTTTAGCGAGTTTAAGAACCTTTTTATGTCTTTTTTTTGCAGTTACTGCGCGTTTAATATGAGCCATTTTATTATTTAGATTTTAATAATTAATTAGAATTAGGAAGGAATTTTTTTACAATTTTAGCATCTGCTGGGCTTAAAATAGTAGTACCGCGCAAATTTCTAATTGCCTCTTTACTACGTTTTCTCATGCCGTGCTGTTTTCCGGATTGTCCAGCTATTACCTTGCCTGACTTAGAAATTCTAAATCTCTTTTTAGCACTACTTTTCGTTTTTAGCTTTGTTCCTGCCATTTTGTTACTTTTTTGTTCATAAATATAGGGAAGACGAAAATATATTATTATTTTGTAAATAGCAAGTAATAGATTTTAATAAATGTAAAAAGAATAAAAAAATAAAATTTTTCGCATTTTACTTGTTGACAATAGTAAAACCTACACTATATTTTGTTCTTCCCGTTTGTCGGAAGATGAACAGGGTTTGTTCTTTATACAAGGTGAATAGTAATAAATTATATAATAAAAACTTAAAAGTTTTTGTTGGAGACATAAAATATATTTATATGCAAGTTTAGTTCTGCATATAGCATCTCAAATTCAAGAATCAGTTTTTTAAGTATGAGAAGAGCGTTTGGTGGATGCCTTGGCATCAGAAGGCGATGAAGGACGTAGTACGCTGCGATAAGCTCCGGGGAGCTGCGAACATGCTTTAATCCGGAGATCTCCGAATGGGGGAACCCAACCACTTCGGTGGTTATCATGCACTGAATACATAGGTGTATGAAGCGAACCTAGTGAACTGAAATATCTTAGTAGCTAGAGGAAAGGAAATCAACCGAGACTCCGCTAGTAGTGACGAGCGAACGCGGACCAGGCCTATAGTAATTTAATAATAACTGGAATCATCTGGAAAGTTGAACCATAGTAGGTGATAGTCCTGTACAGGTAAAAAGTTAGATTATTTTCGAGTAAGACGGAACACGTGAAATTCTGTTTGAATATGGGGGGACCACCCTCCAAGCCTAAGTACTCTCTGATGACCGATAGTGAACTAGTACCGTGAGGGAAAGGTGAAAAGTACCCCGATAAGGGGAATGAAACAGTACCTGAAACCGAACGCTTACAAGCAGTCGGAGCCAATTTATTGGTGACGGCGTACCTTTTGTATAATGGGTCAGCGACTTAGTTTATGTAGCAAGCTTAAGCCGTTAGGTGTAGGCGTAGCGAAAGCGAGTCTGAATAGGGCGACTTAGTTGCATGAATTAGACCCGAAACCGGGTGATCTAGGCATGAGCAGGTTGAAGATGGAGTAAAATCTGTTGAAGGACCGAACCCACTAATGTTGAAAAATTAGGGGATGACTTGTGCCTAGGGGTGAAAGGCTAATCAAACCCGGAAATAGCTGGTTCTCCGCGAAATATATTTAGGTATAGCGTCATATGATTACCATTGGGGGTAGAGCTACTAGATAGGCTAGGGGGGCCCAAAGCCTTACCAAACCTAACTAAACTCCGAATACCAATGAGTTCAGTATGGCAGTCAGACCTAGGGTGCTAACGTCCTAGGTCGAGAGGGAAACAACCCAGACCGTTATCTAAGGTCCCTAAATCATGGCTAAGTGGAAAAGGATGTGAAAAGACCAAGACAGCTAGGAGGTTGGCTTAGAAGCAGCCATCCTTTAAAGAAAGCGTAACAGCTCACTAGTCTAATTAAGTCTTTTTGCGCCGAAAATGTAGCGGGGCTCAAGCCATGTACCGAAGATACGGATCCTTTTTAGGATGGTAGCGGAGCGTTCCATAAGCCTGTGAAGATATGCTGTAAGGCATATTGGAGGTATTGGAAGTGAGAATGCTGACATGAGTAACGATAAAA
>Ga0066825_10000503_pt1 | contig 12546 bp, 8 predicted proteins | sample ETNtaG_6_FD_65608 | JGI IMG/M metagenome (GOLD analysis project Ga0066825, IMG submission 65608) | Marine microbial and viral communities from oxygen minimum zone, Eastern Pacific Ocean - ETNP201306SV45 | ecosystem: Environmental > Aquatic > Marine > Oceanic | place: Pacific Ocean: Eastern...
TTGGTTCTTCCAAAGAGATGATCGCCAGCGCCTAGTTCCCAGTGCAGGGCAGGCACGGCATAGGTATCCCATTCTCCGAAACCCACCTCGCGGCTACCGGCCAATTGCACTCCCAATTCGCGCGCTAACGGGGTGTAGCCTGCCCGTTGCAAGTCGGCCAGATTGCGATCCCAGATCACAATGTTTTTCGCCGGCACACCGCTGGCTATCAGGCTTTGAGCTACGGCGCACACGACGGCGGGCCTCGTGCCGGTGAGCGTGCCCAAATGAGCGTTGACCTTGAGTCCTACGAGATCGTTGGTAGAGATGAACTGCCGCCAGTGAGAATCAGGGGCCAAGGCTTGTAGTCCGGCCTGTAGCATAGCGTTGACACGGTCTATTCGCGGTTGAAAATGGCGCGTGGCATCGGCGGCCTTCACTTTGATGACCTGCACTTTGGCTGCCGCACCCAACGTGTGCCCGGCGAGAAGGAGTCCGATGATGACCGTGAATAATCTGCGTTTTCCCGGTGAATAATGCGTCTTTGCCAAATGTGCCAGATTTGCAACCATGCTTCCTCACCAAGATAGGTTTTCTACTCATGGGGACGAGACAAAAGTTCCAAGTTATTGCTGTGTGCGGGCTGCTGCTGCTGGTGTTGGGTTGCCAACCACCGGGGGCACGGGCGCTGTTTGAAGGTGAAGCCCGGCTCAAGGCCGGTGAACCCAAGCTGGCGATCGCGCAATTTGAGAAGGCGGTGAAACTGCTGCCTGGCGAATGGCGGGCCTGGAATTATCTGGGCTTGGCGCGCCACCGGGCGGGCGATTTGGATGGAGCCCATGAAGCTTTTCAACGGGCGATGGAAATGGCCGGTGAACGGCGGGACTCCCCGGAGGACGCCTCGTTTGTTTTGAAATTCAATACGGGCCGGCTGGCCATTGATCGGGAACGGTTGGCGGATGCCAAGACAGAATTACACGCCTATTCCATTTCGGCTGAGCCCTCGTTTCATGCATACTTCTGGTTGGGAGAAGTGTATCGCAAGGAAATGAATTGGGCCTCGGCTAGCACGGAATACCAAAAAGCCCTCGCGCAGGATGATCACTCGGCCGTGGCACACAACCGGTTGGGGATGGCGCAGTTATGGATGATTCAGCCTTCGGAAGCCGCGAAGAGTTTTGAGGCGGCCTTGAAGCGTAACCCGGATTTTGTGCAGGCCCATCTGAACTTGGCCATGACCTATCAATGGTATCTTCCGGGCAATGATGCTAAGGCGTTGGAAGCCTTTCAGCAGTATTTGCAACTGACCCGAGAGCCGGCCCCCGGCGTGCAGGCCTTGGCAGATGCCTTGCAGGCCAAGGTACGGCCGAATCCGGCACCGGTTCCTCCCATCGTAGAGACCAACCAATTGACGGCGGTGTGGTCGCCGCAAGGCACTAATGCGGCCATCACCAATCTGGTCATTGAGATTCCCCCCGCCACCAATGCTGTGCCGACCAATCTGGTGGTGGAAGTGCCGTCGCCGACCAATACAGTGTTGGAGATTCCACCAGCGACAAACAAGCCGCCGCTGCGCGTGACGCAAGTGAGGCCGTCTTTGACCAACCGGCCGCCTGTAGATGTAACCGCGCCGCCGGTCACACCGACCAATCGGCCGCCGGTGAAGATTGCCAAGACCACCGTAACCCAGCCGTCTGTTGCCCCGGAGACCACGAAAAAAACAGAGGTCAAAGCCGTGGCCGGTGTGGTTCGGTACCGGTATGTGAAGCCAAAGCGGCCAGAGCCCGGCGCGGTGGTCGATCCGGAAGGGTTAACCAAGATGTTTGAAAAAGCACTTCACCAACATCGGATTAACGAACTGGATGCCGCCATTGACGGCTATCGAAAGGTACTGCAGGTGAACCCCGCCTATCAACAGGCCTACGTGAATATTGCTCTTGCCCTGCAGGTGCAAGGAGAAGTGAAGCAGGCCTTGCCGGTTTATGAAAAGGCCTTGGCCATCAACCCGTTTTCCAAGGTGACACGGCATGGCTTTGCCTCGGCCTTGAGCCGAAGTGAGTATTACGTGGATGCGGCTAAGGAATTTCATGGATTGCTGGATTTGTACAAGAACGACCTGTCGGCGCACTTGGCGTTGGGCGGGTTGTATTCGGATCATCTTAAGGATCCGGACAAGGCGTCGGTGCACTTTCGAAAAGTGCTGGAGCTAAGTCCGCAGCATCCACAAGCGACCGGAATTCGGCAATGGCTCTTCAACCACAGCCAGCGTTAGCGCTATGGCCGGGCGCATCTCCCAGTCCACTATAGAGCAAATCCGGGCGGCGAGTGATATCGTCGAGGTGATTGGAAGCTACTTCCCGCTCAAACGCGCCGGCGGCAATCACGTGGCCTTGTGCCCGTTTCACAAGGAGAAAAGCCCGAGCTTCAACGTCAACCCACAGCGACAAATCTATCATTGCTTTGGGTGTCATGCGAGCGGAGATGTCTTCAAGTTTGTTCAGGAATACGAGCACGTGGAATTCATTGAAGCGGTCAAGCGACTGGCTGAGCGCGGGGGGATTGTGCTGGAGTTTGCTCAAAACCCGCAGGCCGAGCGTTCGCGGCGCAAAAAGGATTTGTTGTTGCACGTACACGCGGAGCTGGCCAAACGATGGCACGGCGTGTTGATGAACGAGGCTGGTGGTCAACCGGCACGAAATTATCTGAAAACCCGCGGCATAACCCGCGGTGCAGCGGAGACTTTCCAACTCGGGTACGCCCCGGAATCCTGGGAGGATACGGTGAATTGGGCGGCGGCCCAGAAGTTTGACTTGGAGTTGATGGAGGAAGCCGGTCTGGTCGCCAACAAGGATGGCAAACGTTATGGGCGATTTCGTGGCCGGCTGATGTTTCCCATCCATGATGAACAGGGCCGAGTGATTGGCTTCAGTGGCCGAGTGCTGGATTCGGAGGTGAAAGCGGCGAAGTACGTGAACTCGCCGGAGACACCGTTGTTTCACAAGAGCAAGGTCTTCTACGGACTGGACAAAGCTCGCCGGGAAATTTTGGCCGCGAAATCCGCGCTCGTGTGTGAAGGACAGCTCGACACTATGGCTTGCCACATGGCGGGCTTGAAACAAGCGGTTGCGCCGCAAGGCACGGCGCTCACGTCTGATCATGCGCGCATCCTGAAACGCTACACCTCGGAGGTAGTGCTGTGTTTTGATTCGGATACCGCCGGGCAAAAGGCGGCCGTGCGATCCTTTGATGCGTTGTTGGAATCGGAACTGGCCGTGCGCGTAATGACCGTGCCGGCACCGCATGATCCGGATAGCTTTATCAGGGAAAACGGCGTGGAGGCATTCCGGGAAATGATGGATCAAGCGCCGGACTATTTTGATTTTTACCTTAACCACCTCATGACTGAGCACGATGTGCGCAATGAACGCGGCCGCCGCGAGGTGACGCAAGCCATGGGTCTGGCGGTGCGCAAGACCCAGGATGCGGTGTTGCTCGATCGGTGCGCCCAACAGACCGCGCTGGCAGTGGGAGCCTCGGCGGAAGCAGTGCGGGCAGAATTTCAACGGATTCCTAAACCGAAAGCGAGACTGGGCTACGATCCCCCAGAGCCAATGCTGACCGAGCAGCCTGCGTCCGAACCAACAGTTGCGCCACCGACACAGCAGGAACAATGGCTGTTGCGGTTGGCCTTTCAGGATCCGGCATTTGGAGATTGGGCGGCCGATTGTTTGGATCCGCGCTGGGTGGAGCATCCGCAGGTGCGCGCCATTTTGGAAATGGCGGCGCAAACGGGGGATCCGGCCGAAGTGTTGGTGAACTCGCTGGATGGCCATTCCAGTCGGCTGTTGACCGCTGCGCTGGTGGACGCCACGGAGATTCCCCAGCCCGGGCGGCAGCTTCAGGATTTGGTGACTCGCCTGCGCGATCGTTTTCTCGATCGGCAATTGGCCAACCTCACCCGTTTATTGGCGCAGCCAAACCTGCCCGAGGAAGAACTTTTGCGCACGCTTGAAGAGCAGCGCGATTTGTTGGGCCAAAAGCAGGAAGTGCTGCCACAAGCGCCGACCACTGCGGCGGCATAAAAAACGGCGACCGGTTGGTCGCCGTTTTCGGTGAAGTGATTTTCTACCTTTAGTCCGTGTAAACAACCTCGTTGGAGAGGAGGAGGACTTGAGTGTATTTCTCCCAAGCATTGAGGGGCTTGGGCTTGTAGGTGGCACCTTCGAATTCATCGCTGGCGGTCCAGGAAGAAACCACGAGGGAGCCGGCATTTTTTTTCATTTCTTCGGCGATCTCGGACTTCATACTCACCTTGGGATTCCAAGTAAAGTTATCCTGCTGTGGGTTCTCCAGTTGGAACTGGCGCGCGATACTCGTGAGCGTATTGGGCGCCTGATAACCCTTGCTGGTGACAATAAAGTCGATGGTGTCGCCGGTTTGCACCTGGATATCGCCGCTGTTCAAATCGCGGCGGCCGCGGCGCACATCGGCGCGGACGACTTCCTTGCCGAACCGCTGGCCACTGGCGTTGCCGGCGCGGCTGTGAACGATAAAGCCGGTGACGCCATCCCAAGCATTATTATCGTACCATTTGCGGAGATCATCCGTGAGCTTATCGTCAAATGCAGCTTGGGCGTCGTCGTCCAAGCGATGCTCCAGCCGGCCGGAGACATTTACAGTAGTGTTCATGGGGGCGACCCAGCGGCGCATCACGGCGACGTTGGGTTGCGGGCCGGGATGGCCGCCCTGCGCAGTTAGCTTGAGCTGGCCGAAGGCAGGGTTATTGCCTTTCCAGACTTTGCCGTCGGTGAAGGGGAATCGGCGGAAGGAAACGGAGTACACCTTCTTATCCGCATCAATGATGCCCCATTGGCCATAGCCATTGTACCAAGTGGGGGTGTTGGCCATGCCACCGGTGGTGACGCCACCGGTTTGCTCCTGAAGGAAACGTTGGCCAAGCTTAATCTCGAGCGGCTCGGGATCCCGCTGATAGATCATGTTGTACAGGGTGGTGATTCGGCTGCGGTCATCGGCGATGTTGGTGAACTCGGGCCGGTTGACGATGCGGTGGGATAGATCGGCCACGATTGGGCTATTGAGCATGAACAGGGCCTGTTGCGACACGGTGGAGGCGAAGCGCTGACCGGCGGTGGAGTCCGGGCTGGGGAAGTCGAATGTTTTGAACATCTCGTCCAGGTTACGCCGGTCCACAAGGGCATACACAGTGCGGCGGTAGTTGGCTTCGCCGCCGGTAAGGCGTATGGGCTTGCCGCCCATCTTGAAGTCGAGGCGGCCGGCTACATGCAGTAGGCCATCGCGGAAGGCCTCGAAGTCCAGTCGCCGCCGGTCCATCTTGTAGTAGTACAGGTTGTCCGGATCTTTGACACTATAGCGTGGGTTATCGTCACTGGTCTGTTGGTAGGTGTTAGACATGACAATGTGCTTGTGCAATGTCTTTAGAGACCAGCCATTTTCCACAAAATACCAGGCGAGATAATCGAGCAATTCAGGATGAGTAGGCTCCATGGCGCGTAGGCCAAATTCGTTGAGTGAACTTACCAATCCTTTTCCGAAGTGATGGCTCCAAACACGATTAACCATTACGCGAGAGGTTAGCGGATTGTCATCAGCGGCAATGGCTTCAGCGAGTTCGAGGCGTCCAGAACCGATCTTGAAAGGTTGCCGATCTTCGCCGGATAAAATCTCAAGGAATTGGCGAGGCACCACCTTGCCGCGTTGACGTGGGTTGCCTTTGATCATGATGGCTTCGTTACGCAGTTGGCCGTCTTCAAGCACCATAGCTCTTGGCGGGGAGCCGGGATGATTAATTTTAAGGCTTTCGATTTTGGAGATGAAGCGCTCCATCTCCTCGCGTTCAAGGCCTCCGTTCCGGCGTTTGAGGTCATCAAAACGGAAATTGCCGGGATGGCCGTTTTCGAACATGACACGGCGGATGCCTTCCATGTTCTTGGCGTAGCCTTCGCCGAATTGTTTGTCGAAGGCGACCTCGAACCGTTTCTGGGCGTCTTCCATGCTGGACGGTTTTTTTGGCTCATCGTCACCCTTGGCCAAGGCGGCTTGGCGGTGCTGGGAGTACACTTGATTGGCGTACATCCACTGCTGTACGGAGAGATCAAACATAGCCTGATAACGGCCTGCGGCTTCCACGAGTGTACGAGGCGGGGTTTTAAAATATTGGGCGACGATTGGGTTGATGCGTTTGGCCCGTTTGTTTTTGGGATCGGGATTGATCAGGGGGGCGAGCTTCTTCTGGGCTTTGGCCAGCTCGGCGGGGATGAAGGCGCCCACGGCGTTGGTGGCGGTGTTGGCGTACACTTTCCACGGGCCAAAGACGGCGTCGTCTTCGCGTTTGCGACTGAGGAACCGTTGCCAGGCTTCGCCAACCTCGGCCTTCAGGCGAATTCGGTTTTTGGCATCCACCTTAATATTCCGGGCTTTTTGCATTTCCTCAATGGCCCGCTCAAACTGGCCTCGGTTGCGATCTATACGTAATTCGGCTTTGGTGAACATTTCTGTCCAATACATGTATGTCTTAGCTTTTTCTCGGGACTCTTTTTCACGTTCGTATTCCTCTTTAAGACGAAACTGTTCATGGTCCTTCTCCAACTTATCCATCTTTCCCAAGAACTCCGCATAATCGGGGTTACTTGCGTAGCTTCCGGAGGAGCCGGCAGCGGGTTTTCCATTGGCTCCTTTGGCTAGGTTCGGGATCAAGATTGGTTTGTCCTGTTCATTGGGTTCACGGCTGCTTCGGAAAACCCCGTAGAGAGAGTAATAATCAGCCGTGGGAACTGGATCAAATTTGTGATCATGACAGCGCGCACAGTAAACTGAGAGACCCATGATTCCACGGGTAGTGACATCAATCCTGTCATCAATGATTTCATCGCCTCCGGCGATTCGTGGACCTAAGGTGAGAAAGCCTAAAGCAGCTAGATCGCCGTGGTCTCCCTTTTGGCGGTCTGCGGCAAATTGTTCGATAAGGAACTGGTTATAAGGTTTATCTTCGTTCATGGATTCAATGACCCAGTCCCGGTAGGTGTGTGCATAGATATAGCGAGCTAGTTGTCCGCGCCGATTGTCATTCCCTGTACTGTCTGCATAACGGGCGACATCCAGCCAGTGGCGACCCCAGCGCTCGCCGTATTGCGGGCTGGCGAGTAGGCGATCGACGACCTGTTCGAAGGTTTCCTGACCGGAAGTAAATCGTTGCATATCCTCGTAGGAAGGCGGCAGACCGATCAGGTCAAAGTAAACCCGGCGCAGGAGCGACCATTGGTCGGCAGGTAAGGAAGGCACCATTTCCTGCTCCTCAAGTTTCTCGAGGACATATGAATCGATGGGATTCTTGATCCAACCTTTAAGTTTACCGCTGAAGATTAAGTCGGCAGATGGAACTTTGGGTTCTTTAACTTTTTGAAAACCCCAGTGCTCCTTTGCTTTGGCAAAGTCCTGTTCGCTTTTTAGTACACCGGCAGATTTGCCTGTGCGAGGGTCCGGAGCACCACGGCGGATCCAATTTTCTAACTCGGCGATTAATTCATCAGGTACCGCATCTTTTCCGGCTGGAGGCATAGGATCGCCTAGGTCCTTCATCCGGATGATCATGATACTTTTGCCGGGATCTCCTGGGGCAACAGCTGGGCCAGCAGAGCCCCCGGCCAACGCGCCGGCTTTTGTGCTGAGGTCCAAACCTCCCTTAGTTGCCCCATCACCATGACAGTCGTAGCAATAATCGATCAAGATGGGTCTGATCTTGGCTTCAAAATACTCCTGATCGGCTGGTGAAAGTTGTTGGGCACTGGTGGTGCTCCCATAAAAAAAGGTCGCTGCTATGGCGACCGGTCGGATGAGTTGTTTCATCGAGATCATGGTAAAATAGATTGAGAGGCTAAATCTTGGTTATTTAATAAACAGGTCTATCGCTTTTAATGCGATCGGCGAATCAGCTCAGTTGCTTGCTTTGCTTAATTCTAGGCAATGATGCCCTTAACCGGCATGCCACCCTGAGGTAGCGACCGGGTAGCTTGAGTGAGACGGAAGTCTCTGCCAGCGGTCCGATAAGTCAGTTGCTCATGGTCGAACCCAAGCAAGTCCATCACTGTAGCGTGAATATCCTTAACGTGGACTTTGTTTTCCACAGCGGCGCCACCGATTTCGTCAGTTGACCCATAGGCAATACCGCCCTTGATACCGCCACCCATGAGTACCGTACTCAATCCGCGGGCGTTATGGCTTCGTCCACCGCCACCATCCTCAGTGGGGCTGCGACCGAATTCGCTGGTAATGTAAATAAGCGTATCCTCAAAAAGCCCACGTTCTTTGAGGTCATCCATGATCGCGCCAATAGCTGGGTCGAGCTGGCGGGCGTTGTTGGCGGCACGCTGTGCTATGCCTCCGTGCAAGTCCCAGCCTCCTTGGCGCACCTGTACAAAACGTACGCCACGCTCAAGCAAACGGCGTGCGATCAGCATTTGGCGGCCCTGAGCGTTTGCGCCATATTTGGCAACTGTCTCTGGCTTTTCACCAGCAATGTCAAAGGCCTCCCGGGCATCAGTTTGCATTCGGTAAGCCAATTCAAATGAATTGATGCGCGCTTCTAAATCACCTTCGGCTTGGCGCTTCTGTTTGTGCACCTCGTTTATCTTGAGCAGGAGATCGAGCTGCTTGCGCTGGTCACGGCGCGAGGCAAATTCGCTCTTAATGTTTTTGATGATGTCCTCAATCTTCGCGTTGTTGGAATCCACGAAGGTGCCTTGGAAGGCGCCGGGAAGGAAGGCATTGGTAAAATTTCGGGCATCGGGCGCACCACCGGGGCTCATGGTGATGAAGCCGGGCAGGTTTTGATTTTCCGTGCCCAACCCGTAAAGTACCCAGCTACCAACTGCCGGCCGTATCTCCTGCATCTCGCCGGTGTTCTGCATGTATGTGGCCGGACCGTGCGCCGGTGCGTCGGTGTAGGTGGAACGCACGATAGCCACATCATCGGCGTGCCGGCCGATGTTCGGCCAGATCTCGGACATCTGCAGACCGCTTTGACCAAATTTTGGGAAATTGAACGGGGAGGCTAGCAGCTTGCGGTTGCCGACTGCTTTGCCGTTATTGGAATTCAACTCGGGCCGGGGATCCCACAAATCCATGTGCGGGGCGGCGCCGGCGAGGAAGATGTTCAGGACGCGCTTGGCCTTGGGGGTGCGGGGCGGCTGCTTGGGAGCCAAAGGACTGCCACCTCCGGCCTGACCCTTGAGCCCCTGCTCGAACAACATGGTGGACAGGGCCAGAGCGCCAAAGCCTGTGCCGGTCTTTTCCAGCCATTCGCGGCGGGTCAGAAAGGAATCCTCAACTCGGGCGGTATGATCGGCCTTGTTGTAGAGCGGGTAATTGTGATTGTCGTTCATGGCTAAATCAGGCTGGACCAGGTAAATGGCCTGTGTGCGTGTTTGTTTAGGCAGTTTACTCTTTTTTACAGAATTCGCAATGTATTTTTGCGTGTTAAAAGCATCAATATCCCATGTTTTCAGACCTCAAAACCTTAGCTGCTGGGCATAAGTTTTGTCCGCAAGACGTTGCCTTTTGGCCGGAGCAAATTAACTTCGGCCCATGAGATTGTTGGCCTTGGGCGTGATGTTGGCAGGGATGGCCGGTTGCAGCACGGTGCAAACGCTGTCCGGCACCGGCATTGTGAAGGTGTTGCCGCATTACTTGGATGCGGGCGGTAACAGCACCGATGGCCCCACGCTCTTGCACCGGGATGTGTACCAAAACTATCTGCGGGGCAATCCGGATATCGTCAAGGGAGTGCGGTACGATGTGAACTGGCATGGACGCCAGGCCATCACCGTGCGGCTCGAATTACGCAGCACCAAGGCCGGCGTCCAGCCGATGACCGTGGAGAAGGAAGTGGCCGCCGGCGTGCGTGTAACTCATTGGACCTTCATTCATATTGATGAGGAAACCTACACGGCCTTCGGCCAGCCCGAAGCTTGGCGCGTTTCAGTTTGGAAGGGCGAAGAAATGTTGGACGAGGAAATTTCGTTTCTCTGGTAGCCCACTTCATTCCAAACTAAAACGGTCAGGAACAGCCCGGGTGAATAACCTTTCAATAGGTTCTTAATAGCTTCCAACAAGTTCCCCGTGCCCCGCGGAAAGCCGAAGCGTACAACGCTAATCACGAAGGCGGCATGGCTTCCATTGACACGGGACGTTAAGACAGCCCAGCCAGCCCTCGCAGGGAGGCTGCAGGATCGCCCGGTGCCGGAAACAACAGGTCCTGTCAACACCTACACCCACCCCCAGACAACCCACACGGCACCGGTGCGTCTTCACCCAATTGTCATCAAACCCGTCTGGACAACCGGCCACCGTCCGGCTCAACCTGACGCATGGCCAAGCCACTGATATTGATTCTTTGCACCGGCAACAGTTGCCGCAGTCATCTGGCCGAAGGCATTCTTCGGGCCGCGGTGGGGGAGACTGCCGAGGTCGCCAGTGCTGGATCCGATCCCGCCGGTTATGTGCATCCCATGGCGGGTGAGGTGATGAAAGAAATTGAGATCGATATCAGCGCGCACACCTCCAAGCATTTGGATAAATTTTTGCAGCGGGAAGTTCATACCGTCATCACCGTTTGCGGCAATGCGGATCAGGCGTGCCCCATTTTCCCCGGCCAAGCAGAGAAACATCACTGGCCCTTTGATGATCCCGCCAAGGCGACGGGCAGTGAAGAGGAAATTCGCGCTGTGTTCCGCCGTGTGCGGGATGAAATTCGCGCTAAATTCGAGGCGTATGCCGCGGAGATACGTAGCTAATTTTGAGTTCCCCGAGCCGCCTGTTTGGCGGCGATGAAGTCGCTGTGGTCGAGGTGGAGCAGCTCGTGAACGCGGCGAATCAGGTGTTCCTCATACTTGTCCACGTTACCATCGGCAAAGGCTACGCGCCACATGGCGGTGAGGATACGGCATTTTTGCTTGTGATCCAGCCGTTGGTTCAATAGGTGCGTGTAGGGAAACATATCAGAAGCCCCGGCGCTTTCCTTGCGGGCGCGCTCCAGTAGGTCGGTGACCGTTCGATGCGTCAGGCCAAACTCGGCCTCCAGCGCCTTGAGGATCGCTTGGGTTTCCTCCGGTTCATCCACGTAATCCGCCTCGGCCACCTCCAGCATTAAGGCGGCGCAAGCCATGTGAATTTGCTCTGGCGATTCGGCCGCCTGATCAGAAGCCTTCGGTGCTGATTCTTTGCCCAGCCATTTATCGAATAGACCCATGACCGAAGCTTAGCGCGAACCGGCGCTGCGGGCAACCGTCACATGCTCGACGCTTAAGCCCATAACAGGTAACCTCCCGCCATGAGTGATCCATTAAACGTGATGGCCGTAATCGGCAGCTTGCATCAATCTTCTGTGACCAAAGTGGCCGTCCTCCATGTGGCCGAGGGGCTGCGCAAGCAGGGGGCGGTGGTGGATGTTCTGGACCTCTCGGCAGAATCCCTGCCGTTGGTAAATACGGATACCACGTTTACGGCCGATTACTATGGCCCGCTCAAGGAACGGGTGAAGGCGGCTGATGTGTTTGTGCTGGGAACACCCGATTATCACGGCAGCGTGAGCGGGGCGCTCAAGAATTTTACCGATCATTTCTGGAAGGAATTCACCGGGAAACTCTTTGCACCCATCGTGGCCAGCCACGAAAAAGGGCTCACAGCCCATGATCAAATCCGAACCATCGCCCGCCAATGCTATGCCTGGTGCCTACCCTACGCGGTAAGTTTCGAGGAGAAAAAGGATGTGATCGACGGCCAAATCGCTAGCGATGCCTTTCGGGAGAGGCTGGAGATGGCCGTGCACGATATTGCCACCTACGGCACCCTCCTCGCCCGTGCCCGCCAAGCCGGTCTGACCGGAAGTGAGCCTACCTTCATGGCGCAATTGAGAAAAAAACGGGAAAAGAGTGATATTTGAGGTTAAGATTCGTGTCGGCCGTACGAATAATAGGTGTGCGAGTGGTCGTACGAAGACAACGGATTTAAGTCATAAGGGAACAGATTCTGTTGTGTTTTTCATTTGTAAATGTAAACTTTAGGAACTGCGAACGGCGATATTTGGGCTGATGAAAATGATGCAAGACCAGTTACGCAAAATTACCCGATTAATTTGGGTGGTGGTTTTTACGATTTCCCCCGTGTTTTTGTCGGCACAGACATCGATTACCATCACTCCCGCCAATCGGGATTTCGATTTTCCATTGGATGTTGCCACAGGTTGGCCAGCGCAGGTGACCCACACTTTTCAAGTTGCGATTCAGGCGCTTACGGACGTGGATTTGCAACTCAGCGGTACGAGTGGCATTCCAAGCTCGGAATTTCGGCTGACGGATGGTTCCGGGAATGTGGTCAACTACGGACCTGGTGTGGCGGCAGGGAATTATACACTAACGATTGTGGCAAATGACCCAGGTGACACCGGTCAGTCGGCATCTTGGGGCGGGACGTTAACAGTTACCTCTGGAGGCCGTCGTCCCGAATCCGACTCAGCAAGCATGACTGGGGTAA
>Ga0066825_10000505_pt1 | contig 12491 bp, 12 predicted proteins | sample ETNtaG_6_FD_65608 | JGI IMG/M metagenome (GOLD analysis project Ga0066825, IMG submission 65608) | Marine microbial and viral communities from oxygen minimum zone, Eastern Pacific Ocean - ETNP201306SV45 | ecosystem: Environmental > Aquatic > Marine > Oceanic | place: Pacific Ocean: Eastern...
GGGGTTTGTAACAGAAAGTGCTTTAGGGGAGGCGATTTCAAAAACTTCAGGTATAGAAAAATTTGATTTAAAATCAATAGTATTAGACCCTAGGCTAATCAGAAAAGTTCCTAAAGATGTAGCACTAAGGCACAAGATAATTCCTGTAGCTATAAATCACAGAAAAGTATATGTAGCAATTCATGATGTTTATGATGTTATAGCGTTAGACAAAGTTAAAAGATACTTTCCTTCTAACCTTGCTATAGAGCCATTATATAGCCCAGACACAGATATATTGGATGTTATAGATCAGTATCATGATTATGAAATGTCTATAGATGGGATTCTTAAAGAGATTGAGAATACCAAGGAGGGAATAGAAACAGATATAAATGATACAGAGGATTATAAAAACCCAATAGTAAGATTGGTAGATTCTATATTAATTGATGCGGTTCATATTTCTGCTTCGGATATCCATTTTGAACCAGAAGAAAGTTTTCTAAGGCTAAGATACAGAATTGATGGTGAGATGAGGCAAGTGAGAGCTTTCCACAAGGATTATTGGGCTGCCATTGCTGTAAGAATTAAGATTATGTCCAATATGAACATAGCTGAAAGTAGAAAACCACAAGACGGACATGCAACAGCCAATGTTTTAGGCCGAGAGGTGGATTTTAGAGTTGCGACTCAGCCAACGGTTCATGGTGAAAATATAGTAATGAGAATCTTAGACAAAACCAAATCATTGGTAAGTCTGGATCAACTAGGGTATAGTAAGCATAATCAAAAATTGTTAAAGAAACTTTTAAAGAAACCAGAAGGAATCATTGTGGTAACTGGTCCAACTGGTAGTGGTAAAACCACAACTTTATATTCGGTGCTTAACTATATTAACACAGTTGGAAAAAATATTATGACATTAGAGGATCCGGTAGAGTATGAGATCCCTTTAATTAGACAATCCTCAGTAAAAGAAGGGGGAATGAGTTTTTCTGATGGTATTAAGTCAATTTTAAGACAAGATCCTGATATCATATTTGTAGGAGAAATTAGAGACGCAGATACTGCGAATATCGCAATCAGAGCAGCAATGACTGGGCACCAAGTATTTACTACGCTCCATACGAACGATGCAATAGGAGTGATCCCTAGATTAATAGATATTGGAATAAGGCCATTTTTGCTTTCGGGAGCACTTATTTGTTGTATAGCTCAAAGGTTGATCAGATTGTTATGCCCTCATTGTAAGAAGCCAAGGATGGCCACAGAAGAAGAATGCCGTATATTAGATGCTGATCCCAAAGACCCTCCAACAATATACACACATATAGGTTGCCAAAAGTGTAATGATGTAGGATATAAAGGAAGAGTAGCAGTAGCAGAAATACTTGTGATATCTAGGGCTATTGATGAAATGGTGGCATTAAACTCTACAACCAATGCAATATATGAGCAGGCCCAAAAGGAGGGGTTTGTCAGTATGGCAACAGACGGGATTAAAAAGGTATTAGATGGAAAAACTGATCTAGAAGAGCTCATTAGAAATGTTGATATGACAGAGAGGTTATAATTATGCCAAATTATAATTATGTAGCCATAAGTGAAACAGGAAAGCAGTTCAAGGGAGCGATGAATGCTAGCAATATAGATGATTTAGAGTATAAGCTACATGAGATAGGTTTGGAGTTAATATCAAGTAAATTAGCTGGAAAAACCTCTTCAATGTTCTCTTTTTCCAAATCTATAGCAGCAAAGGATATAATTTTGCTTTGCACGCATTTTGAGCAGTTAGATAGAGCTGGAGTTCCCGTTACTGAATCAATAGAGGATTTACGAGATTCTGGGGATAATCCAAAATTTAGAGATTTGATGCAGGATATATATGAGTCGGTTAAGGCTGGTAAATTATTATCTGAGGCAATGGCAGAACATCCCAAAATTTTTGATGACGTATTTATAGGGTTAATAAGTGCTGGAGAAAAAACAGGTAATCTTAGCCAATCATTTAATTATTTATCAGAGCATTTGAAATGGTCCCAGGAAATAAGAAGGAAGACAAAAAAAGCAGTAAGATATCCGCTGTTTTTAATGATTATTTTATTCGGAGTGACTGCTGTAATGATGCTTTTTGTGATTCCTAAATTATCAGAGTTCTTATTAAAACAAAATTTTGAATTACCTGTCTACACAAGGGCATTGATAGGTTTTTCGGATGTATTCCAGTCTTATTGGTATTATATGATATTGGTACCAATAATCGTGTATGCTACAAACAAGGTCTTAATAAGAGTAAATGATAGTTATGCCTATTTAATTGATAGTATAATATTAAAAGTTCCATATTTAGGAACTACCCTACTAAAAATTGATGTAGCAAGATTTAGTCAATTCTTCTTAATTACTTTTAAAAGTGGTATAGATGTTATAGATTGTTTTGATATAGTAAGGCGAGTAGTACAAAATAGGGTAATGAAAAGAACCATTAATGAAATAAGTCAGGATGTTTCTGATGGAAATTCAATTAGTAATGCATTAAAAAACTCTAAGGCATTTCCAAGTTTGGTAATCAGAATGTTTCAAATTGGAGAAAGTACAGGAAATATGTCAAAATCTTTAGAGAATGTAAAATATTTTTATGATAAAGAGGTTACAGATGCTGTAGACTCTATGGTTAGTATTATTCAACCAATATTGACCTTAGTTATGGGAGGTTTGTTATTATGGATTTCCCTCTCTGTATTCGGACCGTTATATGCTAGTTTTAGTGAGATTAGATAATGCTTAAATTTTTTCAAAAATTTATATTCAAAAAATTTGTTTTAATTGTTGGAGACAATGGAGTTAGGCTAACTTTATTTGAAAAGGGGCTCCCTATTGAGACTATAGAAGTAGGAGGGGTACATGATGATAATATAGGAGATGTTGCTTCATTACTGAGAAAATATGCAAAAGTTCCAGTTTATATATTTTCAGATGTTAGTGAGCAAAGCTTTAAACATATTACGATTCCATCAACCAATCCAATAGTTATAAAAAAACTATTAACCAGAAGAATAGAAAGAGATTTTAAGAAGGGGGATTTGCATAGCTATTACCCATTTAAAGATAAAGATGACACTGATAAAAATTCCTCTCACTACATAATCGTGAATGTAGCTAGAATTCCTCCTCTATCAGAGTGGTTAGAATATCTAAAGAATGTACCTAACACAATTGACGCTGTATATGTAAGCCCGATTGAGTTGCATAACTTGCCTCATGATTTAGAAACTCATTTGAAGAAAAAGGGAAAGGCAGTTCCAGCTTCTAGATGGAAAATGCTAGTCATTCAAAGTAAAATAGGAGGGTTTAGGATAATTGTTACCAAAGATGATCAGGTGATTTTCTCGAGAATGTTAAATTTTGAGGAAGAGCTTGATGCAGAGTATGTAGAAACGCTAAAAAACCAGATTATTGGTACAGTAGAATATTTAAGAAGAGTAGGGTTTAAAGATAAGCATGGAATAACGTTATTTTTATTGTTCTATGACAGTTTGCATGAAGTTTTTGATACAGGAAACATCAAAGGATATACAGCGATTAAAGTGCATCAGGAAGATGTTGCATCAGTAGTATACGGAAATAATCTTCCTGCTTCAAGAATTCACTCAATTGAGCAGGATATATGCGGGTATTTTGTTAAGAAAGGAGAGTTTGTAAGTTTTTATACAAAAAATTTAGAAGCAGTTTCAATATTAAATAATATTAATGTTGGGCTTACGTTAACGTCAATGTTCTCTGTGTTTTTTGTGATTTTATATATTCTTATTAATACTCAAAGTATCAATTCTATAAAGCAAAGTGCAGAAAAATATGAATTTAGAAAAGAGAAATTATCACTCAAACTAGAAACCATTAGGCAAGAAAAATTTGGTTTTGATATAGATGAAGATAAGGTGATAGACGTATCAAAATTACACGAAAAATTAATTGACCAGCAGATAGATCCATTAGAAGTTATTATAAAGCTTTCAATCATAAAGCCTGATAACATAAAAATTAAAAATTATTCATGGAGACATGTAGAAGGTAAGGCTATAGCTTTTGAAGTAGATGCAACGTTTGTAAGTAAAAATTTGTCTTATGAGGAGTTATTTACAAAATATGACGGTTTTATTAGAGAGTTAAAAACTGAGTTTAATAAATATGATATAGAGCATTCGGAGCTACCAGATACAATTAGTTTTGATTTAAATTTAGAGGATATACCAATTGATTTTCAAATTAAGGGGCCTCATAGGTAAGTTATTATGACTCAACAAAAATTAAAAATTGTAATAACCATAAAATCTATAATCTTAATAGCGATTATTGGAGGGTTTGTTTTTTCCAACCATAAATTTTCAAAAGTTAAGTCTAAAGAGTCTAGGGCAGAAAAGTCTCTCAAATCAGAGGTGTATAATTACCAATCTAAGATAGATAGTTTTAATGCTAAAACTAAGGATATTAGTGAAGCTTTGAAGAGGTGGGACGATCTTACATCTGATGATTCTAGCTTTAATGGTATTAAGATTAGTGTTGCTAAAAATATATTAGATAGATTAAAAGAAAAATATGAGTTCAAAGATTTTGATATTAAAATGTCGAAGCCAACGTTGCTTGAAGATGAATATAAAAGAGAGGTAATAGGCACAGAGGCAAGTACCATCAAGATGGGGATTAGGTCATATTCTGATATAGATGTAATGTCTTTTATTTATGAGCTATCAAATAGCTTTCCTGGGTATTTTAAAGTGAATTCATATTTTATAAAATTAGAAAGAGAAATAGATGAGATACTTGTTCCTCTCAGCAATGAAGAAGTGGTATCATCAGTGTATACTGAAATTGAATGTGATTGGCGTGAACTAAAAGAGTTGAAATGATTAAAATTATTTTATTCATATTATTTAGTAATATTTCATATGTTTATGCGGTAGATATAAACATAGATGAGGAATTTAGTGATTTTGAAAAACAATTTCCAGAAGAGAAAGGGAAATCTGTTGAAAAAGATACAATAAAAAATAAGGGCATAACTGAAGACAATAATACAGTGTTGGAAGATAATATAGAGAAAAACTCGCCTATGACACTTGAAGCGGCTAATGAATCAAATATAACTGGAACAGAAGCTTCGAAACCTCAGGAAGAGCAGGTAGATAATCAAACACAGGAGGAGAATTCTGAAAATGAGGTTGTAGAAGAACAATCTGGCATAGTTACAGAGAAGGTAACTAACGATCAGATAGAAGATAGTGATCAATTAACAAATACAAACAATGATACAAATACAAAAAATAATGAAAATATCCAGGATGTGAAAGAGGATAATAAAGAGGGTTCAGGTGGCGGTAGTCAAAGGCAGGAAGTTAGTTCTGAAATAGAACATTCCGATCAAGAAGAAGGAAAGGTGAAATCAGAAGGAAGTGAAGAATTCTTGGCATTAATTAGAGGAAGTAGTTTATTACATACGAAAGAGCAGTTAAAACAATTAGAGGCTGTTAAGGAGGCAGTAAAAACAGGAACTAAGATTAATACGGAGTCAATTACTAATAAAGATACTAAAGCAGAAAATAATGTAGTAATTAAACCTGTTAACAAGGGCATAACTAAATCCTCTATTACATTCTATTTAAATTCAATTATGTATCATTCAAAAAATAACTGGGTCATCTGGATAAATGGTAATAGGATTACAAAAGATAGAAATAATACAGATTTAGTAATTTTAAAAGTAAGTGAACAACATATTAAGTGTCAATGGACTACAGGTTATGGTAAATTTGTGAAATCATTAATTAAGGTAAGTAATGAAAACCAAATGCCATTAAATACTAAAGTAGAGTTCAACGATAATATAGCAACAGTTGAGTTCCTTTTAAAACCAAATCAAGCATTTAAAATGAGCAATTATGTTGCTATAACTGAGGGAAGATAAAGTTTTTGCTCCATAGCAAACTGATATAGTGTTATATCCATATTATAGCAATGACCTAAAATAATCAGTGAGTTACATTGGTTTTTCTATGAAGATGGGAATTTTATATTCAATTACTTCGTAGCTATGTGAAATTATAGTGGAATTTATAAACTATGCTAATATTATGAAGCATATCTAAATTTATTAAATTAATAAGAATTGAGTTAATCGATTATGCCAGCTAAAGATTCTGTATTAGAAATTAAAAATGTTTCAAAAGGTTTTAAATCAAAAAAAGTACTAAAAAACATTGAATTCTCTGTGAATAAGGGAGATGTTTTTGGTTTAATTGGAGTAAATGGAATTGGAAAGACAACTTTAATTAAAATAATTCTAGATTTATTAAAATCAGATGAAGGGCAGGTTCATATCTTTAACCAATGTTCAAAAGAAAAGAAATCAAGGGGCAATGTGTCCTATTTACCAGAAAAATTTCATCCATCAGGATATATTAAAGGCAGAGAATTCCTTTCATTATCTATGGGATATTTTAATAAAACATATAACCATGAGAAAGCGCTAGAATATGCGGAAGCTTTGGATTTGGATATATCTTCATTAAATAACAAAATTGTCAAATATTCAAAAGGAATGGGACAGAAGCTAGGTCTAATATCTATGTTTTTATCGGAAGCTCCATTACTTATCCTTGATGAGCCGATGAGTGGTCTAGATCCTCATGTGAGAATTAGATTAAAAGACCTTTTAGAAGATTACGCTAAACAAGGTAATACGGTGTTTTTTAGCTCTCACATATTATCTGATATAGATGAAATTTGTAATAGAATAGGTGTTATTCACCAAGGAGAATTAACCTTTTTAGGAACTTCACCTCAATTTAAAAAGAAATATAAATCCGATACATTAGAAAGAGCTTTCTTGAAAGTCCTTAAGAAATGAAGCCCTATTTAATAAAGTTACAAAATTCTGATCCCTTTACGAAGGAGGAGTTAGAGGAAGTCTTTATATCGATTATTGATAAGAAATATAATGATTTACAGATAGCTGCTTTTTTATTTGCTTTATCACTAAAAGGAGAAACATCACAAGAAATACTAAGCTTAGTAAATATATTACGAAAAAGAGCTGTTTCTGTTAATGCTCCTAAAGATACTATAGATGTATGCGGAACGGGTGGTGATGGTAGGAATACTCTCAATATTTCTACAGCTGTTGCCTTTGTTGTTGCCTCATGTGATGTTTTTGTTGCTAAGCACGGCAATAAAGCAGTTAGTTCATCATCTGGTTCATCTGATGTATTATCAGAATTGGGGTTGAATATAGGGGCTACAAAAGAAAGAATGGAAGAATGCTTAATAAATCACCACCTAGCTTTCTTATTTGCTCCTAATTATCATCAATCGCTAGCAAATATCGCTTCAATTAGACAGTCATTAAAGGTCAGAACAATATTCAATTTGATAGGGCCTTTATTAAATCCTGCAAATGTCACCAGGCAATTAATCGGAGTTTATGATAAAAATCTATTAAATATTTATTCTGAGATATTAACTAGTCTTGACTACGATAGAGCTTTAATTGTGAATAGTCGTGATGGATTAGATGAAATTTCGATTTGTGACTATACAGATATTGCAGAAATTTCAAAAAATTCACAAAAAACATATTATATACATCCTAAGGAATATGGTATTAAGACATATAATATGGAAGATATAGAAGGAGGGGATACGAAATATAATTCGGTTAGGATGGCAGAGTTATTTAATGGAAAAAAAGATGCATATTATGATGCGGTTTTATTAAATTCAGCGGCTAGTTTGTATGTTTCCGGAAAATATGATACAATGGAGGGCTCATTATCAAAAATAGAGGAGGTAATTGCTAATGGGTATGTGAAGGAGAAGTTAAATCAAATAATAACATTTTTGCAAAATTAATATGGAAAATTTAATATTTAGCATTTTAGGTAACGTTACACAGATTATAGAAAATTATAGCTATGTGATAATATTTCTACTGATGGCGGTAGAAAGTAGTTTTATACCATTTCCTAGTGAATTAGTAATGATTCCTGCTGGATATCTGGTAACCAAGGGTAAGCTCTCTTTTACATATGCATTATTATCTGGGATTTTAGGGAGTATTATTGGTGCATTAGTTAATTACCATCTTGCAAGAACTATTGGTTTTAAATTTTTATATAAATATGGAAAATTCTTTTTTATTTCACCTTCTAAACTAGATAAAATAGAAAAGTTTTTCCTAAAGCATGGATCAATATCTACTTTTTCAGGAAGATTAATACCAGGAGTCAGGCAATATATATCTCTTCCTGCAGGGCTAGCTAATATGAGCCATAATAAATTTATCTTTTTTACTTTTCTTGGGTCTAGTATATGGGTAGCAATTTTAATGATAGTAGGCGTTATTTGTGGTAATAATGAGGTGCTAATTAAAACAAACCTCAGACTGATTACCTTATCAACTATAGCATTAATGTTAGTGTTAATCTCAATTTATGTTATTTATCACCGAAGAAAGGATAAATTAACTAAAGTCATATAAATATTATTTAACTAATTTTAATATCTCTTCTGCTGCCATTTCTGAAGGACTGATATCTTTTTGGTTTGAGAATTGCGTTAAATATTTACCCTGTTCTTTTGCTTGAGATACCGCTAGATTTTTATCATTAAGATAATCTATTGATTTTCTAGCAATATTATCGGCACTGCATTTATATTGGATATATTCTGGAATTACTTCCTTTTGTGCGAAAATATTTAACAAATTAACATGTTTTGTTTTAACCATTATTTTTAATAGTAAATAGGTAAGTAGATTAACTTTATAGCACGCCATAAAGGCTGTATTTTGTTTAGCTATTTCTATAGTATTAGTGCCCGATTTTGCGATAACAAATTTAGAAATTCTAAAAAATTCAAATTTATCAGTTTCATCAGTAACTATTACAGTTTTAAAGGGAATATCTTGTATCCACTCTCCAAAAAAATCTAGATACTTATCAAAAGTAGGGATGATAACGGTTATATCTTTTTCTGTTTCATATATTTTCTTTAAAGCCTCTTTATATATAGGAGATAGTGTCTTTACCTCTTTGTTTCTGCTACCTAAAGTGATAGTAATAATACTAGAATCACCCTTAATATTATATTTTTCAATTACGTCTTTTGTAGGTAAGGAGTAGTCTTTATATATGATAGGATGGCCAATAAACTTTGTATTTAAACCATATTTAGTGAAGTAGGGTGGTTCAAAAGGTAGTAACACTAAAAGAAGGTCATATAATTTAGCAATTTTTTCTGCTCGTTTTTTTCTATATGCCCAAACTGTTGGAGCAACGATATGAATAATTTTACTATTATTAATTCCAATTTTTTTTAATTTCTTAATTACCCTGAAATTAAAATCTGGTGAATCTATTGTTATTATTATATCAGGTTTAAATGATAATATTTCTGTTACGGTAAGTTTAATCCTATTTAATACACGGGGGATTGCGGGTATTACTTCAACAAATCCCATGACGGATATATCATTTTGAGGAAAAATAGATTTTACTCCCTGATTTATCAATAATTCTCCAGCCACACCTTTTATTTCAATATTATCACCATATTTTAATCTTATATTTTTAATAATAGCACTAGCTAGTAAGTCTCCTGATGCCTCTCCAGCTATTACAAAAATTTTTAAATCCCCCATTTTACTTATAATAATATTTATTAGGTTAATATTTCAGCATTGCAAGATTTTCCTTTACCATCACTACGATCGAGTGAGTGGAATGAGAGTAGCAATCTTACCCAAAGAAGAACTGAATATAAAAATAGCATTAAGTTTATACATAGTACAATTTTTGACATTAATTTTATTACAGGTCAAGCTATGTATTTATGTAATAAGGTATTGCTAAATATCTATATAATAGTTAGCAATACCTTATATGGTGATAAAAAAATGTAGAAAAGAAATATTTTTCCATTAAAATCCTTCAAATTATAATCAATATTTACATTAAGTTTATGACTAAAATAGTTAACGGAATAGATGGTTCTCACTTAAAAAGCTATATAGAGAGAATTGAAACTTTAGAAGAAAACAAGAAATCTATAGCAGAAGATATCAAAGCTGTATTTGATGAAGCTAAGGCATTTGGATTTGACATAAAGATAATAAGAGAAGTAATAAAAATAAGGAAAATAGATCAAAACGAACTTTTTGAAAAAGAAAGCTTAATAGAAATCTATAAAACTGCTTTAGGTATGACGCCAGCTGAAGAAGTAGATGCAGCGTAATATAATCCTAGGTATAACAGGTGCATCAGGATCAATTTATGGATATAAGATTCTGGAAGAAATATCCAAAAAGGAAGATGTTTCTTCTCATCTGATTATTTCATCCGCAGCCCAAATTACTATTAAACAGGAGTTAAATATAGGAGTAAATAATCTAAAAGAATTATCAGATTTTACTCATAGCAACTCTAATATAGGTGCATCTGTTGCTAGTGGGTCATTTAAGACGATAGGAATGATTATTGCTCCATGCTCTATCAATACAATGTCAAAAATAGCAACTGGTAACACTGACAATTTGTTAACTAGAGCAGCAGATGTAGTTTTGAAAGAAAAACGAAAATTGCTCATTTGCTTAAGAGAAACCCCATTACATTCGCTTCACCTAGAAAATATGAAAAGATTATCTGATGCAGGAGCGATAATATTTCCTCCTGTTCCAGCCTTTTATTTAAAGCCAAAGACTATAGATGATATAATAAGTGATACAACTGGCAGAATATTAGATATTTTTGATATTAATAGCTCTTATACAAAATCTTGGAAAGGGCTGGGAGATAGTTAATCTTGGTGGAGAATTCCTTCTAAGATTTTTTCTGCTTTAATAAATAATTCTTCCATTTTATCAAACTCATCTAGCGAAAAATTAGATAAGACATAATTAGACACAGGCATTAGAGGAGTGTTTGTATTACGCGGATGATCTATACCAAGGCGAATGCGGTGATATTTGTTCGTAATGTATTTATCAATGCTCCTAAGACCGTTATGACCGGCATGTCCTCCTGAAAATTTCGTTTTTATATTACCATATCCGATATCTAATTCATCGTGAATGATTATAACATTTTTAGGTAATATCTTGTAAAAACGAGAAACCTCATACACAGAGACTCCAGAATTATTCATGAAAGTTTGCGGTTTTAGAACAACCACTTCTTTTCCAAATAAATCCTCTTTTATATATAGGCTATTATATTTTTTTTTTAGATCAGAAGCATCTATACCTAACTTAGAGAGTAGGTAATCAATAAAAAGAAAACCAATATTATGACGAGTTTTTAAATATTCTGCCCCAGGGTTACCTAGGCCACAAACCAAAAACATCGGTTATTTCTTTTCTTCTTCTGCTACTGCTTTCTCACCTGACTGAGCTTCTGTTACTTCTTCAGCGTCAGATTCAGTAACTTCAGTTGTTTCTTCAACTCTTCCAACAATAGTGACAATAGTTAAGCCAGCAGATTTCTTAGAAACTTCAACATTCTCAGGTAGTTTGATGTTGCTAACATGAATTGATTCACCAATAGCCAAATCGACCAAATCTACAGTCACTTTACTAACGATGTCAGCGGGGTAGCATAATAATTCGATTTTTCTTGCTGCAATATTCAGCACTCCACCTTTTTTCACACCAACACATTTAGCTTCATTGATGAATTCTACGTTAGCTCTAATTTTTACTTTTTCCTTGTCATTTAAAAGATAAAAATCAACATGTTCTATATTATCAGTTACAGGATGAAGCGTAACTTCTTTAGGTATAACTTTTAATTTTTTACCAGCTACAGTTATCTCGCATATTTTTGTATAAAACCCACCTTTTCTGAAGGTCTGTGTAACTTCTTTATAATCTACTGCTATATGATGATTTTCTTTATCCTTTCCGTATATTACCGCAGGCAACTTGTTGTTATCTCTTAACTTACGAGATGCAGATTTTCCAAATGTTTCTCTTTTTTCCGCGCTGATAGCAAAAGTACTAGTCATGATGTTTGTACAAATTAATTCATAGAGCGAACCTTTCTAACAAACAAATTCATTAACTTCAAGTTAATTTTTGTATTATGAAAGGCGTTGCTAAACTAAAGCTATTGTTTTATTCCAAATCAACAAACATAATACATGCAACATCTGTATATGTAAGTTCATATGTTGCGCCAATAGATGTAGTACCAGGAACTTCTGATCCAAATTCGTCGCTATTAATCGTAGCGCAATTAGGTGAATAAAAGTTTCCGGACATGTCTACTACCTTACCTTGATACGGCATTCCATCATCTAATTTGTTATCTATTCTATATTGTTGAGATGGAGTTATTGAAACACCATTCCAGTGACCCGACCAATTGCTAGGATTTGATAAAACTAAAATATTTCTTTCTCTATTGTTAGGTCTTCCTGAAAATGAGGTGTATGAAACCGAGAATACATACCATCCCGTT
>Ga0066825_10000507_pt1 | contig 12457 bp, 9 predicted proteins | sample ETNtaG_6_FD_65608 | JGI IMG/M metagenome (GOLD analysis project Ga0066825, IMG submission 65608) | Marine microbial and viral communities from oxygen minimum zone, Eastern Pacific Ocean - ETNP201306SV45 | ecosystem: Environmental > Aquatic > Marine > Oceanic | place: Pacific Ocean: Eastern...
CAGCACGATGAAAAAAACAGGAATAGTAACCAAAGTGGCTGCAGCCATCATTTGACCGCTTCCCCCGGCTTCAGGATCGGCGTATTTATAAACGGAAACAGGTGCAGTACTGACATCAAAGCCTCCAAGAACCAGAGCAAGCATAAAATTATTCCAGGAAAAAATGAAACAAAGGATGGCTGTGGCCACCAGGCCAGGTGTGCTTAATGGGACAATAACCTTCCAGAATGCCTGTGTCCGGGATGCTCCATCAATCCATGCTGATTCTTCCAGTTCCTTAGGAATATCCTCAATAAAACCAACCATGATCCAGACACCAAAAGGTATGGTAATGACAAGATGAGCTAGAATAATACCCAAATGCGAATTCAGTAAACCAATATTTTTGTACATCAACCATAAAGGAATTATAGCTGTTATAAATGGAAGTTGTTTCGTAAATAGTATTGTTAATGCTAATTTTTTCATTTCATAACGTGCTATCGTATATGCTGTTAATAAACCACAAATAATTCCAATAATTGTAGCGAAACCTGAGATAATCAAACTGTTATAAACATTACTTAATAAATCACTATATTCAAACACATCGGTATAGTTTGACCACATTGGCTCAAAAAACCATGTTTCTGGTTCAAAAAACAAATAATCAGGTTTTAGTGAATTCCAAAACATGTAGAAGAAAATGAAAAAGAAAGGAACTACAACTAATAAAACTAAAATCTGTGCTAATATAAACTCTAAAAATCTAAACAGATTTCTTGGTAAATATTTTTTTAATAGGTCCATTCTCTTTTTCTAAAATGTAACAAAAATACTTGAATGATGATCAGCATGAAAAAGAATATCACACCCTTCGCTGAAGCTTCTCCAAGATACTGATATTCAAATGCATTAAAATAGATATTGAGATTCATTGTTTCAGTCACCCAATTTGGTCCTGCATCAGTAATGGCAATAATTGTATCAAATTCTTTTACAGCAAATACAGAACGTAATACAAGGGCTATAATAATATGGCCTCTCATCAAAGGAAGAGTGATATAAAGAAACATTTGCCATCTTTTGGCACCATCAATTCTCGCTGCTTCGAAAGGTTCTTTAGGAAGAGATTGTAGACCAGAAAGTAAAATCAGTGTCATGAATGGTGTGTGATGCCATATACCAACTAAAATCAAAGAAGGCATGGCGGAAACAGGGTCAATAGTCCATTCAAGAGGTTCCAATCCTATTGAAGTAATCCAAAAATTCAAAACTCCATAAGGCGGATCAAAAAATAAAAGCCAAACCAAACTGATTGCTACAGACATAGAAATCATTGGCATCATCCAGATCGATCGATAAAAAGCCTTTCCTGCAAAATTTCTGTTGAATAACAACGCTGTTAATAGGCCAATCAATAATTGACCCAATACTGTCGCAATTGAATAATAGAATGTGTGTCCGATGGCATTTACCCATCGTTCGTCCTGCCAGGGTTTGATATAATTCTCTAGCCAAACAAAATCTGCATCAGGTTTATTTATCAGTTGCCAGTCAGTAAAGCTTGTCGCGATCACCACAAAAACTGGCAAACCAACAATTGAGAAAAGAAAAAAAACAGTTGGAAGATTAAAAAACAATGTAATATTTCTTCCAATCAGTTCTTTCATATTGATTTTAAAAAATTTTAATTATCAGAATCTTATTGAATTGTTCATAGGCTGAGTTTTATCACTCAGCCTATGACTTAAAATTAATTACCCAAATTATGAAGGCCTTCGGCCTTTATTGGCGCCAATTGATCAGACTGATTCAGCTTTTTTGCAAATTTAGGTAAAGCTCCGGAAAAGTCCATCCCTTTTTCCGTTTTTGCAACGATCTCATTGATTTTCTTTGCAGCCTTATCAGCTTCAGCTTGAATTGCCGACCTTCTTCCATCCCGAATAGCGATATTCATCACTTCTCCTGCCAAATCACGTATTTGACCAATTGCAATGGCTTGGGGTTTCGCAATTGCGATCCCATAGTCGGCAGCGATTTGAGCTGATTTTCCCCATGCAGGTGTAGGAGGATTATAGGATGCATCGGTCCAAGATGACTTCCTGCACATCGGTACAGCAGCTTTTTGCCCTGCAAGCATGATATGCTTTTGGGTCATCCATGCAATGTAGAGCCAGGCTGCTTTCTTGTTGTTTGAGTATTTAGAAATTGCCAGGGAAGTTGTCGGAATATTTGGAAAACTTCCAGCTCTACCAGCGGGTACCAAAATCGTCGTACTTTTTCCAGATATCCTAGATTTTTTCGGATCGTCTGCCAAACCATGCCAATAATTGAGAGCTGATAACATTGCAGCTTTACCTGCGGCGTATAGTGCAGCATTTTGAGGAGGTTTGTTGCTTAAGGCCGATTTTGGTGCATAATCCCTGATCATCCTTCCATAAAATTCAAAGGCATCGACAGATTCTTTTGAATTGATGTTCGAAACCTTCGATCCATCAGGTAGCGTCTTGAACCAAGAGCCACCAAAATTGAAAAGATAAGTAGCAAAACTAGCTGTGGTCAATCTTCCCCAACCCCTGGATAGATAACCATAGACTTCGGGTTTCCCATCACCATTTTCATCGATCGTCAATTTCCGGGCGGCATCCTCGAGTTCCTCCATGGTCGTTGGAACCTTGACATTATACTTTTTAAAAAGATCTGCTCGGATATGAAGTAGTTGAGCTTGTGCAGACCAGACGATGTTGTTCATCGGTTGTCCAATGATAACTTTTTCCGTATTCAAACATCCACCTAGCCAATCCCCGGGATAATCATAGTTCGATGGGGTCAACGAGGAATCTTTCAAGTATGGTTCTAAATCTTCAAGATGACCGGCAGCAGTCAACTTTCCCCCACGGTTATCCATTTGAAGCATTACAAGATCCAATTGGGGGTCTTTACCAGCCAGCATAATGTCTTGTTTTTTCCTCATCTGAGGCCCAACAAGAACTTGGAATCTGACCTTAATTCCCGTTTCTTTCTCGAATTTTTTTGCCATAGGCCGAAACCAGGCATCAATGTAATTTGCTGTGAAATATATCCCGTTCAGGGTTGTCCCTTCAAATTGCCTCCAATTCACATCCGCTGATGCAAATGAAGAAAGACCCGTTAAGAAAAATATTGCACACAAGATTATTTTCATTGACCTCATATAACACTCCTTTTTATTTGAAGTTATTATTCATAGTACCCTAGTGCTTTCAGCCATAACCTCTTTAAAGATCAAGACTTATGAAAACTTGACAAATCGTACCTGGGTGCTAAGTTCCAATTTGGTTGGACCATTTAAAAAATTAGGCATTAAAGGTCCACCAAAGTTGCGATCTTATATTTCAACTTTTATCCAGTCAAGTTTTTTTTAATTCATGAATTGCAAATATTAATTATTTTAAAATCTAACATGTACAACAGAGGATAGAATGGCCAAACCAATGAATTTGTTGTTTATTTTTTCTGATCAACATACACGTCGTGCTAGCGCTTGCTATGGAAACAAAATTGTAAAGACTCCCAATCTTGACCGACTTGCGGAAGGAGGGACTTTATTCAGAAACGCCTATTGCAATGGCCCCATCTGCGTTCCTTCGAGAGGAAGTATGGCAACTGGAATGTCTGTGAACGCACTTGAAGTTTGGGACAACTGCAGTCCCTATTTTGGCCAAGCCCCCTCCTGGGGGCACCGGATGATGTCAGAAGGAAAACGAGCAGTATCAATCGGGAAATTACATTATCGGGATACTTCTGACCCCAATGGATTTGATGAGGAAATCATTCCCATGCATATCATCCAGGGCGTAGGAATGCTTTTTACCATCTGTCGGAATCCGATGCCAACCCAGAAAAAATTTTCATGGCTTGTGGAAAACTCTGGTGCAGGGGATTCAACATACCTTCAATATGATCATGACATTACGCAAAGGTCTATAGCCTGGCTAGAAGAAGAAGCATCAAAAAACTCGGATCAACCATGGGCCTTGTTTGTATCATTAGTATGTCCTCACCCGCCTTGGATTGCCCCAGAGCAATTTTTCAATCTTTATCCTTCTGAGGAAATCCCTCTGCCTGTTGCCTATAGTGAATCAGAACGCTCGATGCATCCCGGCCTTGAAGATTTTCGAAGATTTTTTGGAGTACAGGGTAAATTTGATAATGAAACTCTAAAAAAGGTTACTGCAGCATACTATGGTATGATCAGCTATCTTGATGAAAACATAGGGAAATTAATGGCAACCTTGGATAAAACCGGGCTTAGTCAAAACACGCGTGTGATTTACAGTTCAGATCATGGAGAATCCATGGGACAGAAAGGCATGTTCAGTAAATGCAATATGTATGAGGAATCGGTAGGTATTCCCATGATCTTGTCGGGGCCAGATCTTCCCAAAGGGCAGGAAATAGATACTCCAACTCAATTGATGGATATTTTCCCCACCATTCTTGAAGCAACTGGGGTTACTCAAAAGGATGAGGACCAGGAATTAGAGGGAGAATCTCTGATTTCATTGGCAGAGGGGGAAGTTCCGGACAGATCCATTCTTTCGGAGCAACATTCTGCTGGAGCAAAATCCGCAGTCTACATGATTCGCAAGGGTAAATGGAAATATGTCCATTATGCAGAAGGGTATTCTTCACATTTATTTGATCTCGAAAGTGATCCGCTGGAACTGAAGGACTTGGGCAATGACCCGGAATTCACTGATCAATTGAATTCAATGGAAAAAGAATTAAGGACGCATCTTGATCCTGAAAAAGTTGATCAAAAAGCCAAAGATAAACAGGCAGAGAGACTGGAACTGGGTGGAGGGATGGAAGCCGTTCTTGCAAAAGGCTCCCCTGGATATACGCCCGCGCCGGGAGAGGAACCAGAATATATGTAATCATTTTATTTTATTCTAATTTCATAAATGCGTCCAAATATCATTATTATCACTTCAGATCAGCACAGAGGTGATTGTTTTGGATTTGAAGGTAGAAAAGTTAAGACTCCTCATTTGGATCAATTGGCACAAGAAGGAGTAGTATTTTCAAACTGCATCACACCCAATGCCGTTTGCCAGCCTGCCAGAGCTTCAATACTAACAGGTATACTGCCATGCACACATGGGGTAAGTGATAATGGTATAGATCTCTCAGAAGATAAGGCTCAATTAGGCTTTGGAAATCAATTTTCTAAAGTTGGATATAACACTGGATTTATTGGAAAAGCTCATTTTTCAACTCACCACACTTATAAACCTACAGGAACCCCAGAATGTCGCTGGTCTTTGAAGAATTATAGTAAAGATTGGTTTGGTCCATACATGGGCTTTCAGCACGTCGAAACGATGGTTCTGGGACATTACGCCAACACAACACCAAAGCCTCCTCCTAATGCTCTGCATTACGAAAGATGGTTTTTTGAAGATGGTTTGGGCAATGAAAAAATTAAGCAATGGCAAACTCGATTGAAGCCGGACATAGGGGCTCCGCAGACATGGAATTCCGGATTGCCAGTGGCATGGCATACATCTTCTTGGGTTGCAAACCGCTCAATTGAATACATTAAAAATCACAAGCATGGTCCGTTCATTCTTTGGATATCGTTTCCAGATCCACACACACCTTTTGATTGTCCTGAACCATGGAACCGTTTGCATCATCCTGAAACGGTGGAACTTCCTAATCAAATGAATCTTGATTTTGAAAAAAGGCCCTGGTGGCACAAAAAAAGTTTTGAAGGAACTCCAGAAATTAAAGATCAAAATCTTAGGAACCATAGAGCTAATTGGTCTCGACAGTCAGCACCTACTAAAAATAAATTAAGACATCTGATTTCGAACTATTATGGAATGATTTCGTTGATAGACCACAATGTTGGCAGAATCCAAAACATGATTCATGAACTTGGATTAGATAAGTCCACTTTAACCATTTTCACAAGTGATCATGGGGAATGGCTTGGGGATCACGGCTTGTTACTCAAGGGCCCGATGCTTTACGAGGGGCTTCTTCGAGTAGGTTTAATCTTAAAGGCACCATGGTTAAAAAAAGGAGTAAGAAACAACCAGCCAGTCTCAACCTTGGATATTGCACCAACTATCTATGACTATGCCAGACTAGACTACCCCTATCTTCTTCACGGGCAGTCTTTAAGGCCGCAAATTGAAAGAAATGAGAACCGGGATTTTTCTTTTTCTGAATGGGATCTAAGACCTTCACGAAACGGAACTAAATTAAAATTAAAAACTGTGAAAACTCATAATACAAAACTTACATTTGATATGCTCTCTGAAACTGGAGAAATGTATAATTTAAGAGATGATCCTGATGAAATGGATAATCTTTTTGATGATAAAGGGTATGCTCAATTAAAAAATCAACTTATGGATATGATAAAAAGCCGTCCTGAAGATGAAATTCCCATGCTGGAACAAGTAGGAATGTCCTAAAAAATCATGCCTATCAATTCGGATGATTTACAGAAAACTCGGCAAAACCGGACTTAAATCGTCCCTTTTAAGCCTAGGAACCGGTGGAGCAAGAAAACTAGGGCAAACGTCAGGGCTTAGTTTTCAGGAACAAAAAAATCTTATTTTTAAAGCTTTTGATCTTGGTGTAAATTTCATAGACACAGCTCCGAGTTATGATGAATCAGAACGAATTCTTGGTAAAATTCTTAAAGATGTATCAAGAAATACATGCTTCATCTCTACAAAATGGACACCTCGAGAGGAAAATCATGAATTAAATGAACCTAAACAACTGAAACAATCTGTTGATTTGAGCCTGAAAAAATTAAACATCGACTGTATTGATGTGATGTTTTTACATGGTCTGTTGCCCTCAGATTACGAAACAGCAGTAGAACGTTTTTACCCAAAGTTGTTGGAACTCAAGCATGAGGGAAAAATCCGTTTTATTGGGTTCAGTACCCGTTTTAAGATTGACCACACTCAAGAATCCGCAAAAAAGGCACTTGTTTCCGATCCTCATCTTTGGGATGTGATCATGCTGAAATATGGGATCATGAACCAACATGCTGAAAAAGAGATCCTGCCCCTTGCTTCAAAACATGATGTTGGCATCATGAATATGGCAGCAGTTCGGGTGAAGCTACCGGATCCAAGTTTGTTGGAAAAACAAATTCAAGAATGGAAGAAAAAAGGTTTGTTGGACCAAAAATCTATCCCGGATAAAAAACCTTTGGACTGGCTTATTCATGACAATGTCGAATCTGTCATTGATGCAGGATACCGTTTTTCTGCAGAACCACTATCCATCAGCACAGTCATTTCAGGAACTGCAAATATACAGCATCTTGAATCCAATGCCCGGTCTCTAGAAACCCCCATCCTTTCACCTGTAGACACTCAAAAGCTAAAAAAACTCTTCAGCCACATCGTGGAATATGCCTGATGTATTAGAATGAAACCTGTTCCCTAGAAAATAACACTGGAGAAATGATCCCTTCGAAGATTTGATCCTGAAAAATCAAAGATCTTCGTAATGTATGTCCAGACCGAAGCCAGGGCCGGATGGAGGGCGAACCAGCCCACCTTTCTCAGGCTGGAACGCATTTTCAGGACATTGATCGAAGAGCCATTGATGGAACATGTGATATTCTACGGAATCGAGATTGGACAAACTGGCAGCGAGATGGAGTGTTGCAGCCAGAAGGATTCCGGTTGAAGAAGCATGCAAGGTGCAGGGCAAATGAAAGGCGGCAGCCAATTCGGCAATCCTTCTTCCTTCACTGATCCCTCCACAGGCTGCGATGTCAAACTGCAGAAATTCCACTGCTCTCAGGGTGACCAGTTCCCGAAAACGATCAACCCCTGTTTCCGTTTCATTTCCACAGACTGGAATGGGGCTGAGGGCATTGACTTTGGCTTGTCCCAAGAGGTCATCAGGAGAGACCGGAGCCTCGAACCAGTAAACATCATAGGGTTCAAAAGCACTGGCCATTTTCAAGGATCGAGGAACATTAAGCGTATAATTGGCATCAACCATCAACCTGGATGAAGGACCGATGGCCTCCCTCACGGCTTTCACACGTTCAAGATCCTGATCCAGCGGTACTCCACCAACCTTCATTTTGACGTCGGAAAACCCCTGATTCAGGTAACCTCGCATTTCATCTGCCAAGGCATGCTGATCTTTGTCTTTTCCATAGAGACCTGCGCTGGCGTAACAGGGAACCTGATCTGAGTAGATTCCCAGTAATTCATAAACCGGGGTCTGGAGTGATTTGCCAACCAAATCCCATAGCGCCATATCCACGGCACTCAAGGCTGCTGAGATAATCCCCCGCCTGCCACTGAGAGAGGTGGTTTGCCAGACATCTGAAAAAATACGATTATGCTGGCGTGGATCCTTTCCGATCAGTCTTGGTGCCAGATCGTCATCAATGGTCTGGATCAGTGCTTGAGGCGAGCCACCCCCGGTCCAGGCTTCTCCGACTCCTAGTAGGCTGTTATCCGTTTCTAAAAAAACCAGGACAATATCTTTCTGCGCCCAACGCTGCTGGGAATTCCAGAAACGATCATCGAGGTCAAAGACAAGGTGTTTGGTCACCACCCTTTGGATTTTCAAAACAAACTCTTTACATGGGTCCTATGCATTGAGGACCCAAATCCACTGCCATCATGGATGCATCAAAACTTTTAAGGATCATATTATTTTTAATTTCTGAACTTCCGGTTTCATCCCAGAGATTGTTGAACTCCCCAGGATCCTGCTCCAAATCGTAGAGTTCCCCCAAACCAATACCATGGTAGACCACGAGTTTGTAACGCTCATCACGGAGCATGGTGGCACGTGTATGAAATGGCTGGTTCAGGGCATCAAAGAATTCACTTCGGACCATCGGTTTGTGGGATGTGGCAGATTTTTTTCCAGAAAGGATCGGCCAAAGCGACATGCCCTGCATGTAATCCGGCTGAGGGATTCCCAGGATCTCCATCAGGGTGGGAGTAATATCCATCAATTCCACCAAGGCTTCACTTTGGAGACCCTCCTTCACCATCCCCGGCCAGGAAATCACAAGCGGAACATGGACCAGACCTTCATAAAACCGGCAGCCTTTTTCGATCAATCCATGATCCCCAAGGGACTCTCCATGATCCGTCGAATAAATGATTACGGTATTTTCCAGTTGATTGGTATTTTCCAGAAATTGAACAAGCCTACCGAACTGATCATCAATCAGTTTGATCATCGCGTAATATGCTGCCTTCAGGGTCCAGGCATCTCTTTCTCCTGGGGAGGGATCATCTCCTCGCACACTGTCAGCAGTTGGAGTCCTGGGGAGAATCGGGTCACAGATATCCAATGCTTCCGGTCTGCAGACTTTGGACTGAAAATCAATGGGTTCCAGAATTTTTTGTTGAATCAAGTCAGTTTCCCGGAAAAGAGGATCAGGCATTGATTTGGGATCGAACATATCCCGATACTCTTTGGGGGGATTGAAAGGAGGATGAGGATCGTAAACATTGACACTCAAAAACCAGGGTCCTTCCCGATTTTCTTGAATGAAGTCTATGGAACGATCGGTTCCCCAGGTGGTTTGATGCAGTTCAGCGGGGATGCCATCCACATCTTTGACAAGCTCCTTAAGGACCGAGCCTTTTTGACGAACCCATTCAGCATAATCATGACCTTCTTTCCAATCATCCCTGGGAGCATGGCTCCATTTGAAAAAACGGTAGCCGTCATCAACCCTGGGTTCAATTCTCTGAAAAGAACTTGCCAAATGAAGCTTTCCCACAAGGCCGCAATCATAACCATGATCTTTGAGGATCTTTGAAATGAGTGGGTATTGATCTGCATAAATATAATTCCCATTCCTTGGGGTACGCAAAGCGTTGGGATAACAACCCGTCAGGAAACTGGCCCGGCTTGGGGTACAGATTGGGGACTGACAATAAGTCTTTGTAAAGGCAGTCCCTTGAGCAACCATCCTATCGATGTTAGGAGTACTGACATGTGGATTATTGAGAGACCCGATAGTGTCATAGCGTTGCTGATCCGTGCAATACCAGAGAATGTTGGGTAAATCTTTCTTCATGGGCTTTTAAATTAAATTTTGAAAAGGACGAAAAGATCTTATCAATCAGAAAAATGATCAAAACATAACGACTTCAAAATTAAATATTTTTTTCGAAAAAACGCTCACGGATCACATCAATATGGGACTGCATGGCAGTCAGTGCAATCTCCGGCATTCGCATCGAAACTCCTTTCCAGATCTTTTCATGGTCTTTGACCGTTCGTTGACGATAGCTATCTGATCTTGTTTTTGAAAACCAACTGAAAAACATTTCCGCTTCCCTCAAATTCCACAGCCACTGAACAAGATTCGGTCCTAACGCGTTCCCCGAAGCCTTGGCAATGGTGACATGGAACTCCTGGTCATATTTTTCAAATTCTGATGTTTTTTTCCGATGCTTATCCATCAGCTCAAGAATTTCCTGAAGTTTGCGGATATCTTTTTCTTCTGCATGGACAGCTGCTTTGTATGCTAGATGACCTTCGATCAGTCTTCGCATCTCAAGTTGGTCATCGGGGCCAGGATCATATTCAAGCTTTGGTGTATTTTCTATCGACCTTGCCGCTTCCGGAAGAACGTAAATCCCTGAGCCGATCCGGATATCGACAAACCTCATCAATTCCAATGCTATGAATGCTTCCCGCAGGGTGGTTCGGCTGACAGACATTTTTTCTGCAAGTTCCCTTTCAGGAGGGAGTCTGTCTCCTGCAGAATAATTTCCATCCTGGATCTCCTGGATGAGTTTCTTGGTGATTTGGTTATAGCGGCGTTTTGAAAGCGATTCAGGAATTTTCATTTTCAGCGTCAATGCAAACCGGAGGGTACCAAAGGCTCTTTCAATTGGTCATCTGGCCTGGAAGCGATCATGTCTTCCAGTTCCTTTCTGACTGTTGGTTCCTCGTCAAACAAGTTGGTGGTTTCATGAGGGTCATCCTGGAGATCATAAAGTTCTCCAGCACCAGAATTCTTTTCGAAGGTCAACTTATGTCGGGAAGTCCTGGCAACACGAAGTTTTAAATCCAGTCCCCAATGATCAGGGTTCAGGTCCCATTCTCCATAAGCAAAATCACGTGAAGCTCTATTTTCAACCAGGGGTTTCAAGCTCCTGCCATGCATTTCGACATTTGGGGTGATACCCGCCCAATCAAGAAGAGAGGGAGCAAGATCGGTATTTGAGACAGGATCTTCCAAGACACTTCCGGAAGGAATACCAGGCCCCTTAAGGATCATGGCCACCCTCAGCAATCCCTCATAAAACATCGGACCTTTCAGCATCATCCCGTGATCCCCGAGCCAATCTCCATGATCCGAGGTATAGATAACGATGGTATCGTCAGCCAATCCATTCTCTTCAAGGGATATCAGAATCCTTCCGATATTGTGATCAATCAGAGAGATCATACCATAATAATTGGCGATCGTGTGCCGGAGTTGTAAATCACTATCATTGTAATTTCTTGCTCTTCCATTCCTTCTCGGCAGACGGTCGAGGGACTGTTGATGGTCATATATGGCAACGTCCAGTTCAGGGTCTACCGACCGGTCTTCCACATAGGCTTTATGCCACCAGGGACGTTTTTCCAGTTCACGGGTGCGGAAAGGTGGGAGATCGACATCATCCGGATGATGAAGTCTGGACCAGGGTTCAGGGCAATCAAAGGGCATGTGCGGATCTGGAAAGGAAGCCCAGAGGCAAAATGGCTGATCCTCTTTCTGACGGGAAAAATAATCCACCACACGATCACCGATCCATGAAGAGGGATGCCAACAAACCGGCATCGCAGAATTCCAGGTCTGGATCGCGCCTACATCGGGATGAAGTTTGGTGCCATACAGTTCAAGTTTTTTATCTCCTCCCCCGTCTTTCCTCAGCCATCTTTCATAATGCATTCCCTTGGGGGCGCTGGCCATTTCTTTAAGTTCATGGCCGAGAACCACCAACTGGACCTCATCAAAACCCATATAAGGACCATCCCAATCTTCAGAAAAGGTTTTTGAACTGTTATGACATTCCGGTGTTCCAGTCGGTTGAAAGGTGTTGTAAGAAGAAAAATGAGCCTTTCCCAAAAACGCGGTGTGGTACCCCTCGGCGGACAACTGACCTGCAAAACCTGCCTCGCCAGTCGTTGCGGGCATGTCAATACCGTTGTCAATGACTCCATGGGTTAGGGGATAAAGCCCCGTCAGCATGCTTCCACGGGCTGGTTGACACATGGCACTGGGGGTTATGCAGTTTTTAAAACGAGCCCCAGAGGCTGCCAGCTGGTCCAGATGGGGGGTCTTAACCTTTCGCCCCTCAAAACCATAGCAATCGCCTCGATGCTGGTCCGTTGTAATGATCAGTAGATTGGGTTTCTTTTTCATGGATTTTAATATCACTGTCCGTTCTTGATTCTAAATAAGTTT
>Ga0066825_10000508_pt1 | contig 12446 bp, 9 predicted proteins | sample ETNtaG_6_FD_65608 | JGI IMG/M metagenome (GOLD analysis project Ga0066825, IMG submission 65608) | Marine microbial and viral communities from oxygen minimum zone, Eastern Pacific Ocean - ETNP201306SV45 | ecosystem: Environmental > Aquatic > Marine > Oceanic | place: Pacific Ocean: Eastern...
CCTTTAATGCCATACCCGCCGGAGCTGGCACGGCCGGGTCCACTTGGTGACAAGTGAAACAAATCTTCGTCTGAAATAACGTCTTCCCCTGCGTGATGAGATTTTCATCAGCCTGGAGGCTCAGCACTCCAAATCCAAACAACATGTATGCAGCGATCCGGAACATGCTATTCCTCTTCCTTTTTGCTCAAACTTTTAACGTAAGCTAGGAGTGCCATCAGCTCTTCGTCGTTTATTGGTACTGTGGGCGGCATTGGCGCCAAAGCACCCTTGACGACTTTGTCCATTGGTTTTCTCACTGACTCGATGAAATAAGATTCATCCATAGAAACTTTTTCTATCGGCCCTCCGAGACCCTTGTGAACTTCGCGCTCCTTTCCCCAGAAATCACCAATGAATTTCGGAGCCCCAAGTGCCAACCCAGCTGGGGCGGGAATCGCAGGATCAACCTGATGACAAGTGAAACAAATCTTTGTTTGCCACAAAGTTTTCCCTTCACTGATCAGCTTAGGGTCACTCAAGTCTGTATCATTTGTGGCTACTGCCAACCCTGCTGCTGATTCACTGCGCGCTATCAAATTATTGTGGAAATCCCCAGACTCAGCATTCATTTTTGCTACCGTTGCACTCATAGCATTTACAATAGGCAAGCGGTAGAATTTGCGTTCGGCATCCACTGTAGCAAAGTTGTTTAGAGCATCGGCATCGGCCGCAGCTAGTTCAGCACGCTTAGCAGCGCGAGCTTCATCGCGTTCGGTGGTGAGGGAACCCGGTCGAGACTCCTTGCCGTATTTACTGACCACCCACACTGCCAGTACTAGCGTCAGCCCAAGTGCAAACAACTCATGAGCGGCCCAGCTGGGCTGCAGCGAATCGTCTTTGGTGTTCTCGTCGCTCATTAGTGGTGTTCAATTGCTTCACCCATCCGGGGATCTCGCAGTGGGCAAATCGGGTGGCTAAATAAACTTCTCATGAAAACCCAAATGAGGGTTCCTCCAATCAGCAGTAATGCTCCTAAATCAGCAACCGCCGGAGATGGTCCATCCGGATGAATCTCCGGCATCATATTGAAATACATATCCATGTAATGCATCAGGATAACCCATATGAAAACCGGCACCATCACCTTGTTTGTTAACTTCACATCTATGCGTAGGAGAGTCAAAAACGGGATCAAAAAGTGGCCGATTATCAAAGCCCAACTTACATAAGCCCAAGTACCCTGTTCTCTAAGGACATACCAAAAAGTTTCCTCGGGAACTGCTGCATTCCAAATTAGGAAGTACTGTGAAAAGTGAATGTAGGCGTAGAATACGGTAAACGCCAATAGCATGGTCCCAAGATGATAAAACTGTAGGTTATGCACTTGCGGCAAGAGGCCCTTGGCTTTTAACACGCGAGCTGTGATCCAAGCAGTAGATATGGTCAGCCAAACACTCCCAGCAAAGTAGTACACACCATACATGGTACTGAAAAATTGATGCTGAATGCTCTTCATCCAGAGAATGGCCCCCAGGGTAAGCGTGAAAGCAAATAGAACAACTCCGTAAGCCGCATGTATGCGCATCATGCGCGTGCAGAGCACCTGTTGATTGTCTTTCTCAAATGGTAGTCCCTGGAAATTTTTGTAAAAACTCGCAATTAGATGCTCAGGGAACATCAATTTACCTTCAAATTCCGCTGTCCCAGACTTGTCTTGCTGAAGACTCCAGTAACGCAACCGATGCGTCAGCCAACCCCAGAATAGGAAAAGTAGGGTTGAGGCAGCATACCAAGTAGGCTTATTAAAGAGGGCTTTCTTCACGTAAAGTGCATGATCTTCGTGTGGATCCGTCACCTGCATCCAAGGATAGATATAATCAGGGGCCATGAAGCCTATTGGGATAAACGCCACCCCCAACCATGGGAAAAGCAGGCATGAAAAATGTTCAAGATACCGACGGATCGGCGCGGACCATCCAGCATCAAAGAGGTGATGGATCAACACCATAAACAGCGATCCTAAGCCTAGGCTCAGGAAAAACATAAACGCCGTGAGGTAGGAGAAGGCAAACTGCTGTTTGTCCTGCACAAGCCCATACACACACAGCACCAAACCGAATACCACCGCTATCTGCGGGATACTGCGCCAGTTGGTGGATTCCTCCGAATCCTGCGCCGGTGTGGTTACTGCGTCGCTCATTTCCCCTGACCCTCCTCCGCGATGGCCGAAGTCTCTGCTTCCTCCGTTTCCTTAACGTGGAACCGAGCCGGCACTTCATCTTCCGTACCCAACCGGCTCAACTGCAGTGCGCGGGCATACGCCACAATCGCCCAGCGATCTTCGATGCTCAGCGTGTTTGCATAGCCTTTCATCACGCCTTTGCCCAAGGTGATAGTACGATAAATATCTCCATCGGTTTGCTTCACCACATCTGGATCATGCAGACTCTTAACGGCGGAAATTCCAAAATATTTCACCACGCCATTCCCGTCGCCTTGCCCTCCGTGGCACGGCACGCAAGAGATGGTATATTTCTCACGACCGCGCTCCATCAATCCCATGCTCACCTCCAGCGGAATGTTTACCACCGCATTGGTTGTACCCGTCTGCAAACCGCTAACTGCCGGGTGTTCTGTCTCAAACGGATAAACATCCGACCCATCGGCCAGCGGGATTGCCTCGCTTTGGCGAACAGTGCCTTTCACCAGCGGTTGCGAACTCATGCCGTTTGCAAAGAAACTGTTCGGTTCCAACGGACGAAGCTTCGGCTGCCGATCCATGTCCGCAATCAACTCGATCGGTGCTTTGCGGGAAATATCTCCGCGAAACCCGGCCAGGCTCACTACCAGAAACACCATCATCGCGATGCCAATCAACACGTATCTCATTCCGTGCCCTCCACCATCTCAATGTGCACCGCGTTGGTCCCTTCCAGGAGGCTTCGCGTTCTTTGTTCGTCGTAATGATCATCGTCGCACTCGATCACCACGTAAAATTTGTCATCCGTAACATCCGCGAACCTTTCATTTGCAAGCAACGGATGATGATGGCGCGGCAGACGGTTAAGGACAAACATCCCAATTAAAGAACCAAATGCTCCAAGCAAAATGGTCAGCTCATAAGATACCGGAAAAGCAAAGAAACCACTGAACAAGGGTTTACCTCCGACCACAATAGCGTAATCGAACTTGTTCATAAAGTACTGCATCGTCATTCCGGTTGTGAAACCGATCAGACCTCCAAAAAACGTGAAGTATCCGACTTTGGCATTATCTAGACCCATGGCATCATCCATACCGTGGATTGGAAATGGAGAGTGCACATCCCACTTTTCGTAACCAGCAGCGTGCACTTTTTTTGCCGCGTCCATGATTTCGGCGGGGGTTTCGTATTCCGCCATTATGGCAAAGGATTTACTCATCAGTGGTCACCTCCCTTGACCCTATCCGCTCCGCCCTCAATCGAATGCGGATCAGCCTGCGGGGTAACCGCTTTTACCTCGAAAATTGTAATCGAAGGCAAGTACCTGATGAACAAGAGGAATAAAACCATGAATAACCCGAACGTTCCGACAAAGGTAAGAATATCCACCTGCGTCGGGCTATAGTAACCCCAACTAGCTGGCAAGTAATCACGGTGTAATGAGGTTACAACGATAACGAATCGCTCAAACCACATTCCTATATTCACAAATATTGAAACCACGAAAATAAACCACGGTGATGTACGACACCACTTGAACCAGAAGAGCTGCGGGCTGATCACGTTACAGCTGATCATGATCCAGTAGCTCCACCAGTACGGACCGAACGCACGGTTCTTGAACGCGTACAATTCGTACGGATTGCCTCCGTACCAGGCGATAAAGAACTCCATCCCATACGCATAGCCCACGATCGTACCGGTAGCCATGATGACCTTACACATGAGTTCCAAGTGGCGGACGGTAATGATTTCCTCCAGATTGAAAATGGTGCGCATCGGAATCATCAGAGTCAGCACCATTCCGAATCCCGAGAAGACCGCACCAGCCACGAAGTACGGCGGGAAAATAGTCGTGTGCCACCCCGGTAACTGAGACACCGCAAAGTCAAACGACACAATTGAGTGCACCGAGAGCACTAGTGGTGTGCTCAGACCGGCCAGTAACAAGTACGCTTTCTCATAGTTGCGCCAGTGCCGGTTACTGCCAATCCAGCCCATCGAAAACAAGCCGTACAGAAACTGTTTCAGCTTATTGATCATCTTATCCAAGCCGGTCTTGCACTGACCCGCATTCTTACGCAGTCGATCACGAATGGTCGCCAGATCCGGAATTAGGCCCATATACCAGAACAACAGTGAGACTGTGAAATAAGTAGACACCGCAAACACATCCCAAAGGAGCGGCGAGCGGAACTGCGGCCAAATTGCATTGGCGTTTGGTAGCGGGAAGAGCCACCACGCCAACCAAATGCGGCCCACGTGAATGCCAGGGAAGATACCCGCACAGATCACCGCGAATATCGTCATCGCCTCTGCGGTGCGGTTAACCGAAGTTCGCCATTTCTGACGGAGCAAAAAAAGAATCGCCGAAATGAGCGTTCCCGCATGACCAATACCGATCCAAAAAACGAAGTTTACGATCGCCCAACCCCATGCAACTGGATGATTCAGGCCCCAAACACCTACCCCAGTCGTAATCAAGTAGCCGATGTATCCAAAGCTCATCAGCATCAAAAGGAAACTCACACCAAAGGCGATATTCCACCATTTTGGCATGTCTCCCTCAACAATACCGGCAACCTGATTCGTGATCCAGCCGAGTGGTCGGTTATTGAGCACCAGCGGCTCACGGACCAATTCCTTAGGCGTGCTGGTTTCCACTTGAGAATGTGCCGCCGGCTCGCTCATTAATGTGACCCCTCCTCGTGATCACCGTGAGCATCGTCACCATGCCCACCCGATGCCGCTTTATATTCCTTTGTACTGAACGGCTTCTTATAAGCATCAGGCATTTGCTCATTCGGATTGCGCAACTTTGCCAAGTAAGTTGTGCGCGTGCGGTTGTCTAGAAAATCGATAGTCTCGTAATTACGCGGATTCGCCTTCTCTCGATTAACTTCAGAGCCGTCTTCAAGAAGGTTACCAAAGGATATGGCTTCAGCCGCACAAACCTGCTGACAAGCCGTCTTGAGTCCGTCGCTATCAACTACCTGCACATCATCACTCATGCCGGCGGCGGCCTTTTTGATAATCTTTGTAGACTCAATTCGCTGCACACAATAAGTGCACTTCTCCATGACTCCACGCATCCGCACCGATACATCAGGATTTTTAGCCAACTTCACCAAATCCCACTCATCTTCTGGTCGGTTGGATTTCTCCCGACTAGTAATCCAATCCGTCAGGATTGAGGGCTTCAGCATTGCCGTAGAACCGTAAAGGTCATTGATAGGCCGTTTGTTGTAATCGAAGAAATTGAAACGGCGCACTTTCCAAGCGCAGTTATTCGAGCAATACCGCGTGCCCACGCAACGGTTGTAAACCATCACGTTCAGGCCCTCTTCATCATGCACCGTGGCGTTCACGGGGCAGACACTTTCGCACGGCGCATTTTCGCAGTGCTGACAGGCCATCGGTTGATTCACCACCTGAGGATCATCGATCCATTCCTCGGTGTGCTGCTCGTCATCGCCGTTCTGACCTTCATCCTTAATGAATCCCGCGGATGCCCTGGGATCGTGATCGCGACCAGTGTAGTAGCGATCAATTCGCAGCCAGTGCATCTCACGGCCTTTGGCCACTTGATCCTTGCCGACAATCGGAATGTTGTTCTCGCTTTGGCAGGCAATCACACAGGCATTGCAGCCAGTGCAGGCGCTGAGATCAATGGACATGCCCCATTGATGCATGTCGCTCGCCAAACGCGGCCGCTCTTTATAAGGATGCTGATAGATCGGCCCCTCATTGCGGGCGTGGGCACCGAGGCCCATATGATCCACAAAATCGGCGTCCTTGCGGAATTCCTTCAGTGTCGCCTCGCGAACGATCGGCCGACCTTCCATCGACCAGTGCTCCTGCGTGCTGGAGAGCGGGTAAGCCTTGCCGGTACTTTCCACCGAAACATTCTGGGCCACATTCACCGCGCTAGATCCTCGGACCGCGTAGGCATTGTAACCGCCTACCGGAATATCCTCGGCCTGACCCTCATATTTGAAATTCGCAATGCGCAGCTTGCCGGAGCGACCGTAGCCAAGCGCCAAGCCCACGGTGCCTTCGGCCTGACCGGGCTGCACCCAGACAGCGCCTTCCACTTCTTTATCGCCCACCTTTACTTTGGCGAGCTGGCCATTCTCCAAGCCAGCAGCCTCAGCGGTCTGACGACTGACAGACACCACATTATCCCAAGTGATCTTGGTGATCGGATCGGGCACCTCCTGACACCAGCCGTTATTAGCGTAACTGCCGTCGCCCACGCTGTAATCCAGCGTGAACACCGCCTCCAAACCTTCAGCCTGCGCGGGCGGCACGGTGACGTCCGCATTGGCAATGGTGAGCTCGGTGGCCTCTTCATAACCGGAGTCCTTAAGGAAACCGTCGTGGAGATAACGCTCCCAGCTATCACCCGTAAATGTGGACTGCACCACCTCATGGCCGGTGCGTGGGGAAGTATTTTCGCCGGCAGCAAACACCGCGAGCACTTCCAGCTCGGTCATCGCTCCGAAGAGCGGCGCAATCAGCGGCTGAATCGGCACGATGGTGCCATCGTCGGTGCGGGCATCGCTCCAGCTTTCCAAGTAGTGCGCGCGTGGCGCGTTCACACCCTTGACGCTGTGAGATTCATCCTCGGCGTAATCGGTCAGGCGGAAGGCCGTCTTCTCAACAATCGACTTGCCGGCCACGGCCACGTCCGTGCCGCCATCGTAAACCGGGTTGCACCCCAGATTAACGACGCGATCAAACTTTCCGAGATCCGAAGCGAGATCGGCCAGCGAACCAAATTCATTGGCGGGCGTCTTATGAAACTTCACGGTCTTGCCGTTGTTCCCGAGCGCGTCATTAATAATGTGCGCGAGTTGATGCACCGACTCCGGCTGACGATAGCCGGCAACCACCAGGCTTTTGCCGGCGTGCGCCTTCAAATCTTCCGCGGCACCGGTCAGCCATTCTTTCTGCGCCTCACTGAGGGCGTTGGCCGGAACGGTTACGGATTTACCAAGTTCCTTGGCGATAAACGCCGCCGCCGCCGGGATGGCTGTGGCACGCGCGCGCAAACGGTGGTCGGCATTGGCGCCGGTTTGCGTTAGCAACGCTTCCACCGAATACAGGCGGTTCATGCCGTCGTTTTGCTTGGCCACCTTGCGCCCCTTGGCGAAGTCGGCCGCAAACCGAGCGGAACCTTCTTCGGTCCCAAGAAAATCGCAGTCCAGCGAGAGAATCACTTCGGCTTGATCCAGCTTCCAATACGGGGACACCGCCTCACCAAAAGCCGCCTGAGCGCCACGGGCATGCACGCCGAAATCTGCCGCCTCGTGCACATAAAAAGCGGCGTTTTCTCCCATTTTTTTCTGAATTTCACCAATCAACGCCGCCCGCGAAGGCGAAGTGCTGGCCGGCATCAAAAACGCCGTTCTGCCGGACAGGTTCTGCTGTAATTTCTCGATCGCGCTGGCTTTACCACCCGGCATGGCCTTGCCTTTAAAGGTGTAGATCCGCGCCCGATCCGGATCGTACAGATTCAGCACGGAAGCCTGGGCAAATTGATCGGTGGCACTGCGACCGGCAACGTTGGCGTTGCCATCCACTTTGGTGGGACGACCTTCGTTGCTCACGGCCAACAACGGCGTGGCGCCGGTTCGCGTGGGCATGGCGGTGGCAAACTGCATCGGCACGCCGTGCACATATTCCTGCCCGGCGACCTGCTCGCTGCCGAACGGCACAATATGCTCCTCGGGCCGACGGCAACCTACACCGAGCATGCTCGCTCCGGCCAAACCGGCCGAAGCTCCCATCAGCTTGAGGAAATCACGCCGCGAAAAGTCATCGGACAATTCCTGCGCGCCCTCGGGAAATTCACGTTCGTTCCAGTCCGCATTCTCCACGTCACCCATCGATTCGCCAATACTACGCCAGTACTGCGATTCCGCAGCATTAGATAATTGGCCTGTTCTTTGGTGTGACTTCATCAAATTATCTGTGACAGGATGAACAACTTTCAGCCGACCTAATCTTCATTTGATCAACCAGCCCCTTCCCTTCACGCTCAGGATCCCACTCTGCTGGAGGTTCCCAATTTAGGTTAAAAACCTCATCCTGCGGTCTTACATTTTCATGGGGGTTGCGATGGCAATCTAGACAGAAAGCCATGCTTAGGGACTTGGAATGCTTCACCACATCCATTTCATTCACTTTACCGTGGCAACTCACACAGGAAACACCCCGGTTTACGTGGACCGCGTGGTTGAAATAAACGTAATCGGGCGTTTTATGAACCTGGACCCACGGAAGGGGTTTGTTTTTCTCGAAACTTTCTCGAATAGGGGCGAGTCTGGGATCATCAGCCAAAACCTGAGTGTGGCACTTCATACAGGTCTCAGCAGAGGGAATGTTCGAAAACCAACTCTTGTCTACGTCATTATGGCAATATCGACAATCAATGCCCATCTGGCCCGAATGAACCTCGTGAGAGAAAGCAACCGGCTGGATCGGCTCGTACCCCACTCGAGTATATTTAGGGGTAAAGTAATACGTAACACCTGCGACAACACAGGCGCCAGCCACCAATCCGCCCACCAACAGGATCAAAGGTAAGCGGTTGGTCCATTTAGGGAAGATGTTAGACATCCAAAAAGAACCGTCCCGCGGCGCATCCTACGAATTCCGGCCCCGAGTGCAAGGGGATTTTGTGATTTTTTTCACAAAGTCCAAAACTGAGGTTTTGATTCGGAATTGTGGAAAATAAGGAAAATGGAGGCGAGGACCGGAATCGAACCGGTGATAGAGCTTTTGCAGAGCCCTGCCTTACCACTTGGCTACCCCGCCTCGGGGAGCGCCGACTGTATCCGCCCGCAAATAAAAGTCAATTGCCATACTCACAAAGGACGCCAAGGGAGTGAAGTGGAACTCGTCCCTCCCGAAATTATCCACCCAACCGCTTTCGTTCTTTCCAAAGGTCTTTTGGCCCAAAAATTCCCAGAGGCGTGATGATCCCAGTGATGAGTTCGGGCGGGGTGACATCGAAGGCGGGGTTACGGGCTGTGCTGGCGGGATTAGCCACGCGCACTTGGCGAAACCGGCCGCGAGCATCCGCGCCCCACGCGCTGAGCACTTCCGCTTCCTCGCGCTCCTCGATGGGGATCTCCAAGCCGCTCTTTAAATCCCAATCAATGGTCGACAACGGAATAGCGACGTAAAACGGAATGCGATGCCGCGCCGCAAGCACGGCCTTGGTGTAGGTACCGATCTTGTTCGTCACTTCGCCCGTACGTCCGAGAGTGCGATCGCTGCCAACGATCACCAAATCAATCTCCCCTCGCTGCATCAAATGCCCAGCGGCATTATCGGCAATGACCTCGTGCGACACGCCTTGTTGCGTGAGTTCCCACGCGGTCAACGCCGCGCCCTGTGAACGCGGTCGGGTTTCATCACAGAAGACGTGAAATGATTTGCCCTTGGCCTGCGCGGCGTACAGAGGCGCGGTCGCGCTGCCCACATCCACAAATGCCAACCACCCCGCATTGCAATGGGTGAGCACGCGCATGCCGTCCTTGATCAACTTGACCCCGTGCCGGCCAATGGCCTGACAGTGCGCCACATCGGCATCGGCAAACTGCCGCGCGGCCTTGAGGGCGAGGCGTTGTTGTTGGGCGACCGCGTGATCGCCGACCATGGCTGCGCGGACTTCGTTAAGGGCATTCACCAAATCCACAGCCGTCGGCCGGGCGGCGGCCAAGGTCTCGTAGGCACGCTGCAGATGCCGCGCAAAGGCCGGCTCCGTTTTGCCGGTAAAAGCCCGTGCCGCCTGAGCCAATCCGAAGGCAGCGGTGGCGCCGATGGCACCCGCGCCGCGCACCGTCATGTTGGTAATCGCACGCGCGGTTTGTTGTACGGTGCGCGTACGGGTGAGTTCGAATTGGTGCGGCAGTTTACGTTGCTCAATGAGCACGACCTCGTTGGTGCGAGCATCAAAGTCCACGGTGCGGTAATGCCGCCAGCGACCGTGGACGCGGACTTTCATGAACTAATCGGTCTCGGCCTCGAGCTCGGCAATCTCCTGCTCGATGGCGGCGTAGAGATTGGTCTGGCGCAGAGGCTCCAGATCGCTGTCGCGCCGCAGGTGCTCGAAATCGCGGTAGCCGCTTTGGAGGGCCTTGCGCAGGGCGTGCGCGGCTTTGCGGAATTCCTCGGTCAGCGAAAAACTGCAAGCAAGGTTGTAATGGACCAACGGATCTTCCGGACACAAGCGTGCCAATCGCCGGTCCACCTGCAAGCCATCCTTAAAACGGCCGCGGCGAGTGTAGTCGTCGCCCAGAAGCTGGAGGGCCTCCACGTATCGCCGATCACGCCGGACGACGCCTTCCAGAAATTGAATCTCTATATCCAAGTCCCGCTGTTCGCGGGAGGAGAGTTTGTTGTTGGCGCTGTTTAGCTCAGCCATAACCAAGGCCCGCAGGCCGAGGAAAACCTAGCGGCCCCCCACTCACATTGCCAACAACAACTTTTTCACTTCGCGCAGGCGGGGCCCGGCTTTTTTCTTAGTTAACCTCGGAAACTTGCCGCCCAGCGAGATATAATCGCCGGCGCGCCGCAATTTCAGGCGATCGCGATCGGCCACAATCGAATCCACGCCCTTGCCCGAGGCGATGACTTTCAGCTCACCGACCAACAATAGATGTTCCATGGCCGGCGGTAATTTACCAAATCGGTCGCGTAATTCCTCGCCCAATACCCGCACCATCTCGCGGCCATCGGCCTGGGCCAGACGGCGATACACATCGATGCGCTGACGAGACAGCGGGATGTAATCCATCGGAATATAAGCCGGGGCCACCTCGCAGGTGTTTTCATCGGCCGATCGTTCAGGCGCATCGGTCTCGTATTCCACCCATTCCCAGCTTTCCTCGCGGGGCACGGAAATGCTGTCGGCCGTTTTACGCGGGCGAGCGTTGGGCGCCTGCTTAGGGCCGGTGTCCTGCTCGGGACTGAGCGTCAGAAAATCAAACTTGGTTTCCACCTCCACTCGTTTCTTCACCTGCTCGCCCTTGAGCTGGGCCACACTTTGCTTGAGCAGCTGACAATAAAGCTCGAACCCGACGGCAGTGATGTGTCCGCTCTGTTCAGACCCTAGCAAATTGCCGGCACCGCGGATCTCCAAATCGCGCATGGCGATTTTGAATCCGCTGCCGAGGCTGGAGTATTGTTTGATGGCACTGATGCGTTTGCGCGCATCGGCCAGCAACGCCGCATGGCGCGGCAGCAGCACGTAGGCATACGCCTGATGTTTATAGCGACCCACGCGTCCACGCAGCTGATAAAGATCACTGAGACCAAACCGATCGGCGCGATCAATGATGATAGTGTTGGCGTTCGGGATATCGATGCCGCTCTCGATGATCGTGGTGGAGAGCAGCACATCGGCTTCGCCATTGATGAAGGTGGTCATTACCTCCTCCAATTCATCGGCCTTCATCTGGCCGTGCCCCACCAGAATACGCGCCTCAGGCACAATGCCCTGCAGTTTTTTCTCCAGCGTATAAATGGTGCCGACGCGATTGTGCAGAAAAAACACCTGACCACCCCGATGCAATTCACGCTGAATGGCGCGACGAATCAGTTTCTCATCGTAATCGGCCACAATTGTTTCCACCGGCAACCGGTCGACCGGAGCGGTTTCGATGGTGCTCATATCGCGCGCGCCGGTGAGAGCAAGGTAGAGCGTGCGCGGGATGGGCGTGGCGCTGAGAGTCAGTACATCCACGTGGGTGCGAAGCATTTTAAACCGTTCCTTGTGCGCGACACCGAAGCGTTGCTCCTCATCGATCACCACCAAGCCAAGGTCCTTGAACTTCACATCCGGCTGAATCAACCTGTGCGTGCCAATCACAATATCCACCGCGCCGGTCTCCAGCGCGGCCACCGTCTTGGCCTGTTGCGCTTTGGACCGAAACCGAGAGAGCAATTCCACGCGCACGGGATACTCGGCCATGCGCTCGGAAAAGGTGTTAAAATGCTGCTGAGCGAGCACGGTGGTGGGCACCAGCACGGCCACCTGTTTGCCGGCCATCACCGCCTTGAACACCGCGCGTATGGCCACCTCGGTTTTACCGAAGCCCACGTCCCCGCAGATCAGTCGGTCCATCGGCTGGTCGCCTTGCATGTCTTGCTTGGCGTCGTTGATCGCCTTCATTTGATCGTCCGTTTCCTCGTATACGAACGACGTCTCGAACTCGCGTTGCCAAGAGGTGTCCTCGCCAAAGGCATG
>Ga0066825_10000509_pt1 | contig 12438 bp, 5 predicted proteins | sample ETNtaG_6_FD_65608 | JGI IMG/M metagenome (GOLD analysis project Ga0066825, IMG submission 65608) | Marine microbial and viral communities from oxygen minimum zone, Eastern Pacific Ocean - ETNP201306SV45 | ecosystem: Environmental > Aquatic > Marine > Oceanic | place: Pacific Ocean: Eastern...
ATTGGACTCAAGAGATTACAGTGAATTAAAGACAATTGAATGTTGACTGAATATTAAAGAAAATAGTTGACCTTGGAGTACATTAAACCGTATATTTGAAAACCAAATCGCGGGGTGGAGCAGCTGGTAGCTCGTCGGGCTCATAACCCGAAGGTCGCAGGTTCGAATCCTGTCCCCGCCACTATCTAAAAGCCACTTCAGAATAACTGAAGTGGCTTTTTTATTTAAAATCAGAATTGAATACAGATCCCTCCCAATCTGGATCTGAAACACCAATCCATTTATTTAACTTATTTACCCTTGAAATAGCCTGAACTCGCCCAAATCTAGCAGGTGAATCTATCAAATCATATTTAAAAAGAATTGAATCTGGTTCAAAATCGAATTCTACTCCATTGTGATATTCAATTAAAGCTTTTTCACTATCTGGATGGACTCTGAATTTATTTACTGAAGAGTGTAAATCATCGTCCATAAATAAATGCCTATAGATGACCTGAGCAATTGAAGTTGGTATACGACTACCACCTGCAGCACCCAAAACCATTACTGGAGAATTATTTTCAAAGATAATTGTTGGACTTATATGTGAATAGGCTCTTTGATTAGCTTCTGTAATACCCAAATAACTACCCATTGTTGTCGCGTATACAAAACCTAATGAATCAGTAATTACACCAGAACCCATTAACGGGCCGACCGTTTGGGTTAAGCTAACTACGTTATCATGTGAATCAACAACTGAAATATGCGCTGTATTACTATCTATATTATCTGTTAAAGATTTCTTGGCGCAGCAAATAGAACTTATTGTTTTTACTAATCTACTGTTATAATCAAGAGAAATAATATTATCTAAAGAATCTGCTATAAACTGTTGTTGTCGGCTATTTGTATAGACATGCTGTGAAATTGGGTAAAACATATTTATATAATCTTCAGGACTTTCAATACTATTTGGCCAATTACTTAGTAGTTGTACTAACTGAATGACAATAGGACCAAATGAAGGAAGATATAGACTATGGATACTATAATTATCTAAGTCACCACTAACCAGTACAGAATTACCAGATTTATAATCACGTAAATCATCTAAAGTGACAAATCCACCATGGTTTTCCATATCATTTGCAATTTTTTCTGCAACCCAACCACTATAGAATCCATCAATACCATTGTTAGAGATCTCTGTTAATACATTAGCAAGATCTTTTTGGATTAATGTATCACCAATTTGATATAATGATTCTCCTATATAGTATTTATCAGTCTTAGAATTGTTTCGTATGTGAGAGGTTGCCATATTTAATCTAATGACATTCCCTTGTGTTAATTCAAAACCATTTCTTGCTAATTCAATAGATGGTTTAAGTAACTGTTGAAGAGTCAAATTACCTCTGGATTCATGTAATGTAATTAAACCATGAACCACTCCGGGTATGCCAACCAATTTATAACCATCTTCGTACTCATCATGTATATATGAAGATGGAACTTGGGTCGTTCCATCAATACCACCTAATGAATCATTAGTGAAATATATAGCTTGCATACGACCTCCAATTCCACTCATTGAAGGTTCTACAACCGATAAGGCAAATCCAGATGCAACTGCAACATCAAATGCATTACCACCTAGTTCAAATATAGTTTGACCAACCTCTGTTGCAAGTGGATGTGGAGTTACTAACACACTATTGGATTCACCTTCGCTAGTACAGCTTTGAAAGTAAAGAATGGGTATAATTAATAATATATATATGAATTTATTCATAGTGGCTTTCATAATTTAATGGACAAAAAAAAAGCCCCAACACTAGTTGAGGCTTTTAAAATCAAATGGAGAGATTATCTCCAAGCTTTGGCTCCAGAAGCAGTACCTGCAGCCCAGTCTGTTCCTTCTCCACCATTACCAACTGGTTCGCTTGCGCCACCATAAGTGTAGAAAGGAATTGTTACACCTAGTGTTTCTAGGATTTCAGCTGGAATTGGCCAGTGTAGAGGAGAGCCCTTTTGAAGCATATCTCTACCTCTCATATCAAACCACTCATTACCAACGCCGTCAAGGAATGATTCAACCATTCTTTCATGATGGATTGCAGCATGAATAGCAGCAGCATCTGCGGCAACATCAGGTAGTCCACCACGTACTTTCCTTGCACCAGCAGGATCATTAAGGATAGCAGCAGCACCGGCTAGGTTACCAGTTTGTGCTAATGCTTCAGCATGATACATGTGCATTTCAGACATTGATATTTCTTGCATTACAGCTGACCAAGGTCCGATGTATTCGTTATGGCGTGTGTAACGGAAGCTTGAGAAGAAATATAATCCACGCTCTGGTCTAAAGTTGTTAGAAGAAAGGTGAGTATAATCAGTCCATAGTCTATCGTCAACCTCAGCATTATCAAATATACGAGCTGAGTCTGGCGCTGGGAAATCAAGACCATCAGGGTTATGAGAAGGATAAGAATCATCCATCATATTGATAACTCTCATATCCACTCGTGCCCAACCAGGGTACACTAAATAGATGTAGTGCTCATTATACCAGAATCCTGTTTCCCACTGATCGTTGTTGATATTGAAATCAGAAGTAATACCATTACTAACATGTGTAATGACAGCATTCCAATCAGTAGCAGCTCTTTCAGCTTCAGTTCTACCTTCGTTTGCTAAAAATCTAGCAGCAAAAGAATGAGCTAGAGCTGCAAATCCGGCATTATCAAGACCACCAGGTGTATTAATAACAGCTTCACTTATAGTAAAAGAGTTAGCACCGGCAATAGTAGCAGCCTCAACTAGTTTGGCTATAGCGTGATCCATTAATTCACTATAAGGGATTAAAGTAGGACTAGTTAGAGCTTCGCCTTCAGAGTTTTCATCAATAATGTAGCCTCTATCGAATGCTAATGCTATATAACCCATAGAGATTCCTTGGGCAAACCGTGCAATAGCTTCAACTCTTGCTGCATCTGCGCCAAAATCAATGTTAGGGTCTTTAATCGCTTTTATTACATCAGTTGCTGATGAATTAATCGAGTACATGCTGCTAAATGGTGTAGCGGTCAAATATCTGTAGCCATAGTTTGGTGCATTATCAAACGCGGGACGTGGCTCAGTACCCATTTCACGCATACCAACATTACCCCAAGAACAGGAAGCTGCATCTGCAAGTACGGCAGTAGGCATACCCATTCCACTGTAGCTATGTATACCATTGTGCCATGATTTGATAAGACCTTCAGCAAGTGTAGTCAAATCCGACACAGATGATAATGCACGTTCAGTATCTGGATTGTTGAGGTTTTCAACAGTCAGATCAGCACAACTGGCTAGTGTAACCATACCAGCAATTGCGATCGTCAATATTCTATTTTTCATATTTTTCATGATGAATTGAGTTAATTATTAAAAGTCAAATTTAACAGAGAAAGCGATGTTTCTGAAGTTTGGATACTGACCAGTTGAATCAAATGGATTTCTGATACTACCAGCTTCAGGATCGTAACCACTGTAATCTGTTATTGTCAATAAGTTTCTACCTAATACAGAGAATGTAATGTTCTCCATTTGGTCGCCTAGTAAACTAAGGTTATCTGGGGTAAACTGGTAGCTTAAAGAAACTTCTCTTAGTTTAATATAAGTACCGTCTTCTACCCAATATCTATTGTTAGTGTTAACATCATAGAATGTTTGATAGTAGGTCATAGTTTTCTTTTCTGCATCAGGTAAACCTGCAACATCCATGATACCATTTCTACTATCTCTAGTTAACCATTGGCTTTTTCTATTGTAAACATCTCCACCTTGCTTAAAGTCAATCAATACATAAGCTGATAATCCTTTCCAACTAACAGTATTAGATAGACCAGCGGTCCAGTCAGGGCGTCCATCACCGATTTTAACAAAAGCATTGTTACCGAACTCATCTTTCAATTTTATAGGTTTTTCGTCTACAGTACCTTGAGTTCCTGCTGCGACTACATACCCTTGATTATTCACTTCGTAATCTGCGATGGTTCCACCATATGCTTCTTGATTTGAACTAATTTGATCTAGAGAAGTAACCCAATCATATCCGTAGATAGCACCATATGTCTCACCTTCTCGTATGTAGAAAAGACCACTAGGACCAGACTGGAATGGAGGCACATCTAATTCAGTGATGGTCTGAGAAGATTTAGACCAAGTTAAACCCATATCCCAAAGCAGATCTTTAGTTCTGATTAGATTAGCTTGTAGGTTGAATTCGAAAGTTTCACCTTCTAGTGTACCTGCATTTTGATACTGACTAGAATAACCTGTAACGGGTAACAATGGAACATTTAAGAATTGATCCGTAGTTGTTGATTGTGCATAAATGAACTCAAAACTGAAATTTTGCATGAATGTACCGTTTATTGCAAATTCAGTCTCTTTTGTTTCAGAAGGTTTCAATTCTTTGTTACCTAACTGAGATTTACTAGTGCTACCAGAACTTAAATTGAATGTCTCATACTGCCATGCAAATGATGGACGAATACCAGCTGTTCCTTGAGCAACACGTACTTTTAATTCGTCAAACATTTCCAAATCAAAATCTTCAGTAATACGATATGCAGCAGATACTCTATAGTATGGATTAGTTCTATTGTCCTCACCAAATAGAGATGATGAATCTAGTCTGTACATTGCATCAAATAGATACTTATCGTCATAGTCTAAAGACATGATACCGAAATAGTTTTCTGATCTAATGTCAGCTTGATAGTTATCAGCAGTAATATCAGCAGGGTCCATTGCATCAAAACCAGGAATCCCTAATACTTTAAAGTCATTACCGGAGGCATCGAACCATTCAGTATGATAATCTTCATTTAAGTAACTGAACTGAAATTTTGCAAAAAGATCACCAAACTGGAATCTAGTAGTTGCAAAAAGCTGTGTATTCTCAGACTGTGTTTCTTGTGAATACTTATATAGAGAGCCTTCAGAATACGTAATTCCGTATGGGTCACTACCACCAATTATCCAGTAATCATAAGGATATAATGATGTATAACGCTCGTTATTATTCTCCATAGAGTAAGTAGCTTTCAACTCTAACCAATCAGTAACATCAGCTGTTGCTGAATAATTACCTAGGAATCTTTGACCGTAAGTATCTCTGTCGTTCTTTGAAGTACCATATAATGGGTTTTCTTCATTACTCCAGTGATTGTGTCTTAAATAATAAGCTTGACCGTCAACTGGGTTATCCATATACAAGTTATTGTCAGGCTCAGCTAGTACAAGGTCAAAAAATAAACCAGATCCACCACCAGGTGTGTTTGAAGTAGTTCTAATAACTAAGTTAGAAGTAGAAACTTTTAACCAGTCATTAACTTGCCAGTCGGTATTTACTCTAAAGTTACGTCTACCGTAACCATCAGTGTTAGGAATAATCCCTTCTTGCTGATTGTTTTCAAAGCTTGTAAATAAATTGATGCCCCCTACTCTTGAAGCAAGAGCAAAGTAGTTGGTCATATTAGTACCAGTTTGAAAAAATTCTTCCTGAATATTTTTGTTTATTGCAAATGGGTTGTCCATGTATTGATTATCTTCGGTAACTCTAGATCCAACAATATTAGGATCATAACCCCCCATATAACCTGCAGGATAAACAACACCAGCATACTTAGTGAAATTACTTTCAGACTCCCAGTCATCAGCTAAAGCAAAGGCATGATGCTCTGCTAAGTCGATGAATTTGTCTAGAGTCTGAAAACCAACTTCCTGGCGTATAGTTACATTAACGTCACCATCAGAAAGACCTGCGCCACGTTTTGTACTAACTACTACAACACCGTTTCCAGCGCGAGAACCATAAAGAGCAGATGCAGCAGCACCTTTCACGACCTCTATACTTTCGATGTCATCTGTGTTTATGTCACCTAATCCTCCTTCTATGATGACACCATCCACAATAACAAGTGGGTTAGAACCTACACTAAGGTTATTATCAGATCGTACTTGGATATCAGCAGAACCACCTGGAGTACCAGACGTAGTCCGAATTTGAACCCCAGATACCTTCGCAGAAAGTGAGCTAGCAACTGATGTTGCAGGTACCTTACTTAGCTGAGCAGCATCCACTTTGGCTACTGATACTGTTAATTTCTTTCTTGGCGTTCCATCAGCAACCCCTGAGACAACGATTTCATCGAGTAAACCGATATCTGTGGCCATTTCAAAATCGAGAGTGTTAGTCCCAGCTGAAATGCTGACCTCTTGAGAGATTGTTGAATAACCAATATAAGTAACTTCTACTGTGTAAGTGCCTGGCTCAATACCTGTAATTTGGTATTCCCCATCGGCATTGGTAGATGCACCTTTCATGATTTCTGTTAATACGACATTTACTGCCGGTAGTGATTCGCCTGTACTTGCGTCGGTTACCGTACCAGATAATGTTCCACTTTGAGCAAAAGCACTGACTGTAAGTAAACTAGACAGGATTGCTAGTGAGAGTAGCTTCTTGAACATAGATGACCTCTAGTTAAGTTTTATTTAGTAATTAGTAATTATATAATCTCTTCTGCGTAACGCAGACAGCGTAATGTAAAATATATGTATTTAAAATAAAATAAATATTAACATATTTTTTTACAACTAAATATTATCCTTCAGAATACTTGCATTCAACCACTTCTGTGTTTGTCTGTATTCCAAAGAAAAATACTGCTGATTTCTTAGGAGTTGAAAATTATCAAATGGATAAAATTTATTTTTGTACTTGTAGGATTTAAAGGTAAAGTTAGTTTCAGGATTGTAGAAATCATTAGAGTATCTCCATGTTTTCTCACCCAAGGTATTTTCAATATACCATGGCGGACCAAAAAGGATATACATCATGCCCATATCCGTCTTCCATCCCTCCTTATAGTTCGAAAATTGCTTGTTGGCTTCTTCGACTCGTTCATAAAATAATTCGATAACCTGAAGCGCTTTGTTGGTATTCTTTATGTTTGAGAGCCAAAATCTATCCACCGCCAGTTTTTGCTGCTTTGGGTCTGAGATTGCCATTAATTCTTCATGATCATCTTCCCTCATTAGATAGACTAATGGAGCAGCTAATTCTCTAGGTGTTCGGAGTGAAGGATAGTGCGGGCTTTTTACACTAAAATCTCGGGCCTTATAGATTTCTTCACCTCCTACCTGGGTGCGAACCTCAAATCGGTAATTTCCTCTTTTCAAATCATCAAAGAAAAACTCAATAGTAACTGTTCCTGGTTGACTGAGTATCCGCTTAGAAGTATTCAACACTTCAAATTCTCCATAATCGATCCCCTTGTATGGTAAACTTGCCGGAGTATAATCAGGCCAACTCATAGGTCTGGCACGTAGGGTATCCGAGTCAAATTTTAGCAAACGGGTATCGATGGTCTGCGGCTCATTGACTTTATTATTTGTTACCTGAAATACCAAACGTACCGAATCACTTCTTTCCGATAAATTATAAGTAGTAATGGCCTCAAAAAAACCGTTGTTTTGCTTTTGATCCTTCGCAAATACTTGAATGTTTGTTAGGTAACTTCGTTGTTCGCTTGGATTGGGAATTTCAATGGATAGCTCTCGGAAACTCTCACGTCCATTTGAAGCATCTCGTACAATTACTCGTACTTTGTAACTCCCAGGATCTACTGGTATTGATCTTTTTATCGTGTATGCCTCTTGACTATTTACCACAATAGAGGTTGAATCAGCTATTTCGTATTCCACATTAACGGTGGCAATCAAACGATCGGGTTGTTCTAAATCAATTACCTGTATGTCTAGCTCTATGGCAGAGCGGTACATATCATCTATTTTTTTGAACACAAGGCTTGCATACACAACCTCAGCTGAGATCTCGATAAAAGCACTATCAGTCTCTATTTCTACTAAACCAGCACCTACCACCCTGAGCTCTGGATATCCTGGGCGATATTCATAATCTCCCGCCCTATCTACCTCTTCTATATAGACATTATTACACCCAACAATGAAGTATATTGCTATTGAAAAAAGGCACAGCGCTAACTTAAGTTCACCAACCTTAGGCGCAGATTCAAATACAGTATGTATCGTGTTTTGCATGTTGCAGAAATTCGGATGGTGTTTAAGCTATATATAATGTATTCAATTCTAAATGTATTTTGGCCATTTAAGAGGCTGTAAACCAAAAAAATAAATTTAGGTCTCTAATTATAGTAGTAAAAAAAAGCTGAAATCGTTTCAAAAGCTTACAAACAATTAAATTATCTTTACATTTGAATCGTACCTTCGGAAGATTACTACAATATTATCAAATCACTAAATGTATCTATGATCACTCCTCAACGAAAAACAAAAATCGTTTGCACTATCGGGCCCAGTTGTTATACCCAAGAAGGAATTAACAACCTCTTACTTCATGGGATGAATGTTGCCAGAATTAATTTCTCACACGGCAGTTATGACATACACGAACGTAGTATTAAGTTTATTCGTAAGGCTGCAAGAGAATACAACTACAGTATTCCTGTGCTGGCAGATTTGCAAGGCCCAAAAATTAGAGTGGGGCAAATGAAAGATGACGGGCAGCTTTTAGTAGAAGGTAGCGAAATCACTTTAACCTCCGAAGAAATACTAGGTACTGGAGATTGTGTACCCATTGACTATGATAAACTTCCTCAAGAAGCCGAAGTAGGCGACACTATTCTCTTAGATGACGGACTTTTAGAATTCAAGGTAACTGAATGCCTCGAAAACTCACTTAAAGTAAATGTGATCGTCGGTGGGCTGCTAAAGTCTCGCAAAGGGGTAAACTTACCCAATGTCAAAATATCTATACCTGCACTCACCCAAAAAGACCGAAAAGATCTAGAATTTGCGGTTAACATGGATGCCGATTATGTCGCTCTTTCCTTTGTGCGTAATCCAGAAGACGTGATCGATTTGAAAAAATTATTGAAAAATCTTGGCTCCGAGGCTGGTGTAATTGCTAAAATTGAAAAACCTGAAGCCGTAGATTGTATTGATGCAATTATCGAGCAGGCTGATGGAATTATGGTTGCTCGGGGCGATCTAGGAATCGAAATACCTGCTGAAGAAGTACCTTTTGTTCAGAAAACAATTATCGAAAAATGTAGAGCAGTAGGTAAACCAGTTATAACTGCGACCCAGATGCTCGATTCTATGATTAATAACCCAAGACCCACTCGAGCTGAAACCTCCGACGTGGCTAATGCCGTACTCGATGGCACCGATGCTGTCATGCTTTCTGGTGAAACGGCAGCGGGTAAATATCCTATGGAGGCAGTGAACGTAATGGATCGTATTTGTCGTAAAATTGAGGAGCGTAGAGTACAACTTTACAATAGTTTAGAATACAAAAAGCCTAGTGATCCAACGAAACAAATTATCGAATCACTAGCTCATACTTGCGTTTTACTGTCCGAAAAAGCAGAAAGCACACTCATTAGTACGATTACTCATTCCGGAAGTACCGCTCGAAGAATAGCCAAATTCAGACCTAAAGTACCTATTTTTGCTTTCACTGAATCTCAAAAAGTTCGGCGCCAATTGAATCTTGTTTGGGGTGTACGCTCCATCCGGCTGCGTGAACTCTTCGATACCGATAAAAGTGTGAAGATTATGGAGGATTATCTCAAAGATAATGGTCAAGTTAAAGTAGGTGACCGGATAGTCGTAGCCACAGGCATGCCTACGGCTCAGAGGGGTCGCACGAATATGGTGAAAATAAGCATAATTGAATAAAGCCATTCCCGCATGCACAATATGTCCCGAATATTACTACTCAGTGTTGTACTACTAGGTTGTTCGGGGCAGTTTTCATCACGATTTATAAACTTTAATGCCTATTACAACACCTTTTACAACGCTCAGTTAAACTACGGCCAAGGATATACCAAAAGTACAGAGCAAAGCCGGCAGTACAACTTCCTCCTACCGATTAGAGTCTACCAAACTCCCCTTGGTGCTGGCATGCAAGAATTCCAAAGCACCATTGATAAAGGGGCAGATATCCTGAGAGACCATAAAAATAGTAAGTGGGTAGATAATGCATTAGAATTAATTGGTAAATCTTATTTCTTTCGAACGGAATACTTTTCAGCCGACCAAAAATTCGATGAATTATTGCTCACCACAGACGACCCTTTATTACAACAAAAAGGCGTCTTTTGGAAAGGCAGGGTGTTTATGGAGCTAGAGCTCTACACTCAAGGTGTACAATACCTCGAAGAACAAACAACCATATTTGATGGACAGTGGTTAGAAAATATGCAAGCGCAAATTCTCACTGTGTTGGCAGAGCTTTATGTGGCCAGACAAAATTATGAGGCTGCGATTCCATTATTAGAGGAAGCTGCTGTAGGCTTACCTGGAAGAGCCTTAAAAGAGCGCGCATTCTTTCTACTAGGTCAGATAAATGATTACCAAGGGTATACCCAAAATGCCTTCATAGCCTTTGACCGGGTATCCGACTACTATTTTAATTATGAGATACAGTTCGAAGCTCAAAAGAAAAAGGCAGACGTAGCTAGGCAACTTGGTTTAATAGATGAAGCCTATTCCGTCTTATCGGATATGGTTAAAGATGACAAGAATACCGAATATATCGCTGATCTTCGGTTGGAATTAGGACTCACCGAACTGCAGAGAAATAGGTCTGAAGAAGCCGAAATTATTTTATTAAACCTATTAAGAGATCGACAATTCCCCGCAGAAGCTCGTACAAAAGCCTTAACCTATTATTCTTTAGCCGATATTTATCGATTTGATAAAAATAATTTTACTCTCGCTGCTGCTTATTATGATTCAGCAGCGCGAATTAATGTACCTACCGAAAATCTACCCGAATACTATAGTGCCCAAGAACTTTCTGCTTCTTTTGGTGAGTATGCCCGTTTAAAATCGAATATACAACTAGAAGACAGTTTGTTGTATTTAGGATCGCTGGAACCAGCTCAGTTTGACTCGGTAATTCAAGAGATACAGCGGAGGCAACAAGCAGAATTAGAGCGGCTACAACAAGAACGAGAAGATCGAGCAAATACCCTGGTCAATATTGACCGGGAATCTAACACGGGGCCAAATACGAATACAAATAGCGGATTCTTAAATGAGCTTGACCAACAAGTGAGCGCCGATGCCGCTCAACAGTTTAATGCCCTTTGGATGGGAAGGGCCCTAACCGATTATTGGCGCTTTGAATCCCTTGCACGAAATACTTTAGAGCAAGATAGTAGCGAGCTTGAACAAAGCAACGTAGAAAATGCCGCTCTCCAACTTCAAAATAGATATACGATTGATATCAGCGGTATCCCCTTTTCTCCAGCTGATAAAGATTCAGCTTATGAGCGACTTTCTACCTACTACTATGGAATTGGTAACCTGTTCTTTTTAAACCTAAATGACACCGATAGTGCAGAGTACTACTTCTCCAAGGTTTGGTCAGAACGACCAGAGAGTAAGGTGGCGCCGGTATCCCTGTATTCTTTAGCAGAGATTGCTTATACCAATGGCCAAATAGAACGAGCAAAAGAGTTAGGCGAAATAATTGTTCAAAATTTCCCAAGTACTGTCTACGCAAAACGCACAGCAGAACGCTTTACCATCCCCATGGCACAGGATACTAGTGCCCAAATGAGTGAATATGATTTGTTTCAGCAATTGTATTCGAATGTTAACATGGCTACCCAGGTTGGAATAGATACCTTAATTAAATGGGGTATATCAGCAGAAAACACCATTCTAGGAGAGCAAGCTTACCGTATTGGTTTAACTAACTACATTGAGAAGCTAGCGAAAGATAGTTTGTATGAACAGGCTCAATTACGATGGCTCACCACACAAGAACGTTGGCTTACCGAGACAGCTGATCTACAAGCATTTAAAGATTCTATAAATACAATCCTAGAAGATAGCCTGTTAGACCCCTCCGAAGATGAACAACTATCCGCCTTGCTAGACTCATCACTTACTGAACCGGTTTGGTACGACCTCTTCCCTTACTTAGGTCCAAAGTGGGATATGGCTCGAAACTATTTAGCGGTGTACGACTCCGCATTCATAAACTCAGTAAAAACCCCCGGTTTATTACATTTAAAGCAAGAATTAAGCCCTCCAAATAATCCCTATGCCGTTGTCATGGACAATGCCAGTAGTGATTCTTTGAGGGTTGATGGCTTTTCGGCAGACTCAGTATGGAGCGATTCACTGAGCATGAACACCATGGCAAATGATTCGCTTTCGCAAATTTCAAGTTCAGCTAACTCGGTTGAACAGCGTTCGGCTATTAATGACTATCAATCTTGTGTTGACCTAAACATATCACCAAGTTTTCGAGGGGGCATACAGGCTTTGTTAGCAAGTATATCCTATCCTGAAGGGGTAATAATAAGCCCAGTAACCTACCGCTTTTTCATT
>Ga0066825_10000510_pt1 | contig 12403 bp, 13 predicted proteins | sample ETNtaG_6_FD_65608 | JGI IMG/M metagenome (GOLD analysis project Ga0066825, IMG submission 65608) | Marine microbial and viral communities from oxygen minimum zone, Eastern Pacific Ocean - ETNP201306SV45 | ecosystem: Environmental > Aquatic > Marine > Oceanic | place: Pacific Ocean: Eastern...
ACATAAGAAAAAATGGCGGAGAGAGAGTCCACCGAAGAATAGCCTAGAACCCTATCTAATAAAGCATTTAATATTATATAACTTGAATTATATACACAATTATATACACAAAAGAAAACGCTACCCATTTACTTAAATAGTACACAAATACTACTTTTTGTAGTTAAATCAATGACATACAAGAATAGTTTAAATATCTACCATCCTTGGCATATTTATTCAGACTTTGAAGGTACGGGGGGAGCCTCTCTCGACATCGGAGATAGATATATACACCCTCCCTCACACATCAAACTGAATTTGGATTTTAATTTAAGAGATAAGCCTTCCATTTTTGTTTACCACTCCCTTAAGCTGATTTTTAAGCAAATCAAGAAGAGATTGTTTTTGGACTTCATCAAAATTGTTTTTAGGGCCTGAAACAACAATCGAACCTACAAATTTATCACTACTAGATATAACCGGAACAGCTAAGGCAAAGAGGGCTTTATTGTGGGTATTTGTTGACAAGCAGTAACCTTGATCTCTAATATCTTTATAAAGTCCATATTTATCATTCCTTCTTCTGCCATAAGCCAAGATTACTTTTCCCGAGGCTCCTTGAGTCAGTTTGAGTCGAGAGCCCTGCTTAAGTGTATGATGATTTTGAATATTGGAGTGAGCCCTATAGAGACAAATACAATAACTATCCTCTTCAATAAATAATGAAGCTGTATGTGAAGAAATATCCCTGATTTTGTCAATAATGGGGCGTAGCTTTTCTAAATGGTTACTATGGGTATAAACGGCATTTAAATAGATGGCTTGAGTACCCACCATATACTCTTTATTTTTTAGTCGCGAGACATAGCCAAAATCTTCTAAATGATTAAGAATTCGATAGACTGTAGAAGGATTGAATTGATATTTTCTAGATATATCATTTACGGATAATTCAGAACGGTCATGCGTAAAAGTTGATAGTATCTGCAAACACTTCTCTATAGCGTTAAGGCTTTTTTCATCGGATTGTTTGTTCATTTATGTTTAATTAGTAAGTTTTAAAGTATGAATGTCTACCACACTCCAATCTTGACGTCATCATCCCCCAAATATTAATATTGACTTTGATGGAAAAGGGTGGCACTTATGACTATGTAAATAGATATATACACCTTTACCTCCAATCGCTGACAGCTTTGACTTCAAGAAACTCCTCCAGTCCCCAAGCACCACCTTCACGTCCGTTGCCAGACTGCTTCATTCCACCAAAGGGCGAGCCTGCGCCACCGAATTTGCTATTCATCTCGACCATGCCGGAGCGTAGCTGTCTTGAGACACGGCGGGCACGCTCCTTATTTAAAGTTTGAACATAGTTTGCAAGACCATAAGGTGTATCGTTGGCTAATGTGATAGCTTCATCTTCACTGTCGAAAGGTGTAATGCAAAGTACTGGTCCAAAAATTTCTTCTGTCCAGATAGTCATTTTTGGAGTGACATTAGCAAAGATTGTGGGACGGACATAATGACCTCGCTGGAGCCCTTCGGGTCGTCCCAAACCGCCAGAAATTAGCTTAGCGCCTTCATCCAAGCCACTCTCAATAAGTGATTGGATTTTTTTGAACTGAGTTTCGGATGCGACGGGCCCGATATGACGTCCATCTAAATTTGCAGGCCCTACCTCAGTCTTTTCTGCAACACTGCGTGCCATCTCAATAGACTGTTTGTAGATTAATCTTTCCACAAGCATCCTTGTAGGAGCATTACACGACTGACCAGAATTGTTAAAGCAATGGCGAACACCATGAGTAACTGCTTTTTCATTTGCGTCTGCAAAAATTATGTTAGCTCCCTTACCACCCAGTTCGAGGCTAACGCGTTTCACAGTATCAGCTGCGGCCTTACTAATTGCTATACCAGCTCGAGTCGAACCAGTAAAGCTAACCATGTGCACTTCTGGATGCACTGTTAAATACTTACCAACACCTGCACCATCACCATTCACAAGATTAAATACACCAGGCTTAAATCCTGCCTCGTCGATCATCTCAGCTAGCAACATGGAGCTAAGTGGGGAGAGCTCTGAAGGTTTAAGAATTACTGTACAACCAGTTGCTAGTGCGGGTGCTACCTTAAGCATCACTTGGTTCATAGGCCAGTTCCACGGTGTGATTAGGGCGCAGACACCAACTGGTTCATAAAAGATCATATCGCCAGGTGCGTGGTCTCCAAGTGGACGTTCAAAGGCAAAACTTTTAGCTGCGTAGATAGTGTTCTTCAGATGCGTAGCTCCAGCAGCTACTTGTGCTTTTCTAGCTAATGCAATTGGAGCACCCATTTCATTACTTATGGCTTGGGCCATCTCATCAGCACGAGAATTGTAGATATCTAATAATCGCTCTAATAAAGTGATCCTTTCATTAAGATCTGTTGCTGCCCAAGCTATAAAGGCCTCTTTAGCTGCAGAGACTGCAACATCCACATCTATCGAGGTTCCTAGTGTAATCGTTCCAATAGTTGCTTCGGTTGAAGGATTTTCAACAGGCATTGCATTTCCACCAATAGAGGAAACCCACTGACCGTTTATGTAGTGTTGTGATAAACTTTTCATTATATTCCTTTGTTATACGTCTCTGAAGTCGCCACCTCGTCCCTTACCACTAACAAACTTTAAAGCACCCTCGACACCTTTAATGATTTCTTCTTTGCTGCCTGACCACTCCTGTTTCATAGCATCACGAATTGGCAGCCCATGCTGAGATCTGACAGATTTACGATCTGCACGCATAGAGCTTTGAGGAAATTTAGCTAAATCATGAGCCAGGGATTCAGCTTTACTTCGCGCATCACCGGGAGGTACAACATATTCACAAAGCCCAATCTTTAGAGCTTCATCTGCTTCTACTCGTCGACCAGTAAGAATTAAATCCATTGCACGACCTTCTCCAATCAAACGAGGCAACCGGACTGTACCACCATCAATTAGTGGTATTCCCCATCGGCGATTATAAATCCCCATAAAGGCTGTTTCTTCCATGACTCTGATATCACACCAGATTGCTACTTCCATGCCACCCGCTACTGCGGCGCCTGAAACTGCTGCTATAACAGGTTTCGATAATTCAAGGCGACTTGTTCCCATAACCGCCATAGGGAGGTCTCCAACACCTGGAAAATCATAACTTTCAAGTGCTTCTGAACCAGAAATAGCAGAGGCGTACTTTAGATCCCAACCTGAGCAGAAGGCACCACCTTCGCCCCATAGTACTGCGACGTAAGCAGTTTTGTCTTGATTAAATTCATTGAAAGCATTGTAAATAGCTTTTGCACTTTCAGGGTCAATTGCATTACGCACCTCAGGACGTGAATGGATGATAGTCCATACTGGACCGTTTTTTTCAATACGTACACTCATGTTAAAACCTCTCCATAGTTACTATTAAAATACTGTTCTTTGATTGTGAATTTCTGAACTTTACCTGAGCCAGTAAGAGGGAAATTTGGTACTTGTACCCATACTGAAGGTGTTTTTTGTGGTGACAGATGAGTACGACAATGACTTCTCAAACTATTTACTTTAGGCACATTGTCCGACAATATGAAAGCAGCAATGATTTCACCCCATTTTTCATCTGGTAGGCCTACTACAGCCACTTGCGAAACATCTGGATGTGTTATAAGAACCGACTCTATCTCAGCTGGGAAATGATTTTCACCACCACGTATTATCATGTCTTTGACACGACCGGTAACACGAATAAAACCTTGATCATCCATTGTGCCAAGATCTCCTGTATGCAACCAACCTTCAGTATCAATAGCTGCAGCTGTTGCTTCTGGATTTTCATTATATCCTATCATCACTGCATAAGATCTTGCACATATCTCGCCAACTTCCCCAATTGGAAGTACCTCATTGTTTATTGTTGAGCGAATTGAAACATCAGTGTGTGGGAGTGGTTGACCCGCTGTTTCAACAATTTGTTCAATGGTGGATTCAACACAGTTCAAAGAAATCATTGGACTGTGTTCAGTTTGTCCAAATGCACTTAGTAAATGACAACCAAGATTTTCTCGCACCCGTCGAACAAGATCAGGAGGGACGGGCGCTCCACCAGTTGTAATGACTTCGAGTGAAGACATGTCACGTGGGTTCCGCTCAAGCGATTCAAGCAAGTTAAACAACATTGTCGGAACAGCAAAGCAAGTTGTAACTTTTTGCTCTTCTATAAGCTTTGCAAAAACATCTGCATCAAAACGCTTAATAAGCAACATTTTACAGGCAGCTTGCAAACACCCTAAAGCACCAGTAGCACAGCCAGCAGTGTGGAAAAGTGGCATAAAATTTGCCCAAACTGAGTGGCTTCCAACTTGCTTGCGCTCACAAAATAACTGAGCATTGTTTACAAGGTTTTTGTGGCTGAGGATTGCACCTTTTGGGAACCCAGTTGTACCAGATGTATATTGAATTTGTGCTGGGTCATCTGGGTGAACTTTGGCGAGTGTTGTTGACCGATGTCCGATTGTGTAGAGAGCAACTTTGCTTTGGAGATCTGTTACCTCTCGTAGGCGCGAATTACCTTTTGTAGCCTCTTGCATGATATCTCGCATTGGATTGCCCCTGAATTCATCAACCATGAACAAACCAACTGCACCAGATTGCTCTAGCACATATTTCAGTTCAGCAGCTTGAAACGATGGGTTGGCAGTAACAAGCACAAGTCCTGCCAAGCCAGCGGCATATTCCATGAATATCCACTCAGGAATATTGGGTGCCCACACAACTACTCGTTCACGCGGCTCAAACCTAGAAACAAGAGCTTGTGCGAGTTGTTCTGCTTGATTAAAAAGATCAGCGTAAGACCATGACTGACCAGACTCCCCATCTTCTGATACATCTACCATAGCGACTGAGTTAGGATGGCTGCTGGCAACCTCTCGCAAAAGCTCTCCAACAGAAATATCACGTATATTTGCGTCAGTTTGGGCGGGGAAGTAAGAAGATTCGAGTTGAATTTTATACATGGCTATTCAGACGCAATTGGGTGATTTGGAATATCAACAAGCTTTCCTCTTGGGATGAGGCGCTCTTCGTCATACATTGGTAATGAACAAAGTTCACCCTCTTGGGTAGATCCATCTGTGCAGAGTACATGTACCTTTTTGCCTGGGCCAATGGATGGGTTATCCATTCGAACAATACACACCCCGCAACCTTGATAAGGGGAGTAACCCGATGAACAAACACGCCCTACGACAGTCTCACCCATCCAAATTACTCGACCTAACTGAGAAACACCACCGGCCACACGCATTCCCCATGTGCGGGATGATTTATCAGCATTTTCCAATGCTTTACGTCCGATAAAATCACGATCATCAAAATCAATAAAATTTCCAAGCCCAACTTCAAAAGGTGTCGTATCTGCTCCAAAATCTGAGCCTGCATTCAAGAGGCCAGCTTCTATCCGACGTGCACGAAAGACAGGTGTACCTGTTAAAAGAATATTAAATTCAGCGCCTACTGACATGATTTTATCTCCTATCGCGGCTATATCGGTCTCTGGAAGAAGATACACTTCCCAACCAAGTTCGTTCGTGAAACCTGAGCGACTAATCCAGCATTTCTGACCCGCGATGCTTACTTCTGCGCAATCAAAATATCGGAAAGGATCAGGCATTGATCCATCAAGAACTGCTGCTAGGAGTTTCAATGATTTTGGCCCTTGGATCTGGCTTACCCAAACATTTGGATCATGGATTGAAACATCTAGTCCTTCAGCATGTGCTTTATACCAGCTGAACAAATCGCCATCTGCTTGCGCCATCCAAAAGCTGTCTTGTGCTAACCTCAGTAACACTCCATCCGTGATCATGCCGCCATCATGATAGCATGCAAATTGATATGAGCATCGCCCAGGTTTGACTTTTGAAACATTACGCGTAAAGACTTTATTCAGGAGCGTTTCTGCGTCAGGACCGCTAATTTCAATAGGTAATTCGCCTGTGTGTCGGAAGATCACATTGGTTCGAACTGCCCAATACATTTCATCTTCTGTGGCGGTATCCAGTTTTTCTGGAGTAAGTCTTGAGTTATAAAGTGTGTACTCAGGATCATAAGGTAATTCCATATAGCTAAGTGGGTGTGGTGGCATGGTGCGGGCCAATTCACGTGGGCGGTCACTTTGAGTACGAATTGCTTTAGCAGCGAAATGCAAGTTCTGAATGTTTTGATTAGTAGTCATTAAGCACCTTCTTCATTTAAAATTTCCTCTATAACTGTTGTTTAGAATTATTAAACTAAAGATTTTAATCTTTTAAATTTAAGGATATACAAAACGAACGATTATATATAATGAATACGTAAATACACAAACCTAATTATTTGAACAATGTGTTCAAAAAATTTAAACATTAGACTATGCGATTTCGTTCCTATGATATTCTTAAAGCCTTTGACGTTGTTGCCACAAATCTATCGATTACCAAGGCAGCTGAAGCATTAAATCAATCCAAAGGAGCAATTAGTTATCAGATCAATAAACTTGAGACTGAGCTTGGCTTCTATTTGTTTGAGAGAACTAAGTCAAAATTAGTATTAACCGATGCTGGACGTCGTTTATGGCATGTTTCGCAAACAGCCTTAAATCAAATCGATCAGGAAATTAAAGCGCTTAGAAGTTTTGCTACTGATTCTGTTAGTGTTGGGGTGCTTACCTACTTTTCTTCTCGTTGGCTATCACCCAGATTGACTCAATTCTTCGAATCTAATGCTGGTATTAGTTTAAGAATGGTGCCACTCAACTCAATAGATAGGCTGGACTCCGCCGGTGTGGATATGGCTATTTTATGGGGAATAGAAGATTGGCAAAACTATTCTAGTGAGTTGTTATTGCCCACTCCAGCGTTCCCTACTGCTAACCATTCTATTGCACAATATGCAAAAAAAGCAGGAATCGCTGAGGCTATCCAAAAATTTCCATTATTAGGTGATAGTTCGGGCAATGTTGCTTGGAAGGCTTGGTACCAGGTTGCAGGAATGGACTATGTGCCAAGTTTTCCAAACTTAACTATGCTTGATTCCAATAGTCGAGTCCAAGCAGTAATAGATGGACAAGGAATTGCACTTTGGGATGATTTAATATCACCTGAAATAAATGCAGGACTGTTATATCCACTTACAGACATTAAGCTTGAGAATGCTGGCTACTATGTTGTATTTCCCAAAGACGAATTGTCAGTTTCTGCCAAAGTGTTTCTTGACTGGCTAATAAAACAGGAATAGATTGACTAAACATGGAAAGACATCGCATATTTATTTAGACTTTGAAGGTACGGGGGGAGCCTCTCTCGACATCGTAGATAGATATATACACCCTCCCTCACACATCAAACGAAGTTTGGACTTATAATCCTTTTATGAGATTCGCACTTTCAAATAATGAGCGTATTGAACCTACCAAAGGAGCCAAAGGATTCTGCCCTTGTTGTGGTGCTGAACTAGTTGCTAAGTGTGGAGAAATCAAAAGACATCATTGGGCGCACAAGAAGAAGTGTGATGACCATTGGTGGGAGAATGAAACAGATTGGCATCGCAATTGGAAGAATCAGTTTCCTAAAGAGTGGCAAGAAGTAATCCATAAGGATGAGAGTGGTGAGAAACATATTGCTGATGTAATAACGAGTTCAGGTTGGACTATTGAATTTCAACATTCCGTAATTGCTAGAGAGGAGCGTAACTCCAGAGATTACTTCTACAATAAGTTGATATGGGTGGTTGATGGAACAAGACGACCGACTGATATTAACCAGTTTCAAAATCTTATGAATGAAGCTGAATTTGTATCTAATGAGCCATTTATATTAATTAACAACTTGTCAGAAGATTACAGATTGATTCAAGAATGGAGTGATTGTAGTTCTTTAGTATTATTTGACTTTGGAAAATCAGAAGTTAGTTATCGTGATGGTTACTCAAGCAATAAAGACTTATGGCTAATTTTTCCATCAAGCAATAAAACTTTCATCACAAGCATTTCTAAAGATTTTTTTATTGAAATGATGAATAGCCCCCTATCAGATGAATTGAACAAGGCGCTACTAGATCCGTTTCAAAAAGAACTTGATGAGTACACTGTTGAACAAGAAAATGCGGAAAGGGTTCAGATGAAAAAGCTAAAGGAAGAAGACTTAAGAATAAGAAAAGAATACGGCATAAAGGATGATGAAGATTGGTTTGATGGCAGATGGGGAATTAGAAAACATAAGCGTTCCAAATAATAAAAAAACGAAATTTGGACTTTAGTTCAAGTTGACATATAATCGACGTATGAAGAAACTACTCCTAATTTTTTTTATTTCTCTTAGCTTGATTGGTTGTTCTGAGTCAGTTCCCGAAAAAGTAGACGCTAATAATCAATCTTATGATTGGAAGAAGTGGGAGTGTTATGAGTTTGGTTATGGTGGCAAATATCTATTAACGATTGGATATATCCCTGAACTTCCTACAATAGATGGTTTTTCACCAGGCAAGTTATTTCTAAAAGATTCTGATTCGGCAATAGATACAGTTTATCGTCTTAATGGCGTTCAACATTATTGGAACTGGGAAGATTTTCAAATAGTAATCGATTCTGATGGAACTGGAAGATTTTACGACTTCACAGGTGCTAAAGAAGGTGAAGAAAGAACATCTAGAGAAGTCTATGAATGTACATCTTCTGATTTAGAGAAGTTCAACCAGTTTATGGAGAGTATTTGGTAATTATTTCGAGCTATTCTTAGTTTAGATTGAAGAAGATAACGGAAATATTAACTAAGTTTTGGTGTCAAATTAGATAGGAGGGTATTTCACTAAAATTTAGGGGATTAAGCTCACTTTTAAGAGGGTTACAGCCACTTTAAAGAATGAGTCAGGCCAACCTACTAGGTACAGACAATCGTTAGCGTAGTGCCCTCAAAAATGACCTTATTCCTATTTCTTATCTAGCCCTTATATAGCAAGGGTTTTAGCTATTTAAATACATCTTATTTATGCTATTAAAAAGTGAGTCATAGTGGTTCATTTTGATTCATTATATTCTACATTTTATGGTATAATATAGGGCATAGAAATGGATAACTCTTTGTAGTACAAACGAGCCCTACTTCTTGTGACTACAGCATCCTTTATTTACAAAGGAAGAATCTCCCTAGTTGCCCCATAAGAATCACTACCAGACTAACTGGAATCTAGTGAACAACCTTAATCGCACACACCTCCCATAGGCTAGACTTTGCCGTCTATCGTTTATGGCACTCCGAGGCTTATTCACATAATTACTTTTAATACTATGCCAAATGAAATAACAGTAACGCCAGTAAACCCTAATTCAACTTTATCTCAAATACGAGATGAAAATACAGGACTAAAAATGAATAAAGATAGAATCTTAAGACCGAAACAAACTAAAGAAGTTGTCCAGTTAAGTATGGCAACAATGTACCGATTAGCAAAAGATGAAGAGAGCACATTTCCTAAACCAATCAAACTGTCAGAACATGCTAGTGGTTGGTTAGAGTCTGAGATATACGCATGGCTAGAAGAGAGAATTGCTGAGCGTGATGAGGAGGTGGCTTAATGACTAAGTATCAGATTGATGATAAATTCAGTATCAGTGCCGATACTAGGCAATATATTTTGGAATACAAAGCACCAAGAAAGAAGGTGCAGCATTTCTTCTTTAGCAGGCTTGAATCATTATCAAGATTTGTTGTTGAACTTAAGCTAAAGGAATTACTGAATAAAAGGCTTATCAAGACTATCAGCTTCCCAAAGATACTCCCTTATATTGATGATAAGAACCCATATATAGAGGATGTTTTGAGTAGAGCTGAGAATGAATTACAACTAATTTTGGAGGGTGAGTATGACAAAAGATAAATTTATTCTTGTTACTGATGAAAGAAATTATATGGTTAAACACAAACCACCAGGAATGTCACTTGAGCCGCATTATTTTCCTAGTCTGAAATCTATGTTTAAGTGGGTATCTGAGTTTAGAAGAAAAGGATTTATTACTAGAGGGCGTATAAGCTTTCCAACTACTGATGAATATGAATCTATTGACTCAGTTATCGACAAGGCAGGTGATGAGGTCTTTGATTGGGTTTTATCACTGAAAAAAGATACCGATAAAAATGTTGCGTAATTGAGCCATTTTTAGTCGACGGTTTCCACACCCCTATTTTTAACTGAACACAAACCCCTAAGTCTATTTAACCACTAGGAAAAGTAGAACTTGGGGGCGAGTGTTTTTCGACGGTTAATTAATAATATCTATATAGGAATTAATATGCTAACTAAAAGCAGAATGAAAGAGCATTATGGCTGCCTCTTAAATATTAATGATGAACAACTCCTAATAAACTCTGATGACAAACATGGTGTCTTTCCCTACCTGATTGAAAGGATAGTTCAGCAGTTAGATACTTCAATAGCTATTCACAAAAGAGTACTAGTTCTGAGATTTGATTTAAGACTGAACAAATACTCTGGCGATAATCACACTATCTCTAACTTCATCAATCGACAAAAGCAAAGAATACAAAGAACATACAAGACTAAAGACATTGGTCATGTATGGAAACGAGAGAAAGAAAAGGCTAAAAAACAACACTATCATGTGGCTCTGTTTATTGACGGAGATGTTATCCAGTACCCTTCAAAAATATGTAGGCAAATCAAAGCTAAATGGTATAGTCATGGAAGTGTTTGGTTTCCTAAGAAAGAACTACCAACTGATACAGGTTGCTTTTACTACATTAACACTTACAAAGAAGGTTGGGAGAAGGTAAGAACTGATGTTATTGAGAGGTTATCCTACCTAGGTAAAACTAGAGGTACAGGTTACAAAGACATACAAGCCAAGAACTATTCTGTTAGTAGATTAACTAACCACTGACTCCAATCCTCCATCATTACCTTTCTATCCTCTAAATACTCTGCTTGATTGTAAATACCTCTTACACCCCCTATTTCATGAGCTAACTGACTCTCTATAACATCTTTGTTATAACCTAATTCATGAAGCCTAGTTGAACCCATATGCCTAAACCCATGTGTAGTAAATGTTTCTTTATCTATCCCTGCTGAACGAATAGCTATCCTAAGAGAGTCAGCTGTTATATGCCGTTTCTTGCTTCTTGCTGATGGAAAGCAATAAGTTGAGTTTAAGTTTTCATTTCTAAGCATAGTTAACACCTCAATAACATGATTACTCATAGGAATTAGATGAGCTTTCTTCTTTACCTTCATTCTCTGAGCAGGAATTCTAATAATCCTGTCTTTAAAATCAATCTCTGACCATTCAAGCCCAGCTAATTCTTCAGGTCTAAGAAGTAAATGTGGTGCTAAGTCTAAAGCTATCCTAACAGGCATTGAACTATTAAGGTCTTTGAGTATAGTTAGTAACCACTTAATTTTCTTTGGTTCAGTAATAGAGGCATAATGTTTCTCTACCTTCTTTTTGAAGATGTCGTTTGATAAATTACTTACTGGGTTGATCTCACTTAACTCCATACCAATTGAATAACTAAATATCCTTGATGCTATGCTTTTAATTTTATAGAGCATATCAATAGTCCCTTTATCTTGAATACCCAATAACAAATCTCTCATCATCTTAGTGTTAATCTCTGTAATAGGCATATGTCCCAGTAAAGGCAATAGGTGTTTAGCTACTCTTTGTTTAGTGTCGATTGCGTAGTCATAAGTCCATCCATCTTTTTGATTGTCGTACCACATCTCGTAAACCTCTTGGAAGGTTATCGTATCTTCACTAGCTTGGTTGATTATGTCGTACTTCTTGGGAGGAATAACACCTTTAGCCTTTAACTCATTGTTTCTATCTCTCCAAGCTCTAGCATCTTTGAGTGAGTGTTGAGGAAAGCGACCAAGAGTTCTAATGACTTCCTTCCATTTACCATCAACCTTAATTCTAATTCTATGTTGGAATGTTTTAGAGCCAGTAGGAGCGACAGCTACTCGCAAACTTCCACCATCCTTAAGGTAGTATATCTCATCATCTTTCTTGGCATTTTCGATTGCTTTAGTGGTTAATAACATTTGTGTATATAAAATTTAATATTAATATGAAAATAAAGAATATATACACAATTATATACACATTATAGTGAGATGCTATGGAATAAATGAGATAGTATATCCAATTAAGGTAATACAAAGGTATCGACTTAAAGCCTAATAATAATGGGATATAATAGCCATAGAGGGCAGTATGAAAGGATTTACAGAAAAGATATGTGGCGGAGAGAGAGGGATTCGAACCCTCGATAGGAGTTAAAGCCTATACTCCCTTAGCAGGGGAGCGCCTTCAGCCACTCGGCCACCTCTCCGAAGAAGGCATATTATACTGCAAATATA
>Ga0066825_10000512_pt1 | contig 12396 bp, 10 predicted proteins | sample ETNtaG_6_FD_65608 | JGI IMG/M metagenome (GOLD analysis project Ga0066825, IMG submission 65608) | Marine microbial and viral communities from oxygen minimum zone, Eastern Pacific Ocean - ETNP201306SV45 | ecosystem: Environmental > Aquatic > Marine > Oceanic | place: Pacific Ocean: Eastern...
TTGAATTACGTAAAGCACTAGGTTCAGGTTACGCCTCTAGTGTATTTAGCCCACCCATACGACCAGCCTTATATGCTCCTACCTATGCAGAAGCTAATTTGACTAGCTTTGAGTACACGGAAAAAAAACTCACGCTTCAATCATGGAACATAACGCCCAAAATAAGAATGTTAGATGAGTTACTAGCTCGGCATGATGGGTGGGGGGAACGTATTTTAGAGAGTCACCCAGAATGGCTGTTCAACAGGTTGAATGAGGGTATGATTTTTCAGAAAAAAAACCTTAAAAAAGGAATCAGACACCGTTTAGAGTTGTTAAGCGAGGAAAGTGAATGTGCGGAAGAATTTTTTCGCATCATTAAGGAAGAGTATAGACGCTCAGAGGTAGGGGAAGATGATATTGTTGATGCGATGGTATTGGCACTCTCTGCCAAAAAATCTACTGAAATTGGGTTAAGGACAATCCCTGAAACACCCCCTCGAGATGGAACAGGTTTACCTATGGCGATTCATTTTGTGTAATCCCAAATAGCTGAGCTTAACGGAACGTTTTTTTCATGTTCATTGCTTATTTTAGTAGAATAAAACAAGAAATAAAGTGGTTCTAAATATTTGTCTACTTTATAGAACCGCTTACTACAACCAAACAACTCAAAATATTCAGGAAAATGGCGTATACATTACCCGAACTTCCTTATGCCTACGATGCACTTGAACCTCATTTCGATGCCCGTACAATGGAAATACATCACACAAAACATCATCAAGGATATACCACAAAAGTGAATGCAGCTCTGGAAGGAACTGCGCACGAGTCTTCGTCTATTGAAGACGTATTAGCTAATATTTCTAGTCTCCCTGCAGATAAGCAACAAGCCGTCATTAATAATGGTGGTGGTTTTGCCAATCACAGCTTATTCTGGTCTGTACTTTCGCCAAATGGCGGTGGTACTCCTTCTGGTAGTTTAGCTCAGGCTATTGAAGATGAACTGGGCGGTTTTGATGCGTTCAAGGAGGCATTCGCTAGTGCAGCAGCTACTCGGTTTGGATCTGGATGGGCTTGGTTATCCGTAAACGGTTCTGGTAACTTAGTGGTACATTCAACCGCTAATCAGGACAGTCCAATAATGGAGGGACATACCCCAATTTTAGGTTTAGATGTATGGGAACATGCATATTATTTACACTATCAGAATCGCAGACCAGATTACATTGCCGCATTTTGGAGTGTAGTTAATTGGGAGCAGGTACAAGTCAATTACGACGCTGCGAAAAAATAATAGTTCATTTTTAATTCACCTTGCCTATCACTAGGCAAGGTTTTTCCTCTAATATTAAGTAATATTATTATGCAATTTGGATTTGGGATGGGGCCTGATACCTCATGGATGAGAGAAGAGTTAACTCAGCTTGGTGTAGAAGAATTGGTCACTACTTCCGATGTTGATCGGGCAATGAAAGAATATAAAGGGACTATGCTTCTAGCCATTAATTCGGTTTGTGGATGTGCGGCAGGAAATGCACGACCAGGCTTGGGAATTGCCTTAGAGCAGTCAGAAGCTAAGCCGGATCATTTAGTGACCGTATTTGCTGGTCAGGACAAAGAAGCTACTGCCCATGCTAGAGCCTATTTTAGTGAGTTTCCACCATCATCACCATCTTTTGCTTATTTTGTTGATGGGGAAATTAAGGCAATGATTCCTAGGCACCGTATTGAGGGTCGAACAAGTCAAGATGTAGCAGAAGATTTAAAAATGGTGTTTGAAGCTTTTGCGAAACCTACTGAGCAGAAGTAGGGTAGCCTAGTTAGGCCTAGATTTTCACTAGAAATTTTATAGAGTATCTAGATTTAGAGCGTTTATGCATTAAGACGGAGCGGGTAAATGAAGCTTTAAACTAGCTTGGAAGTGTTTTTCACTCTTCTATGTTAGATTAGGTTTTTTTGGGTCCATAATTAATTTCAGTTCCCTGGTCATAAAGTTTAAACCCTTCCGGTTTTGCTTGCTCCCCGTTAGGTCCAAAGGACTTTACATGATGTACAAGTGAATCTGCCGGGTAAGATGGTTTATCCGCTAATTCACCTTGCTTATGTGAGTCTATATGAAGGGTCTGGGTAGGGAAGGCAAATTCGACTTTTAGCGCTTTAGCTAAGCGAAGAATCTCTAAAAGAAAATTGTGTCGTTGTTGCAATTCAGTGCTCCAATCGGGAACAGAGAAGAAAACGTATACTAATACGTCTAAGGAGTGAGCTCCAAATGAGTGGAAGTGAATCTCATAGTAATCTTGTCGGAAGTTTGAGTTTGCTTTAACGATGGCCTTTATACCTTCGACAAATGCCTCCATCTGTTCAGGCGAGGTATCATATGTTAGATTTAGAATGGTTTTTAGTCTCCTGTATTCACGCATACCTAGATTATCTATTTCAGAATTTGCTAGGCTAGAATTAGGTACAGACACTACAGAGTTATAAAATGTTCTAATTCTTGTTGAACGAAACCCCACTTCCTCTACGGTACCCTCTGCAGCGCTCGTTTTTATCCAATCTCCCATACGAAATGGTCGATCTACAAAAATGGTGATGGACCCAAATAAATTTGCAAGGGTATCTTTCGCTGCTAGAGCAACAGCTAATCCACCAATACCCAGTCCAGCAATCAGCGAAGCTACGTTATATCCGTTGTTTTGAAGAATGACAATAACCCCTAACACTACAACAAATACACGTAAGGTTTTACGAATAAGCGGAACCAGTTGGTCATCCAGAGAGTTCTCGGTCTTCCCAGTTATATGTGTTAAATATTCTGCAAATACATCAATTAAATTGTAAATAACCCAAAAAACAGCAATTGAAAGTGAAACACTTAGGACTTTGTTAAGGTAAAGATTAATACTAACACCAAATTGGAGGTTGGTGTAACTAAGGAGTAGGAAGCCAATCAACACGAATAAACCAAGAGGTTTTTGGACGGATTCTAGAAGTAAATCATCCCATTCTATTCTAGTTTTTTTCGCCCATTTAGACACATACTGGGTGAGTATACGCTCGAAAAGGCTTCGTATCACAAGAGCTAACAAGATCCATACAAATAACCCTATTATTTGCCACAGATATAGCCCCAACCATTCTTGTTTGGTGATTGGTGGTAAGCGATCAATAAAAGCTTCTAAAGTGCTCGAAAATGTAGCACGGTATAGTAGGGGGATTTGTTCGATAGTAGATTCAGAGAAGAGCCACTGGGAATCGACTTTACGTAGGTATACCTCAGGTAGATCAGCGAACAGAATATACTGCGGTAAGCCTGATAGGGAGTCGACGTAATTGGGGTTGTCGGGTATCTCGGAATACACCACAAGAAGCCCCCTAGCATCTAATACCTTAAGCAGTTGCTGGGCTAGTCGTTCTTTGTCTTCATCTTCACCCTCAAAAAGAGCAAAAGGTTGAATAAACCGCTCTGATAATACATGCCCTTTTTGTTGCCAATGAATAAAGGAATGGATGCTCTTTTGTGGGCTCGAAACAAAGCTATTTAGCTGGCTGGCAGAATCTGATGGGCTTGATTGTGCGAAGCTGTAGTCATTTTCAACAAACAAGCTTAAAAGGCTCAATAGGGCAATGAATAATACTCGATATCCCCATACTGTATTTTTTTTCTTTCTAATCCAAGGGGCTTTTTTGAGGATATCATTTGAATTCTTATTTAGATAAGCTAACAACAATAAAGATGGCATGATTGTAAACTTTAGCGGCGAATTAAAGGGCTTTTGTACAGATTATAATATAGAAATTAGCCTTGAGTTCTACCAATAGACTTATAGGTGGAATTGTAAAGACTCATACTAGGAAGATTATGCGAAATCACTTCGCTCTTAGGGCAATAATTCTATTAGCTTAAATACGTGGTTTGTGTATCTTGTAATTGAACTAATCCTGTATCTAATTATCCAGTAAGGATATACTAACCCTATTGAGGAACTAACCACCTCAAATTTAATTGTCTGTAGTAAGCAACAATCTGGTACTATAATCGTATAGTTAGATAATATACTCGCATATTTGAAATTCAGTATCTCACATATAGTTTATTTATTAGGTCTACTAGGGGCAGTACTATTTTTTATTTTTAGACCATCCGTCGATTACTATTCCGAAGCACCCTTAGATTTCAATAGAAAGGATGTTGAAACCAAAATAAATACCCTTTCGACTAACTTAGGAGTTCAATTAGATACCCTAAGTACCATTACTACTCTGCAGCAGCACACAAAATATGCAGAAGCACAAATGGATAGTTCATTATATCCAAACCCAAAAGCTCTTAATCAAAAAGATCAGGTACTGAGTAGTTGGGATGTGGTATACGCACCCATCCAGGCATATAATTCGATCCCCATCAATGCTAATGAGTTCTTTACCCCTTTGGGCTCTATTCGGTTTCGAGTCGATGATAATGGTGATGTTATTCGTATTACCGAGCACCCAAGTCGTCCAAACCCAACATTTATTCCAGGTAGTGATATTGGAGATATTGCTGAGCGAATATTGATAGATATGATGGGATATAACCTTGAAGATTTTGAGCCAGTACTTGGAGATTGGCCGGATATTCCGGAGGATATAATAGATAGTTATAAGTCATTGAATATCGGTAATCCTTCACTAAGTACTCCAGGGGCAAACGAAATTGTTTTACGCTGGCAAAAGACGACTACCTCCGAAGATGGACCTTACCGCTTGGAAATGAAGATGGTTCCAGAAGTACAAGAATTTGTGGATGAAACAGGTGCCACGACCACCTTTGGATATAAACTGTCTTCTTTTGAAGCCACTCGTCCCTTTGAACCTAGAGAGTTAGCCGATCCAGCTCAAGAAATACTTACCGATTTTGATTATGCGTTCTATGCAAGTGCGGTCATTTTGGCTCTTATTGTATTTATTTTTGGTGTCCGGAATGTCATTAAAGGAAATATTGAATGGAGGCGAGCCTTTGTAATATTTATCGCTTTAAATCTGGGTATTTATGGATGGAGGATGCTCTATTACATATCCAATTTTTCTCAGGTACTAAGCACTACAGGCTATTTTGTGGTGTCCATAAATACCTTACTTCTATCCTTGGTGTTAAGTTTATTCGGCGCATTAGCGTACATTAATTGGGAAGTATTCGCGAGGGCTCAAAAAAGTGGTGAAATCCAGCTAGTTGACAATATTTGGCGTTTGAATATTTGGCTAAAAGAGTCGGGTCAGGCCTTGTTGCATGGGTTTTCACTGGGCTTCTTACTTTTGGGCGTTTTTATGACTACTGCTTATGCAACGGGACAATATTTGTATCAGTATGATAGTGCTTTTGGCTTTACAGAAGCAGCAAACCGTCCTCAATGGCTGACCATGAATATATCATTGTGGACGACTACCTGGTTGGTTGGTTTTGCTCAGATAGGGTTTATAGTCTCTATGGTGCATTACTTTTTTAAGAATAAATGGGCAGCTGCCATAATTTCAACTATTCTTGTAACAGTTTTAATAACCGTATTAGGTCGGCTTATTGGAAGTCCTGGTGATTTGGTTTCTGATTTGCTGTTATATAGTGGTGTAGGAGTACTTGTCGTATTAATGTACACACGGTTCGGTTTGGTTACTACGAACACCTCTTGGTGGATATTTTCAGCTGTACTTATGCTAATGCCCTATACAGGTTCGGCAAACATAACTTTCCAATTAACTTTTTGGGCTCAGGTACTACTAATAGCATGTATACCGCTTGCTGGCTTTATCATGCGCCGAAATGGAGATTCACTCCAGGAAGTCGAAGAATATGTACCTGAGTACCAAGAGCGTATAGCTCAACAACTTAGGGTAGAAAAAGAAATTGAGATTGCTCGTGAGAGTCAATATCAACTCATGCCATTACAACCACCGCAACGGGAAGGCCTTGATGTCTTTGGCTTTTTTCTTCCCTCTTTTGAAGTGGGTGGTGATTTTTATGACTATTTATTAACCACAGATCCCAATGAAGCATCCTCGGATGAATGGTTGATGATGGCCATCGTGGATGTTTCTGGGAAAGCAATGCGCGCTGCGATGCCAGCTATATTTACAAGTGGATTATTGTTATCGCGCATACGTGAAGATGATCCGCACAAGATATTAAGCGATGTGGCACGCCCAATTTTTGAACGTACCGACAAAAGAACCTTCATCACCTGTGCCATTACGCGTTATAACCTGACGAAGAATGAGCTAATGTTAGCAAATGCAGGACACTGTAAACCTATTCTGCTACAGGATGGTAAAGCTAAGTTTTTAGATACCCCTGCTCCACGATATCCACTTGGAGTAATGGATCAAGTGGCATACCAATCTTCCATGGTAAAAGTAAAAAAAGGAGATGTCTTTTTGTTATATTCAGATGGTCTACCAGAAGCAGTGAACGACAAGGGAGAGCGACTAGGGTTTGATACTATTCCAAAAATGTTGGAGAAACTCGATACCCAGCAGCTTTGTGCTAAGGAAATTGCACTGCATTTCAAGAGATTTGTACAAAAATACAGTAACTACCAATTAGTGGACGACACAACCTTAATCTGTTTAAAAATATGATAGAATAATTATGGCAGAAAAAAACAACGTGGAATTCAATCTACCCCCACAGTTTGAATCCATAACAAAAAATATCAAGTGGATACTCATAGGCTTTGTGGGCCTAGTGCTAGTATTCTCTTCATTCTTTACGGTCGAACCGGAAGAAGTTGGAGTAATCACTCGTTTTGGGGAGTATCAAAGAGAAGCAGCTCCAGGCTTAAACTTTAAAATCCCTATTATGGAACAACTATTATTAGTTCCAGTACAGCGACAATTAAAGCAAGAATTTGGCTATCGAACGGCATCTGCAGGGGTTAATTCTACCTACAGAAAAGCAGGCTATGAAGGGGAATCATTGATGCTTACAGGCGACTTGAATTTAGCCGATGTAGAATGGGTAGTGCAGTACCGAATAAATGACCCATTCAGTTATTTGTTTAAAGTTCGCAATGCTGATGAGACCCTAAGAGATATATCTGAGGCTGCTATGCGTCAAATCGTTGGTGATCGAACGGTGAATGAAGTATTAACGGTAGGACGTGCCGATGTAGCCTCACAAGCAGAAGCTATTATCCAGGAGCTTTGTAATGAATACGAAATTGGACTGACCATTGAACAAGTGGTACTTCAGGATATTAATCCACCAGATCCCGTTAAGCCCTCATTCAACGGCGTAAACGAGGCTCAGCAGCAACGCGAAACGTTAATTAACCAAGCTCGTGCCGACTACAACCGGGTCATTCCACGTGCAGCAGGTGAGGCCCAGGAGACCATTCAGAAAGCAGAAGGGTATGCTCTAGATAGAGTAAACAGAGCCCAAGGGGAAGTATCCCGATTCAATGATTTATACGAGGAATATGTGAAAGCACCAGAGGTAACTAAACGGCGAATTTTCTTAGAAACCATGCAGAATGTTATACCCAACATGGGGCAGAAAATAATTACTGACGATGAAGGTAATTCCGTCATTCCATTGCTTCAGTTGCAGATGGATGGAGCTCGTAAAACTAACTCAAATAACAACAATAATAACTAAGAGGACCGATATGAAAAATTTCTCAAAAATAGGTACGACTATCCTCACATTCTTAGCGGTGATTGTTGTAATGGATGGTTTTTATGTGGTAGATGAAACGGAACAAGCTGTGATAACACAATTTGGTAATCCAGTTGGTGAGGCGGTAACCGAGCCAGGTCTCAATTTTAAAATACCCTTTATTCAAACGGCGAATTATTTTGAAAAGAGATATCTGGAGTGGGATGGTGACCGAAATCAGGTACCAACAAAAGATAAAAAATTCATATTTGTAGATACCTATGCTCGTTGGCAAATTACCGATCCGTTGCAATATTTCCAGCGGTTAGGTGATGAGCGTGGGGCACAGTCACGTCTGGATGATATTTTAGATGGTGAAACTCGAAATGCTATTGCTGCTCATGATCTCGTTGAATTGATTAGATCCACAAATCGTGAGCCCATATCAGAAGGAATAATAGCTGACATAGTAAATGATTCACTCGAGGTTATTGAGACAGGCCGAGATGAAATTCAAGAACAAATTCAAGAATTAGCGAATCAACGTGCTTCAGATCTAGGAATTGCTGTATTGGATTTTAGGTTTAAACGAATCAATTATGTGGAAGAGGTTCGCCGAACCGTCTATGATCGTATGATTTCGGAACGAAATAGAATAGCCGATAAATTTAGATCAGAAGGTCAGGGTGAGTCTTCTAGAATAAACGGTGAAAAAGAACGTGAATTGTTACGTATACAATCGGAAGCTTTCCGTGAGGCAGAGACCATACGGGGTAAAGCAGATGCAGAAGCAGCAGCAATTTATAACCAGTCTTATAACCGGTCACGATCTGCTAGAGAATTGTATGACTTTACCAAGAGTATGGAAGCATATATCAGCACTATTGATAAGGAAACCTCTTTAATAATTTCTACCGATAGTGAGTTTTATAAGTTCCTGAATACCATTGATCAGTAATTAAATAGCCAGCACTCCATAGAACGAACTCAGGTTCTATTCGTAAGCTTGCTCAAAATATCTTACAAAAAAGGCACATATCCCTTAGGATAGTGCCTTTTTATTTACCAAAATGTCGAGGTCATCGAATGTTTGGTGGTTAAATATTATCCTATTTCAACGGGTTCGCGATAAGGGTCAAATGACATATCCAATAGTTCACTCAGAATACCTTTGGCATTTTCTGTAGAGATGATGGCCCCAAGCTTAATAAGAATACTATATAAACCCGTATGCACCCGGCTAGTATACAAGAAGTGCTTTGAACCTCTTACTTCGTTGGAAAGGGGTGCTTCTTTAGTGAAATGCCTTATTTCATTGTCAAAATCAGGATTGCTGAAATCGAAGTAATCGTAACGGTATGGTTTAGAAAACATTATGCCGTAATTCCGAGCAAAATTATAGTACTCATCCTCTTTGGACTGTATTTTGGCAATTGGATTAATCACTTCCAGCTTTGTATAAAGCTCGCGTATGGCCTGCTGATCATTGGCTAAGTGGCAGGGTAATAATTTCAAATAATTTGTGAAGAATTCTTCCGGAAACAGCTTAACACAACCAAAATCAATAATTCCTAATTTTCCATCGTTGGTGAACAAAAAATTTCCTGGATGTGTATCGGCATGCACATACCCTCCGATACGTAATTCCTCGTGAAAAAACTCCCAAATAAGTTGCCCGAAGTGATTACGCTCCTCTTGTGAGGGTTGCTCCTTTAAAAAATCACCTAAATGTCGCCCTTCAACATAGCTCATGCATAAAACACGTTCTGTTGAATACTCTTCAATCCAATCCGGGATTTCAAAACGTTCACTGCCAAAACGTTCTTTGAAGGCCTTTATTTGACTTCCTTCATGGGTATAATCCGTTTCGATGAGAAGGGTAGAGCGTATTTCCTCAAAATAGGGATCTATCTCATGACCATTTTTAGTGATTCTGCGAGCCAATGATTTGGCAACGGCCATATCCGAATCAATAGTTTCTCGCACATTAGGATATTGAATTTTTATTGCGACTTTTCTCCCATCTTTAAGCTCCGCTTTATGAACTTGGCCTATGGAGGCAGCGGCAAAGGCGTCGGCTTCAAACTGTGCAAAAATCTGCTCTGGGTACCCTCCCAGCTCCCTTTTTATGATAGCTCGTACTAAGGATTTACTAATAGGGGGTACACTATATTGCGCTTGAGTCATAACCTCTGCAAACTCTTCAGGCAAAAATCCTTGATCCATACTCATGCCTTGAGCAATCTTGAGTGCCGTCCCTCGTAATTTGGTGAATTCCTTAAACACTTCTCGAGCATTTTCAGAGTGAAAATCCTTGGCACTATCCTCCTTCCCTGTAATTTTTTTCTTGAGATAACGCTGGGCATAATTAGTTCCAACTTTCAGGCCAGTCTTGGCAATTATTCTACCACGCTCAAATTTGGATGATGGAAAATCGCTCATGATTTAGATCGGAAAGTGGTGTTTAGGGTGGTATATAAATATTTACTAAAATCGAAGCTCTTATCGATTAGCTCACTATACAAAACGTCTTCAAACAGGCTGCAAGCCCTATCAACCAGCCCAGTGGTACGTTCCTTACTGGTTGATGTGTCCCGAATCCAAAATTCTACCAGTGCAATATATTGGCTGGTCATCCAGCGATAAAAAAGTGGGCGAGTGACGAGACCAGCAGTAATGGATAGATTACCATCACGAGTTAGAAAATCTTTATACACAGCGGAAACTTCGTCAGCAAAATCACTCTTGACGCCTTTACAGGCTACTAATCGAGTAAATGTTTCTTTTACAAAATGTTCATGATCAGCAAACATTTCTAGCATTGTATAGATGAAATTACCGAGTTTTTCACTAATTACTAATCGATGAAAGTCCTCTATTTCATCGATCATTACCCAATATTGAAATACCATTGCTGGGTAGGCATAAGCAAGTACAGCATCTTTGCTTGGAAATAGTTCATAAATCTTTGCGGCGCTCATTTCGCTGGTATTAATGAGATCTCGCATACTCAGGTGACCTTTTTTCTGGTACAACTCAGCTCCCAATAAACTCAACTCGATTTTGGATGTTATATAGTCCGTATTATTTTCCTTCATGTACGCTCAGGGAATAAATCTTAATGAATAGATATCTAATAAATAGTTTGAATGATTACGCGAGTGCTTTAGTTAAAATATCAGTATGAGATATTCACATATAACACGTATGAAACGTAATAATTCAACAAACAGTTGCAATCTTCGCTTCGTTCAAGTCTTCGAGTATATTTTAGGAAAAACCTAATCTTACTGTTATACCATTAATCCATGGAAAAAAATCACCGGCGTGACGCGCTATTTTTGACTCTATCAGGGATCTTTTTGACTTCTCTTGTATTGGGTAATGTCATTGGTACTACCAAATTTGTGACAATATTTAGCCTAGAACTACCTGCCTGGTTAGAAGCTTTAACGCCTGAACTTGTAAGAAGCGGTAGTACCTACACCATGAGCGTGCCAGCAGGTGTGATTGCGTATCCATTTACTTTTCTTGCGACGGATTTAATCAGTGAACTTTTTGGGCGTAAACGAGCCCAGATGTTGGTTTGGGTTGGCTTCGGAATGAACGTTTTTATGCTCATACTCATGAGTGTTAACCACTGGCTGCCCAATTCTTCAGGAGTCAGTGGCGGGTTAGATTTATTTGAAGGAGTATATCAATTCATGGTTGGTAACACCATTGCGTCAATGATTGCTTATTTAATTGCACAAAGTGTGGATGTTCGTATGTATCATTATTGGAAGCGACTAACAAAGGGCAAGCATCTTTGGCTAAGAAACAATGCTTCAACCACGGTTAGTCAGCTTGTAGATTCAACCGCTATAATTACCATACTATATCTTGCGGGTAATCTGGGTGATGCTATTGATAATGTGGGCGCAGTTATCATACTTATTCTTAATTCTTATCTATTTAAGTTCTTTTTTGCCTTATTTGATACCCCGATTATGTATCTAGGAGTTCGTTTGCTCAGAAACTATGATGAAGATAAGATAGACGAGTCTAGCCTAGGCTGACTATTTCCAAGTCGCCCAATGTTTTTTAGAAAAAAACTGAAAATAAATTTGGTATAGTGTTCTTCTTCGTCGTAAATTTGCAATCCTTTCGACAAAACAATTTGCTGTTTAAATCTTTGTGGTTTGATCAGCTTTTTTTGTCTTAAGACGACATGTTCTTTAACATATTGAGCATAAAACAGATTGTTTGTGCGAGCTAGAACTTGATATTCTTTTGGATGATCAGGGCGTAGGGTTGGACTCGAAGGTTTTATTATAGATTTTACCATGGAGAGTTTGATCCTGGCTCAGGACGAACGCTGGCGGCGGGCTTAACACATGCAAGTCGAAGGAGAAGGTAGAAGCTTGCTTTTACTGGAGACTGGCGGACGGGTGAGTAACGCGTAGATAACCTGCCTATAGCTGGGGGATAACACTGCGAAAGTGGTGCTAATACCGCATAATGCAGCGGGGCCGCATGGCCATAGTTGTTAAAGGTTTCGGCCGGCTATAGATGGGTCTGCGTGCTATTAGTTAGTTGGTAGGGTAACGGCCTACCAAGGCGATGATAGCTAGGGGGTCTGAGAGGATGATCCCCCACACTGGGACTGAGACACGGCCCAGACTCCTACGGGAGGCAGCAGTGAGGAATCTTGCGCAATGGGCGAAAGCCTGACGCAGCCACGCCGCGTGCCGGATGAAGGCCCTATGGGTTGTAAACGGCTTTTACTAGGGAAGAACGAG
>Ga0066825_10000517_pt1 | contig 12320 bp, 10 predicted proteins | sample ETNtaG_6_FD_65608 | JGI IMG/M metagenome (GOLD analysis project Ga0066825, IMG submission 65608) | Marine microbial and viral communities from oxygen minimum zone, Eastern Pacific Ocean - ETNP201306SV45 | ecosystem: Environmental > Aquatic > Marine > Oceanic | place: Pacific Ocean: Eastern...
GGTCGTTAATTTCTCGCTCATAAGCTATTCATCTCAATACAAGTCATAAAATGTAGCCATTTTGCCCCATTGAATACACATTAGCTTGTTGTGCTAAACTAGACTAAGGGCGAAATGCATTTTCTAAGTGAACTAATCTATTTTCTTGAGGATAATACTCAATTAAATCGAACCTCACCTCTTGGTCCCAAATTTTTTTCTTTCTAGCCCACCATTCATAGGCAGTAGTAATCCGATTAAATTGATTACTGCTTAAGTGTTCTCTTGGTGCTCCATAGGTATTATTTTGTCTCATTTTTACTTCAATCACCACAATGAGTCCTTTTAAATCTACAATAAGGTCTATTTCATACTTTTTGACCCGCAGATTTTGTTCTAAAATGACCGCACCTAAGCTTTCAAAATAGTGACCTGCAATCCGTTCTGCATATCGGCCAAGCTCCGTTGTTGTAATTTTTTTTGCGGTATTCATCTAAGGGTATTCAACCCCTAATTTAGTATAGGGCTCAGTATCTATTACCAAGCATACTTCCCTAACATGGTTACACCTATGTATGCTGCATATCTAGGCTTCGTTTACATAAGAGAACAAAAAAAGGAATGCCTTACTTTTTTTCTTCATAAGAGGGGGACAGCAGTTCGCTAAAGCGTTCTTTTGCTTCCACAAAGCGAACCAATTGTTTTAGTAGATTTAAGTTCTTTTGAGTTATAAATGGCAGTAATGCGTCGGTGAAGCGTTCAAACATGACCAAAAAATCATTGTAATTTTGAATGCGCTCCTTAAACTCTTGACTTGCAGGGTCTAATCTATCATCCTGTGATCCGTCTCTTTCCAATAAATTGATGCATTCTCCTAACCGAGCTCGGATCGGCGAAATCTCACGCTGTTGGCGCTCGCGAATAATGGTATTAACAATCTTCCAAACGTCGGTTTCGGCTGAAAAATAATCCTTGCGATCACCCTCAAATTGCACTTTATGAATGAGTTCCCAATCCAATAACCTTCGTAAATTCATGTTGGCATTTCCCCGACTAATTCCCAATATGGACATGATTTCATCGGTGTGAAGCGCCTCACTTTCAGCATACAATAATGCGTGAATTTGTGACATCGTTTTGTTGATCCCCCAGGATGACGCCATGTCTCCCCAAAGCTGAACAAACTCATTACGTGCCGCCAAATAAGAAGTTGAATGCTCTGCCATACCTATTAATATGTATTAACTCGGGTTAATGTGAACGCCAAATGCTTTATCATGATGAAGTTGAATTAGTGTTAGCATCATCAGACGATGATTCCCCTCTGGGTGATTCGCCCGTCGTTGTTCCATTTTTGTTATCATTAACCTGAGTTTCAGCCGCCTGATTACTAGAATTATCATTGGTGGTTGATGCTGCAGAGCCAGCCGGTTTAGTATCTTTGTTTTTATAATCGGTGACATACCAGCCATCGCCCTTGTATACAACGCCACCGCCGCCGGTAATTACCCGCTTGACGGCTTGTCCGGTGGTAGGACAAGTAGTCAAAGCATCGGCACTAATTTTTTGTTGGAGATCGAAGGTAGTTCCATCTTCTCGTTTATAAGTATAGGTTGGCATAACGCGTATACATAAAAATTTAGAGTTGAAGTTCTAGGGTTTGTTCTACACCACCTCGGAGAATAGTAATGGTAGTTTTTTGGCCTATTTCCAGGGTGTTTAGGGCCCCCATATAGCCATAAATATCCTCGAAAGGGGTATCGCCTAAGGCAATAATAATATCCCCACTTTGCAACCCAGCGTTTTGGGCCGGTTGCCCAGGGTTCGTTCCGGTAATTCGCATTCCCATACCTTCAAACCCATAATCTGGTAAAACACCTAAAGTGGGTCCATTTAAGGTCATACTTTGACGTTGTTCTCCTAGGGCTTCCACAAAGGGTAGCTCTTCTTTGGAAATAGAACCAAGGGCATCGACCATTCTCGCAACATGGCTTACGACCATTTCTTGAGCTTCCACTTCAATGTAGGCAAGGTCGTCAGAAGGGCGATGATAATCTGAGTGGGTATCGGTGAAATAGTGGAGTACAGGAATATTTTTATAATAGAAACTGGTGTGGTCGCTGGCTCCAGTACCATCTTTAACCAGGTTCAAATTCAACGAATCTTCATTGACAGCCATAGCTAATTCTGACCATTTAGGTGTAGTACCAACTCCAAATATGAGTAGGTTTTTGTCACTCATTCGCCCAATCATATCCAAATTAATCATCGCTTTGGCTTGAGCTAAATCAACGGTTGGTTCTTCAACATAATGGGCGGAGCCTAGCAGTCCAATCTCTTCCCCAGAAAATGCCAGTAGTAAAATATTATCCACCGGTGGATATTCAGAAAAATAATGAGCCAGTTCTAATAGACCCGCAGTTCCCGAGGCATTATCGTCTGCTCCATTATGTATACGAGGCGTATCTCCTTGGTACAACGATCCGAAAGAACCAAAACCTAAATGATCATAATGGGCTCCAATAACGATATACTCATTCGAGTTTGAACGGCCCGGAATCCAACCCACCACGTTGTTGGCAACTCTACGTTCCCCTTCGACATCATCGGTGGCATGAGGATTGGTCAAACGCGCTGTATTAATAGAGAAGGCCTGCAAAAAAGTGCCATCATCCCCTTTAGGTTGCACACCAAATTCTTCAAATTTCTGGATGATGTAGTTTGAAGCCATAGCCTCGAATTCAGTGCCCGATTCGCGTCCTTGCAGAGAATCTGAGGCTAAAAATTCAATGTGAGAATATATATCGCTAGCATTAATCTCAGGACTAAAAGCAATAGAGCCTGAAGTGCTAGGTGAGTCGCTGGTACTGCACTGCAACCAAGTCAGGCTACTTAGTAGAGTTACAAGAAGGAATGAAATCGGTTTACTGAACATATAACTATTAGACAGATAAGAAGGTAGACATAAGCGGTTAACGAGTTACAAAAAATACAACAATACTCAGCTAAAAAACATTCTACTTGCTACTGCCTAGGAAATGGCTGTATTTTTAAGTGCGGTTAGGGGTGTCCAACCGAGTGAGTTCAGTTATATCACCTAATAGGAGTATAACGAGCGAACACCATTGGACTGAGATCATACCCTTGAACCTGAACCGGATCATACCGGCGGAGGAAAACCAGTTCAGATCTTAACTTGTTGACCTCCTCCTTAATCAACAATTAATGGAGGAATCATGTATTCTATTCTATCGAAGAAAGTAATAGATGCGGCATCTAAACAAAGTAGAAGCCTTAGCACATTTATTATTTTACTCATCACAATCTTAGCGCCCGTATCTACTTGGGCACAAATTAAATCTGCTGGATCGGCACATAATGCGGTTGAAATTAGCGGGATTATTCAAGATTTAGATCAAGGAGACGCACTCATTGGAGCCAATATTTGGATTAGCCCAAAAGGGGAACCTGAAAAAATACTTCAAGGGTATAGCTCTGATGCCAATGGGCGATTTCGAGGTATTTGGTCAGAAGCTTTTTCTGAGGGCTACGCTAGTCTGGATCTAAACGTAAGCTATATAGGCTATACTTCATTACACTTTCCATTGCAAACAGCGCTTCAAGAAATGGAAAAGGCCAAAGTAGCAACGGGAGATCAACTTTGGGTCATTCGTTTGCAAGCAGATAATGAACTCGAAGCCTTGCTTATTAAAGGCGTTCGAGCAAAAAGTACCGATCCAGTGAGTCAAACAACCCTATCACCGGTACAGCTTGAGCAAAATTATCGAGGACAACAACCTATTTTTTTATTGGAAGGCCTAAGCCCATCGGTAAATTCGTTTAGTGAATCGGGTACTCGTATGGGTAATTATGGGGGTATGCGCTTGAGAGGGATTGCCCAGGAACGCATTAACATGACCCTCAATGGAATACCCCTAAACGACATGATAGATCATGGCGTATTTTTCTCCAATTTCACCGATCTAGGGGCTAATTTTGAATCGGTACAAATTCAACGAGGGGTGGGTATTGCTCCTAATGGGGTAGCCTCTTACGCGGGGAGCGTGAATTTTGAAACCGTTCGACTTCAAGACAGAGTACGCGGTGGGGCAATGAACATAGGTGTGGGAGCCTTTAATACCTACCGGCTTTCGGGGAGTGTTTCTTCTGGGATCATCGATAATCGGTGGTCGCTCTATGGAAGTTATAGCTCTCTACAATCCGATGGATTTCGGGATTACACTTCTACCACCGCCTACTCCTTTTTCTTTTCTGGGGCCTATATTGGTGATCGCCATCTATTCAAATGGAATGCCTTTGACGCCCGCTCGCAAAATGGCCTTGGCTACCTGGTTGCCACAGAATCGCAGCTTGAGGCCGACCCTCGTATCAACCTGTTAGATCCCAATGATAAAGACGATTTTGGGCAACGATTAGTGCAATTTCAACACAGTATGCAGATTGATAAAAGAAGCTCTCTTCAATCCTCCTTGTATTACGGGGGGGCAGGTGGGGATTACTTCTACACCTATGATGATGGATCCGGATCCCTAGCTCAGATTAATTATCCGCTGTTTAATGATCATTATGGGTTTATGAGCACCTATTTTTATGATTATAAGAGGTTAAATTTCAGTACAGGAGTGCATGTTTACCGGTTTAATCGAATCAATCAGGAATCGGTTACTCCTAATTTTGAACAGGCCTATTATAATGAGCAATCCTACAAAGAAGAGCTCAGTTGGTTTGGTCGTGTGCAATGGCAGGCGGATAAACTTCACGTTCAAGCCGACCTGCAAATTCGGAGTATGCGTTTGACAATAGAACCTGATTATGATTTTTTAAGCAGACCTTCACAAGGCGATTTACTGTTTGATTGGACCTTCATTAACCCTCGGGTTGGGTTTACCCTTGAACACTCTAAGGCTCTCAGTAGTTATGCTTCACTAGGTCGCATGGGTCGTGAACCAACTAGAGTGGACATATTTGGTGGGTTTAGTCTTATTTCCGAGAATTTTGAATCGGCTGCAAATAATAGTTTTGGGCCAGAGTATGTCAATAATCTAGAGGCCGGTCTTCGTTGGAATCGGAGCAAGATGGCCTTCTCGGGTAATTTATTTTATATGGATTTTGTGGATGAAATCGCTCCTATTGGTCAACTGCTCGCATTTGGTGTCCAAAAACGTGAAAACATAGCTTCAAGTGCTCGTTTTGGTGCCGAATTTGAATGGAATACCTTGCTGTTTTCGTCCCTACCTACCGCAGCATCGCCTACACAAACCAATACTCTTAGCTGGGAGGGTAGTCTAGCTTGGATGCAGAGTCAAATTAACAGTTTCACCAACGCTGATGGGCAAAGCTATAAAGACCGAGAAGCGATCCTTAGTCCTAATTGGATTATCAATCAGGCGCTGGTGTTTGAGGCATTTACCCGATGGGGAATTCGCCTGGAAGGTCGATATGTGAGTGAATCTTATATGGAGCTCACCAATAACCCAAGCTTTGTGGTGCCAGCTTCAACCTTAGTCAATGCACAACTAAGTTGGAGAGGGCCTAGGGTTGATGTACGAGTGGATTTCAATAACCTCTTCGATGTTCAGTACTATTCGACAGGAAGTCCGGTTGATATAGATTACAATGGGAGCTTCGATGAACCTGGATTTTTGGCTAATGCAGGGAGGAATGCTATGCTAAGTACCCGTTTTCACTTTTAATGTTTTGAGCTAAATAAGTAGGATCTAAATAAAAAGAGGTGAACCAAAAGAGAACAGCTAAAAACGTTGCGGTATGTCTTGCATGCTGTACTCACCGGACAAGCAGCATGGAGCGCTGTTGGAGCTCTCTGTCGCCGGTTCCATAGCTTCCTTGAGGTAAAATGGAGGCCTGAAGTATATACAAACCACTGGCTAAGCCTTCTCCATGGAATGTTTCAGAGTGAAGACCTGGCCCAAAATATCTTACGGGCCATTCACGTACTTTTTGTCCCTGGGTGTTAAAGATCCTTAGCTCTACCCAACTGCTTTGGGTTACTCGGAATTGAATTTTCGTGGTCGGGTTAAAGGGGTTTGGATAATTTGGGAGTAATTCCATAATCGATGGAAGGTCGGAGCTATGTTTTTCTGTAACTGGCTCATTACTGACGCCCTGCGAATTAGCTGATCCTGGTGTTGGATATGCCATAAACGTAAATTCTTGATTAAAATCGGCAGATCGGCCAAAACTTTGGTCATCACTCAAAGCAGGAAATCTAAGGGTATCCACTGGGGTCCAATCTAAAATATCTTTATAAAATATACCCAGTTCTTCTCCATTTTTACTAAGAGCAAAATTTGTGTGCAAGCTACCTTCGTCGTCGTCATTATCTGTCCAAATAAGCAGGAATCCGCCTGCTTGTAGTTGGGTATCAGGCAACGCCCATTTCCCAGGATTACTCAAGTCATCTGTTAAATAATAACCGCTTAAATTCACAGAAGATACACCTGGATTTAATAGTTCCACCCAGTCTTCATAAGAACCTGAGGGATCCTGTATGGTGGTCTCGTTGTCAGCCATAAGTTCGTTTATAAGTAACTTTTGGGTGGGCCGTTGAACAGCAAGGCTGTGGTAATGTTCCGTAGCCCGAGGATCTCGTTTTACGCCACCGTCTTCGGAACGTGCATGTAGGGCATAAAGCAGTTCATTCCCCACCCATGGGATTGTCAAGGATAACTGCGCCCATTGAGGATCAGAGAAAGAGACCGTTTTCTGGGTAGCTGAAAGTTGGGCGGGCCGTTGTAAGGTTTTCTTCAATGGAATAAATTCCGAATAATTACCCAGATTTACTTCTAAATTGATTTCTTTTGGATCGTCGTCCACCCATTCCACCGCTATTTCGAAGGTTAGACTATCGCTTTGTAGCGATTGCACATGACTCCACTTTTTGCGAATAACAGGGAGTATTTGTGTTTCTGTATTTTGAGTTTTGGTGTGTTCGAAACGAGTTTGTATGTAGGGTTTTAGTCCGTAAGCAACATGCCCGCCAAGCGCTTGGTCCAGTGAGAGCAGAAAGCTTTCTGGGGAGAAACCCCAGTCATAGCTTCGGTATACATCATCTCGAGCGGCCTGCAGCATTAACGAAGCAAAGCGGTCGATCTCCGGGAATAAACTATCCGGTTGAAAGGCCCCTTCAACCAATTCCCGTAGATAAAAATCTAGCCTTTGGCGATACTCTGGTACCTCTAAGAGCCGATCGGTGAGTGGTCGAGATTCGGTAGGATGTCCCCAGTTTTCCCATGATCGTCGTCCCCAATCTGGGCCAATAAAATCGATACCAAAGGTGTTATCATAGTCGTAGGGAATGAATTCAAAACGATTGGAACTGGGATTACGGTAGAGGTAGAAATTATTTTTATTATACCAATAATTGTCCCAGTTACCTGTAACAATATCTATGGCCATCCATCTAAGCGTGTTATCTACGTTAAGAATGGCTTCCAATTCTTCAGGTAAGTTGGAGTCCGGAGTATTTTCTAGTACACTAATTAAGGTAGCAAGGTCACTATAATTATCTTGCTCCGTATTAGTTTTTAACTCATATGTGCGCCGGTCGGTCCAACTAGGGCTGAATTTGTAGGCCTCAGAATTAGAACCACGATAAGTCAGGTCGGCAGGGTATAAGTTCTTGTACAGATTTCCTGCATCACTGCCAAAGCGATGCTGCACAAATTCATCGTCTATGTGCTCTACGTTAATGTAGAGACCTTTGTACTCCTGGTTAATGTATAATTCAACCGGGTTAGCCGATGGAGCCGGAAGGTCTATCTTTCTCATTAAACCCCAGCTAAGCAGGGCACGCATCATGGTAGGATCATTGTGCTCTCCATTTATATTCATTTTGTCCAAACCTCGGTATTGGCGTCCGGCTTGAAAGGTATTAAAAGAAACTTTGAACGATTTTTTTTCGGAATTACGGGAGGTATTTCCTCGTAGTCGAAAGCCTATTTGGTCTACGGTATCTACGCGTACTACCTGACTGTCGGTTTTTCGATAAGTATAGATAAAGGTAGCGGGGAATTCATAGTCACTTAATTGATTTCCATCTTGCAGGATGATGTCTAGTGAATCTTGATCAATTACGATGTCAATGCGATCTAAGGATTCACTCGAAAAAGGAAAGCGAGTATCTTGACTCGGTGCCCATTGGGCGCTTAGTGTAGTGCCGCTTACAAGTAAAAACAGTCCAATGCCCACGGAATAAACGAAAAGAGCCGATTTTTTGAGAGCGTTAATGCGGGAGCTTGGTGGATTAAAATGGAACATATTTGAAGCAAAAAGGCATAAAAAAAGCAGACTTGAAGGCCTGCTAAAAGATACAAAAAAGAAGAGTCTAAGTCCTAGTCATAGACGGGAGGAGCTTATTCGATTGTAATTGGTATAGCTGTTAATGTTGTTCCCCAGTGTAGATTCAAATGAGCTTTAGTTTCGCTGAGGGTATCAAAATAGATAGAGAACCATTCTAATTCGGTCGCTTCTGTAGTGGTAACCGCTGCTGGTACGCGAAGCACATCGTCGCTCTCATCATATTGGGTTCCCCAGCTGAGTTTACTGTTTAGAATAATGGTCCAGTTGTCACCAGGGATGGTGTAAAGGGAATAGGTTCCTGCTTCTACCATTTCTCCACCTAACATAATGTCAGTAGAAAAGGTTATTGCAGCTGATTCATTTGCGCCAGTTCTCCAAACTTGTCCAGCAGGAGCTAAACTTTCTAAGCTGCGTCCCTTTAATCCTGGACGCCCGTAGGTAACCTCTACTACAGTTGCACCAATATTTTGACTAACTGCTGCATTTGGGCTTACACGAATTCCTTCACCTCGTTCTTGAGCAAAGGTGGAGGTGGAACTAAATGTGAGAAGTATCGCAAATGCGAATACAGATAGTATGGATGTACATATTTTTTTCATGGTATATGATTATGAATAGTTATGAGTTTATGTGAATTTATATGGTCACTTGACCTTGTTATGAATTGTTTTCTTTCAACAGGTGAGCAAATTCTTTTTTGAATTTTTGAACTTTGGGCGCTATTACAAAAGAACAGTAACCTGCGGTAGGATTATTCTCGAAATAATCCTGATGATAATTCTCAGCTACATAGTAATTAGTGAGCGGCTCAATAGTGGTCACTATCGGATCCTCCCATAAGTCAGTGGCATCTACCGCTTGCTTTGACGCTTCCGCTATGGCTTTTTGCTCCTCGTTGTGATAGTAGATTACGCTTCGATATTGTGTGCCTACGTCATTACCTTGCCGATTCAATGTGGTTGGATTGTGTGTGTGCCACAGTACTTGCAATAAGTTTTCATAGCTTATCACTTTAGAATCGAAATGAATACGCGCTACTTCCGCATGCCCGGTGCGTCCTGTGGTTACTTCTTTATAGCTTGGGTTTTCTATGTGACCACCAGAATATCCAGATTCCACATGGTGAATGCCTTCTATCAATTCATAAATGGCCTCTACGCACCAAAAGCAACCAGCGCCAAAGGTAGCTAATTCGAGAGAATCGGGTATAGGTTGTGTTGTCATAGAAGTATTAGATTCGTTTGATGAAATAGTTGATTGTGCCGCTGAAAAGCTTGTGTAGGTATCATTGGAAATAATGGTTGAGTATCCAATTCCTCCATAACTTACAAGCATCAGTAAGAACCCTAAAAGATACGTTTTCATGTCCAATTATTTTTTAGAAGTTGACATTATGCATCAAACCAATAAAGTAAAAAATCTCCTTTAAACGTTCCTTTAGGTTCGGTGTAAACTTACATTTTAACGTGTATTAGGGAAGTGGTTTTATGTGATCATTAAGCGGCTGAGTTTCAGTACCATTATTGAACAGATTATTTAAGTTGACGAAGTAATCCTTCCAAAGCAGTTATATGTTCTCCAAAGACTTTTTTACCTAGAGCAGTAATTACATACCGAGTATTTGGCTTGTTATCGATGATTTGTTTTTTTTTGAATGTATTTGTGCTTTTGAAGGGTTTTAAGGTGTGTGGCCAAATTACCGTCGGTGAGTTCAAGCAACTCTTTAAGCGCATTAAAATCTAAGGTCTCATTCAGTGATAGTGCCGACATTATCCCAAGACGGATTCGATTTTCAAAAACTTTTTGAATGTTTAGGAGTTGAGACTTCATATTGAGGGTGGTCCGTAACCTTAGGCTTATGAGGAAATTTGTTCGTATTGAAGATAGATATACAAGTCATATCCTATATGTACGATTCCAAAGCCAATTCCCCAGATAAACACACTATATTGAATCCATTTAATTGCTGTTAGACCCAGGATTACTTTTACAATACTTATGTATTTTATGTCAATGAGCGTGAAGTGGCTTCTATGCAAAAGTGCCACACCATAAAAAATCAACCTCAAGAGTGCCGCCATAGCCATCCAGCCCTTGAATCAGAATAATACAATAACGAGTCCGCCTGTAAGCATAGGAATGGCAAAATAACCAAGCATTTTACGCGACTGTACAAAAAATTAGTTTTAAAGCATTGTTTATTATTTCAGGTTTATTGCATTGAGATTATTTTATTTCGAAGATAAATCACGATCCTCAATGCTAGATTTGGCAATAGATTATATAAGATTTGAATTATTTTTGCTGAAATTGATGAATACATTCTAAATTTCTTTTTTTGTAATTGTTCAATAATTTTTCCTGCAGTCTGTTCTCGTGTTAATGCATTAATTCCTGTTCGTTTACTCAGAAGTACTTCTACTCCTTCTGAATTAATAATCGTTTTATGTTCTTCATTCTCTGTAAAACCTGGATAATTTATACCAACAAAAACCCCATAATCAAATAGTTCACTTTTTAAGCTTTCAGCTAAACTTATTACCGCACGTTTAGTGGCAGAATATTGCGAATAGTTGGGTAATCCAATTATACCTGCTACAGATGATATAAATAATATAGAACCTCTATGTTTACAAATATCATTTACACAAGCCAAAGTTGGATATATACTACCTAATAAATTGATATTAATAACTTTTTCCAATGCATTTGGTACTGATTCTTTCAATAAACCACTTGATGCAACACCGGCATTATTGATTAGAATATCAATTTGCCCAAATTTTCTTAATGCAAATTCTCTTAGGGCTATACAAAATTGATAATCACTTACATCACCTGCTAGTCCAATTACATTGGGACTAAATTTTTCAAAATAATTAAGAGCATTTGTTACTTTCTCTGATGACCTTGAATTGATAACAACTTTAGCACCTCTATTTAATAGCATTTCAGCAGTTTTAAATCCTATACCCTGTGTAGATCCTGTAATAACTATTACTTTATTTTTGAACATGGCTTTTTAGTATTTAAATGTATCCATTTACATGAAACCACTCAAAGCATTCTCTTATAGCAATAGCTGGTTTAGTATGTGGCAGTTTCAGTTTTTCTTTTGCTTTTGCACCTGAATAACAATGATTTTCACAAGAAATAATAGCTAGTTCTTTGGTCATAGTAGGTATCTTCCCACTAATTTTTCCAATTAATGAATTAACTGATCCATATAGTTTAATTATGGATGAAGGTAAGGTATACTTTGGTGTATTTACCCCTATTGACTCTCCTACAATTTGAAAAAATTCTTTATAGGAAAGATTATCATTTGCGAGTATATAACACTCACCTGATTCACCCATTGATATACTATTAACTATTGCAATCGAAGCATCTTTTACAGCAACGTAGCTTCTTGAACCAGGCGGGTAAATAGGTAATTTATTTTTAAATAATGCAATAATAAGTTGACCAGAACTTGGTTTTGAATCATATGGACCAAGCATGAAAGTTGGATTAATAATGTGAGCGTCTAAGCCTTTACTTTTTACTGCATTTAGTACTAATTGTTGAGCTTCAAATTTAGAATCCATATAGGATAAACCATACTTGAAACCATTGTATATACCATTTTCATCACCAGGGTTTTCTTTATTACCTGGCGCGAATGAATTAGCTGTTCCAATATGAATTAATCGTTTTATATTATGCTTTAAACAAGATTCAATTACATTACTTGTACCTGTCACGTTTACAGCTCGGATGTTTGAATCATAAGCTGGATAAACTCTAGTATCGGCAGCAGCATGAATAACAACGTCATGATTAATTATTGCATTATCTAAAGCTTGTTTATCTAGAATGTTTCCGTAACATCGATTTACTTGTAAGCCAATAAGTCCTTTGGGAGCCAATGATTTATTGAGAAGCATGGTGCTAACATTGTACTGTCTACTCAACAATTCGCGGACTAAATTATTTCCTAAAATGCCATCTGCACCAGT
>Ga0066825_10000518_pt1 | contig 12309 bp, 12 predicted proteins | sample ETNtaG_6_FD_65608 | JGI IMG/M metagenome (GOLD analysis project Ga0066825, IMG submission 65608) | Marine microbial and viral communities from oxygen minimum zone, Eastern Pacific Ocean - ETNP201306SV45 | ecosystem: Environmental > Aquatic > Marine > Oceanic | place: Pacific Ocean: Eastern...
CTCCCGCGGCATCGCCGCAATCCTATGGATATGCGTAGCGTGCGTTGTCGTGGCTGGAGATGAGATTATGCGATTGACGTTTAAGGAAATCAAAGATGAAATTAGTAAGATTGTACCTCGTAACATCGACTACAGTGTTGATTTAGAAGCTGGTGATATTGCCATTTTTACGAAAGACATTGAAGCATTTACCCAGAGTGATGGCCTTGCTGCAAAGATATCGAAGAAAATCAAGCGACGTATTGTCACACGTCCTGAAGCCGATATGGTGATGGATAAGGAAGACGCAACAGCGGTCATCAAGGACCTTGTTCCTGAATCTGCAAACATTTCGGAACTGTTCTTTGATCCATGTATTTGGAAGGTAATCATCCAATGTGAGAACCCCTCTGATGCTGTCGGAAGGCGCGGTTCAATCACCAAAGAAATCCGCAACAAAACCGGCTGGGAAGTCGCTGTTGAACGTACACCTCCGATTCTATCCAAGACCGTTCGTGACATTCGAGGCTATCGAGAAGCGAACGCAGAGGAACGTCGTAAACTCTTGCGAAATTTCGGTTTGAACATTCACCGTCCAAAGCGACCTGGCTCGACATGGGCTCGTGTAACCGCTCTGGGTTCCTATCAAGAAGTGGGTCGTGCCTGCCACTTTGTTACAACCAATGAATCACGTATTATGATCGATGTTGGTGTCAATATTGCGTCCGATACTGATCCAATGCCGTACTTTACTGCACCTGAAGCATTGCCTCTCGAGCAAATCGATGCTGTTGTACTGACGCACGCCCACCTCGACCATGCGGGAATGCTCCCTGTCTTGTTCAAGTACGGCTATCGTGGTCCAGTATTCTGTACACCTCCAACACGTGATCTCATGCTCCTTTTGCAGACGGATTACCTCAAGGTCGGTGGTGCTGAAGGAAAGCGTGCTCCATACGATATGGAAGACATTCGAATGTGCATGCGCCACGTCGTCGATATTGATTGGAACCAAACCACCGATATTGCACCGGATGTGAAGATGACCTTCTCGAATGCGGGGCATATTCTTGGCTCATCTGCAGTACATCTCAACATCGCTGATGGTAAGCACAACATCGTATTCTCAGGCGATCAAAAGTTCGAGAAGTCGTGGTTGTTCGATGCTGCAAACACACGTTTCCCTCGTTGTGAGACCTTGGTCATCGAATCGACTTATGGTGCTGCAGGCGATTACCAACCTTCCCGTGAGGAAGCCAATCAAGAATTGCAAGATATTGTGACCAGAACACTTCAACGAAATGGCAAACTGATCTGTCCTGTGTTCGCTGTTGGTCGTTCACAAGAAGTCATGATCGCCATCGACGATCTGTTCCGTTCAGGAGCTGTTAAGCCAGTACCAGTTTGGCTTGATGGAATGATTCAGGAGGCAACGGCCATTCACGCAAGCCACCCGAATTATCTCACTTCTGCGTTGAGGAAATCCTTGCAACAAAATGACGGTGAAAATCCATTCACAAGTCCATGGTTCCGCAGTGTTGAAGGTGCTGAGCGTCGAGAGAGCATCGTCATGGACACGAGTCCGTGCATTGTTCTTGCAACGTCTGGAATGTTGAATGGTGGCCCTGTCATGAACTACTTCCAGAACTGGGCGCATGAAGAGCGAAACTCGCTTTGTTTCGTTGGCTATCAAGCAGAAGGAACACTTGGGCGTCGTCTTCAGAAAGGGTTTGGAGAAGTTCCTATGCAAATCAATGGACGAACTGAGATTGTCAAGGTTGGCTGTGAAATGGCGACCATTGACGGGTTTAGTGGCCACTCCGATCGTCGACAATTGTTGGCCTTTGTAGATTCCATGAATCCAAAGCCTCGAAACATCATCTGCCATCATGGCGATTATTACAAGTGCAGTGAACTTGGAAAAGAACTCCGTGACAAGTATCGATGTCGAACCTATGCTCCAAAGAACTTGGAAACGGTTCGAATTCTCTAATCAGAGAATAGGAACATCATAGTCACTTTGCGTGACATCTGGTAACGCTTCTTTGTTGATCTCTTCAGAACCTGCAATTCGATTGTATTCAATTGCACCTGGTGTGCTCTTCGGTTTGTTGGGTTCGTTCGCATCAAACATCATGTAGCCAAATCCTGCTAAGACGGAAATTCCAATCAATGGAATTGCCATGAATTCAGAGTCGCTGTTGAGAAGCATGATGATGGCGAGGAGAAACAGTGCAATGGTTGCAAGCAACAAGAGGAGTCTTGGTGCCTTTGCCATGATGTACCCAGACGTGCTGTTCTCATAGCGTTTCGTATAATTCGACCATTTTCTACCATGTTGTTCATGAACTGTATTGATTTCTATTTGTTCATGGCAGGTGCAGATGGTGGTTCAAAATCGTCGCGAGGCTGGCTCATGACCGCAGTTTCACCATGGGGTGAAAATGCAGAAGATGCCTTTGATCAAGGTCTTGTAGAATTAGGACTTGGTGATGCTCGTCTCATTCAGGTTCAAGGTGCGATGCTTCCTCTTGGATTCAACATCGTTCCTCCTGAACCGCTTCCAATGGGTTCGCTTGTTGAGTGTCACTTAGCAACCGCTTATGCGTGGAGTGGTTCAACTGCATGTGCAGGCGTTGGCTATGCGATGTGTCAAACACCCGAAGGAGATGAATGTGCAATCGTTGCGAGCATTACAACCGAAGCTGATTATGAAGAGACCGTTTTGCTCCTTCGTCGTAACATTCAGCGCCGTCTTGCTTCAAGAGATCTTGAAGTCCTCTCCTTTGATGTTGCAGTCGATGAGGTGACAGCAGGTCAAGATCATCACGGCGTTGCTATCGCAGCATTGATTCTTCCAGATTCACTTCGAATGGCTGGACGTGGCCGAACCGGTCCAATCCGTGGTGGACTTACTCGTTCTGCTGAACCTGAAAAGAAGCGTGTCGATACCAAAGCACCTGCTGCTCCAGCACTTCGTCCAGGTGGACGACGAAAGCAAGAAGGTCCAGATTTTAGTTTGTGAATCTTCATAATCTGTTGACCGAATCCTCCTTCATGGCAGGAACATGGTCCGTTGTTCGATGTCCTGCCTGTCGAAATTGTCATGGTACACGAGGTCAACCTCGGCAATGTCCGCATTGTGGGCAATCGCTACCAGCAACAACACCGATTGTTGCTACTGCGGAGACCTCTGCACAACTTCGGATTGAGGTTGCCCTCGCCAATACGCCTGCAGAACTCCGTGATGAATTGAGAAAGAAACTGGAATCGATGGATGAGCCACTTATTGCTTCGACATCCTCTTCGCCTCGTGCGATATTTAGCGCCATCAAGAAGAAGGTCGGCGATGATATGATTCTCCATCGAGATGTGGTTCAATCCGTATTGGAGGATCTTGATTCAGAACTGCTCGCAGATGACCTCTTGGAGAAGATGGAATTGGATGGAACCCTTGTTCGTCAGCGTGATGGAACCTGGCTTCTTCTTGAGTGAAGTTCATAGGGAGAACCACGTCCCCCAACTCAAGGGCGTATGGGTTAGTTTGGCCTATACTCGGGGCTTTGGGAGCCTTGGACCCAAGTTCAAATCTTGGTACGCCCACCACTTAATCGACGCATTGCAAGTCGGTCAAGCCTGTGAGCCATCCACCAACAAGGGAGTAGTGCTAGGATGCTAAGCGGCTGTTTCAATACCATTCCAATCGAGACATAACCTGCTATGTAAAAGAGCAATGAGAGCATCATAAACGGTGACTTGAACAGATGATGAAACGCTCTTCGATGATGTTCAACGGTCATCATCCATCCTACGCGAACGAAGAAATTCAATGGTCGAATCCCTGATTGTTCATCACCATAAACAGCCTTTACAGGAACATCGACAACTCGCTTTCCTTGACTCGAAAGACGAATCAGCCAGTAGTTTGGATAACCATATCCGCTCCATGATCGATTCCAATCCCATTCATTGAGTAGTTCCGATGATGTTGCCGTATAGCCACATTGCGGGTCCTTGGTACTCCGCCCACTTGCTAAGGTCGTTAACCATCCTAGAATCCTTGATGCACGACGTCTTCGCTTTGGCATTTGCTCAATATCCTTTGAATTCAACATACGATTGCCTTTGACATGATCTGCAAGATCGTTGACAATTGGCTGAACCACGTCATGTAAATCATCAGGATCCATTTGGCCATCACCAGCCATCACCACGCTCACGAAAGGTTGCTCTACGGAGTTGAGGAAATGCTGGTGGCCGAGATCGATTGCTCCTCCAACACCAATCCCTTGTGTTTGCAAGACCTTGACATCAGCCGAAGAAGAAGCATTTATTGCTCGTTCGTAGGTTGAATCGGTTGATCCATCATCGATCACAACCGCATGGTCAACAAATGAAGGAAGTGTTTCCAACACTCTCTGAATATGTTCTTCTTCATTCCGTGCAGGGATGACCACACAGATTGCATGCTCATCCATCATGACCTTTGCAAAGCATCTCAGCAAAAAGGGGTTGTGAAGGTCATACATGAGGGAGGATTGAAAGGCAAGACCTCAACCAGCATACGTGGCGAACGTACCGCTCCGCATCGTTGGTATCGGCCGTAACATCGAGTTACGGGTCGTATCCTTCCTAACACGAGCTCGTCAAGCCACAGACGATGTTGTGTTTATTGATCTTCATTCGGAAGATGAAACTGCAATTCTTGTTGAGGAAGTTGGATGCAAACTCCTTACCTGTGATGATGAAGATATTCTTTCTATCGCCCATTGTATGAAACAATCCGATTTAGAACCTGCAGACAACTATCTCTTCATCAACATCAACAAGCAATGGTCACTACGTGAGTTCCCACTTCATCTGAATCGTTCTCGTGAAAATTGGGATGTTTACGTAGGTTTGATCTCAACCGATTCGGGCCAAGAATCACGTCCAAGTGAGAGTCAACTCGCTCAATCCAAATTCCAGCATGCGTCTGTAAGTTCATCTGGGCTGGATGAACTTGTTAACGTTCAAAAGGATGCAACAGCGCATGAATTCTCGGACCAGCTACGGGTTCGAGTGATCGAATCAACAACGCTACCATCGCTTCCACAAAGGGAGTCGCTTGCAACAGCTTCTCGTTTTGCTCAATTGTTCATGTGGATGATCCAATCACGACATCCTCTGTTCCTATTCGGAATTCCAGGTGTTGTTCTGTTCGTTCTTGGCTACCGTCTCTCAGGTGGAGTCGTAAGTTCGTTCACTGAATTGTCGACGGAATCGATTGGCGTGACCTTGCTCACCATTGCAATGACATTGTTTGGCCTCTTTGCGATGATGATCGCTCTTATCCTCTACATCATGGGAAAACAGGTCGAACAAGTCCAAGCACAATATGAGATTCCAAAGGGGAGCCGATAAGATGCAAGGTCTCGTTTGTTTGGATATGGACCGCGTCCTTGTGGACCATTTGTCCACATGGCAATTCGTTTACGATTGCCTTGGAATCAACAATGATGAGTCTTTCAGCCTCTACAATCAGGGTCTCTTGGATGAATGGGACTGGATTAAACTCGATATTGCTCTCATCAAAAACAGTTGGCGAGATCAACATGGTTCAGAGATTACTGATGCTGATTTACGTGCCTGTATGGAGGGTATGCCGATGATGAAGAATTATCAACTGCTCATTCAATCACTTCTCGATGATGGCCATCATGTCGCCATAGTAAGTGGTGGCTTACAACAAACTGCACGCGACATATCTTGTCTGTTTCCAAGCGAGAAGAAGTGGCAACGTCGATGGGGTGGAATCGATCGACACACTTCCTCGAAACTTGCTGATGGATTCGACACACGACTTCACGTATTTACCAACGGATGGACAACCGATTCAGGTCAAACCGATGGTTCATTGCAGATCCAAGATTATGGTCGATACCAAGTACAAATGGATGGAAAAGGAGCACTGGTTCGTATGCTACGTCGTCGACTTGATGTTGATGCAAAGCATGTTATCGCTGTTGGTGATTCAGCAGGTGATATTGGAATGTTCGAAGAAGCAGCTCATGCAATTTGTTTCAATCCATGGGATGAACGTCCTCTCCCTTATGCAAATGAAGTGATTCGCGAGAAGGATCTATCTCTTGTTCTCGCCTCATGTCAACGCTTCTTTTCTTCGATTTAATGTAGGTGAAATGTTTTTATTTCTTCTGTTTAATTTACAAACATGACAGGGCAACGAATGAAAATCATTCTTGTGATTGCCGCTTTGTTGTTGGTTTGTAGTTCTCAATCGATTCAAGCCCAACAGCCTGGTGCTTCTGTCAATCTTGATTGTTCTGGCCCACTGAATATCGATGTCTATCCTGGTTCGACAAAGAGTGGTGTCATAACGTGCACTGTTGAAAACCCGACGAGTTTTACTGAAAAGATTGATATTCAAGTCGATTCATCAAATCTCTCACATGCAGCACCTAGTACCATTCATGTTGGTCCAGGTGAAACTGAGGATTTTCAGATCAGCGTTCGAGCCGAGGAGGGAATGCTTGCTCAATCCCTCACCCTGACTGTCAAAGCAACGGTAACAGAAATGAATGGTGCTCCTCCACCAAACCTGGCAGAAGATGAAGAAGAGGAAGTGATCAACATCCTACAATATGCAGGTGTTGCAATTTCAGCTGATGTTGTTATGTTTACCTCAGATGTTGGTGAAGAATTTTCAATCGAATTCAGAATTCGAAACGATGGAAACGATGAAGATACATTTCAGTTATCTGCGCTCGGGCCATTTGATGAGGCGATGGAATCAGCCGGTTACATAACCTCATTCCCAACAAAGAATGTACGCCTCGCCCCTGGAGAGGAATCGACAGTATCTGTTCAACTCAAAGCACCGAATCAAGTGACATCGAATGCCTATGGAGATGATACTCTCTTGCAAGATATGTTTGGTATGGAGATTTCTGTTACCTCTGAATTTTCATGTAAAGACTCTGGTTGTATCTCCGATTCACTGAATATTGTCATCATGCTTGAGGATGAGTTTGTCGCTTCAAACGAAGCGATGGAAGATGATGCATCATCTGGTGGCTTTGCGAGTATGCTAGGTGGTGATAGTATGGCTGAGGAGATGGGTGTTGCATCACTCGTGGTCATTGCGCTTCTTTTCTTCATATCAGCTCGGAAACCTCCACGAAATTTTGAGTAGTCTGATTCGTTGGCTACTGCATGGAGGACGAAACGTTCCTTGAACGTGTGAAAGCGAATCCATTGTTTCGCTCCTTCCTGCTTTATTCTGCTTTTCGGGCTGTATATGGATTCGGAATTCTTCTTGTCGCTTACTTCTTTGCAACATCAACAGATGCACCATGGTGGGCAACAGTCCTCATTTTCATCGCTTCAATGATCTTCTCACGTATCCTGTTCAAATTCATCAAATCCAAATCTGGTGCAAAGCAATCACCTTCAGAATAATATACGAGTTTGCTCAATCAAGGAATATGAGCAACATCGATGACTTCCTAACGAGCATTTGCACAAATTGTGGTTTCCTTCTCGGAGAATTCATTCCTGGCATGCCTTGTCCACATTGTGATGAACCAATGTTATGAGACGGATACATCGTGCTTTTCGAAGATATTGAGCACGTATTGCAGGGTTTCTTCATTCACACATTCTGGAGCGTAAACACCAGAATCGAGATCACAGAACCCTGGGCCTTTGGTGGCAAAGAGCGAAGCGAGAGCATAGGTCACAAGTCCTGTCGTTCGTGCCATAGAACCATCTCCATCCTTTCCGTAATCGACAATAGTCCATTCATGGACAGATTCTTTCGCTTGACATCGAACCTTCATCCACGTGAACTCTGGACGGTTTACATCGAATTGCCAAGCATTCAGTAGTTCTTCTTCTGGAGTCGAATCGCCCTCAGATAACCATCGATCAACATGCTGAGGCCAACGAACGGTGTATTCAGCCATGTTCGTTGCTTCGATTGTTGTCAAAACACTTCGCAATCCATCGGTTAGGAATGCATCCATGCCGTCTGTCCCTTCAACTTCAATTCGATGTCGTTCGGTTAAGGCAGGTACGGTGATGATCTCGCCATTGCGAACAATACGTGCTGGACGCGTGTATTCTTCAATAACATCCGATGGTGAAAATGGAGCCATGTAAGACCAATCATCATCAGGTTCTGTTGGATTCCCACCAACGTGGATGCTCACCTCATCCAATGGACCCAATTCACGTTGTGCCTTTGCAAGCAACATGTTGGATAATCCCGGAGCAATTCCAATGTCCCAGATCATTGTTGAGCCATGTTCTTTTGCAAGTGCGTCGAGCGTTTGCGGGTCTTCTTCAGTAAAGGCAAGATCAACGATTGTATGGCCACCTTCAATCAGTGGTTTCCGAATGTTGTGGCCAATTCTTCCAGGAAGCATGTTGACGACAACATGAGGCGTTTCCAATGAATCAATATAGATGTGAGCATCTTGTTCTATAGAGGATATTTCCTTTCGTTGAATCAATGAAGTTGGTATGCGTATGTCGACAGCTGTAACCTGATGTCCATCATCTGCAAGTCGATGGATGACATACTCGCCAACAAGGCCACAGCCAAGTGCGATGATCGGTTGCATGCTCCATCCTCAAGGTGTAACTCGTCGAGAATCACGAGGGAATGGAATGACTTCACGGATGTGGTCAGCTCCACTCAACCATGAACATACTCGGTCAACACCGAGACCAAAGCCACCATGAGGTACGCCTCCGTAACTACGTGTATCGATGTAGAATTGGTACGCTTCTTTTGGTGTGCCTTCTTCTTCCAGACGTGCAAGAATCTCTTGTTCAGACCAGGTTCGCTCCCCACCACCAATGATTTCTCCATAACCTTCTGGAGCGAGAAGATCATGACAGAGAACATACTTGTCATCGCTTGGATCAACTCGATGATAGAACGGTTTTGCAATCTTTGGATAATGTGTCAAGAAGTGTGGAACGTCGAAATCTTGTGTGAGTACCTTTTCCTTTGAATAATCAAGGTCTTGTCCCCATTCGACCTCAACACCCTTTCCTTGGAGGATTTCAATGGCTTCATCGTATCGCATTCGGGGAAACGGTGAATCAGCGTAACGTGCTACAAGTTCAAGGTCTCTTCCAAGCGATTGCAATTCATCGCTTCGCTCATCAAGAAGTGTGGAAGCAATATGTCGAACCACACCTTCGCCGTGTGTCATGACCTCTTCGTTGGTTGCCCAAGCGATTTCCATTTCAGCATGCCAAAATTCAGTCAAATGTCGACGTGTACGTGACTTCTCTGCACGGAAGGATGGAGCGATCGTGTACAATCGTTCGAGTGCAGGCATCGCTGCTTCTGCATAGAGTTGCCAGGATTGGGTAAGATATGCTTTTCTTCCAAAGTAAGGCACTTCAAAGAGGGTTGAACCTCCTTCGACTGCACCAGCAACGAAGTTTGGAGCTTGGTATTCAACGAAATCCAAATCTCGGAAATACGAATGAATCGCTCCAAACACAGAGGAACGCATCTTCAACATCGTCGTCATTCGGCTTGTTCGAAGGTAGAGATGTCGGTTGTCGAGAAGGAATTCAGTTTCTCCTCCATCAGCAGCTTTCATCGCAGATTCGGTGATTGGGAACGGTCGTTCAGGATCAACTGGTCCAATGATTTCAACGCCTGAGACTACCAGTTCATGACCGCCTTCACTGCGTTCATCCACATTGACAGTTCCTCGAAGAATCAGCGATGATTCAATGAGAGCAGAAGCGATCGCCTCAAAGGCATCGTCGCCAACATTATCCCGCTTTGCAACGCATTGGATGCTGCCTGTTGAATCGCGCAAGACAACGAATCGGATTTTATTGGAGCCACGAGTTCGCTTGACCCAACCTTTGAGTTCGACTTCTTGTCCATCATAATCGCCGTTTTGCACATCACCAATCCAGATGTCTTTGGCCATAACACGCCGTTTACGTTCTCCCATATCATGTTTGAAGTCCGACCATTTGCAGGAAGTTCCCAAACAGGTCGGTGTATGGAAAAAAAGGCGAAAGCATCAAACAGGACCCAAACCAACTCCGTTCGTGAGCAAGATAGTGGTTTATGCTGTTGGAGGCAATGCACTTGCTCCTCCTGGTGGCTCTGAGAACGAGCAACATGCACTTGTCTTGGCCAAAGTCATGAGCGATGTTGTCGATCTACTCGAAGCAGGTTGGTCGGTTGTCTTAACGCATGGAAATGGGCCACAAGTGGGAGAACTGATGACATTGGATGCTGAAGTTTCTCATTCCATGGATGAATGGGTCGCTGCAACGCAAGGCATGATTGGACATACATTGTCGCTGCAACTCAATAGCATTCTCAAACATCGCCATCGTCCTGAACGAACTGCGATGGTCCTCACACGCGTCCTTGTGGATAAAAACGATCCAGCATTTTCACTTCCAACCAAACCTGTTGGACCAGTTCTCTCAGCGAGCGAAGTGATGGAGCGTGACTGGGATATTGCCACGACTGTGCATGGCCCACGACGTGTCGTCGCCAGCCCATTGCCAAAGAGCGTCCTTGATTTGGATGTCATTCGTACCTTGGTCGAACAACGTGCTGTCGTCATTTGTGGAGGAGGTGGAGGCATACCCGTCATTGAGCGTGAACGCCACTACAACGGGATTCCAGCAGTGATTGACAAAGATCGATTGTCCTCACTTCTTGCCGTAGATCTCGAGGCTGAAGCGCTCATCATTTCGACAGGTGTACCTGCAGTCTACACGAATTTCGGTCAAGATGATCAATGCGAACATCGTCATCTATCGGTCGAAGAGGCTGAAGAACATCTTGAGCAAGGCCAGTTTCCAACAGGGTCTATGGGTCCTAAAATCAAGAGCATGATCGATGCAATCGTTGCATTACCGAGTATGCGTTCCATCCTATGTCAACCAGGCGATGCACTCTCTGCACTAAGAGGGGATGCTGGAACGACGTTGTCACACGATGATTAAATACAACTTGGCGGAGGCAGGCATGGGCCTGTAGCTTAGTCAGGTAGAGCGACGGACTCTTAATCCGTCGGTCGCGGGTTCGAACCCCGTCAGGCCCGCCTACAAACGACCCTTTGGATTCATGAGTGTCTGTACACCGTTTCCACTCGCTAAAACAACAGCATCACACATGTTGTTAAACAAGCCAACTTGAACCACACCTGCTACATTGAGGATACTTGCTTCAGTGGCGATTGGATCGTTGATCGAAGGGCCAATCTTTGCATCTGCAATGCAGTTTCCATTATCAGTAAGTTTGTGCTCACTTCCATCCATGCGCAACTGAACCTCACAGTTGAGCAATGTCGACAATGCTGTGACAGTCACATCGCAAGCAAAGGGCGTAATCTCGATAGGGATTCCAAAAGCACCTAAACAATCCACTTGCTTTCGATCGTCTGCAACGACGACCATAGCAGCCGATTGCTGAGCCACGATCTTCTCTCGAAGCAATGCCGCACCGCCTCCTTTGATGAGTTGGAAGTGTGGATCGAATTCATCCGTACCATCGATAACGATGTCCAAACCATCGACTGAACCCAACGCAACAAGTGGAATGCCAACTTCAAGTGCCAACTCTTGCGTAGCGATGGAGGTTGGAACACCGACAATCTCCAACCCTTCTTCTTGGACTCGTCGGCCGAGTTCGAGCACGGTGTATTTGACCGTCGAACCGGTTCCTAATCCAACACGCATACCTGTTTTGACAAATTCACATGCTGCCTCGCCAGCGATTTTCTTCAGGGCTTCAGCATCGTTCATACATCGATGGAGCATCATACGGTTGATATTGCTTGTTGGTCAAATTCCCATTTATCGTCGCAAGAATCCTTTTTGAGTGAGAAGTTAACGACGAGGCATGGGTGGCCGTCGGCAAAACGGAATTGTCGCTTCGCTGCTGATATCAATTTTCTTGTTTTCTTTGCTCAGTCCATTGGTTGGGCCTGCAGAAGAATTGGAACTGAGTGCTGCTTCAACTTCCCCTACCATCGGCCAAACGAGCACAGTGAGTATCGGCTCATATCCAGATGGTGTGAACGATGCAACATCGATCAGTGTGCCGAGTGGAGAAGCGATTTCTGGCATTGAACTTTCACTCGATGAAAGCGTTCTTCCTGTTTCAGCAGCAAAGATGTTTGATTCGCCTGCAGCTTACGATCATTCAATGGCCGTCTATGATGGAATGGATGTCAACAATTCAGTTCTCCAACTTCTGCCTCAAGGCTGGACCTACGATATGGAAGGTACGAACCTCTGGACGTTCTCTGGGAACAACGTTTGGTTCTG
>Ga0066825_10000520_pt1 | contig 12274 bp, 9 predicted proteins | sample ETNtaG_6_FD_65608 | JGI IMG/M metagenome (GOLD analysis project Ga0066825, IMG submission 65608) | Marine microbial and viral communities from oxygen minimum zone, Eastern Pacific Ocean - ETNP201306SV45 | ecosystem: Environmental > Aquatic > Marine > Oceanic | place: Pacific Ocean: Eastern...
CATGGTGTTGACCTTGCTTTTGTTTGCTGCAGCGATCTCTGCTTCGGCAGCGCGTTTTTCGGCCACCAGCTTTTGATGGGGGTGATCGATATTATTGAGATAATGGTTGAGCAACGTCTCCGTTTGCTTCGTGGTGCGTTTATCCGAGACGATGGCGAGCAGGGGGGTAATGGGATTACTGCCGCTGACAGCGTTGATATCAGCCACGATCAATTCCCGGCCGTACAGGCGCACCTCGTCGATCTCAATGTTGTTGGCTTGCGCTGAATTGAAGCGGCGGCCAATACGGAATTCTTTTGGCGTTTGAATGGTACCGTTTAGTCCATCAGCTTCGATGTTGTGTTCCTGCACTTTACCGTTGATGTAGATTTTAGTGCCGGCGGCCTTGCCTTTGCCGTCATAAGTGACGAACACATGTGTCCATTTTTTGGCGGGCACTTTGGCTTTACTGACAACCTTAATGGCGTTGTCCTGCCATTTAGAAATGAGGTGTGTGCCCACAGAGCCTTGCTGCAGCCATAGGTCGAATCCGCGGAATGCATTCCCTTCATTCATTTTACTAAAGAGCGCGCCGTTGGCGTTACCAGCATCTGGTTTTACCCAGCAACCGAAACTGAAGGGCTGGTTCCATTCCGGCGGTTGTACGTCCTTTACGTTGATGAAGCCGTTGCCTTCCACGCGAAAGGCCTGTCCAGACTGGCCAGCGACCGTGCGTCCGCCGCCTTCCCATTTGACCTCGTTCTTCTCATTCACAAAGTCGGCGCCCTTGCGGCCCTTGAATTCATCGAGCGGAAAATGAGCCAGCAACCCGGCTGGTTCATTTGGTTGGGCGTCCACATTTTTTGCGGCTTCGACTGTCCATTTCTCGAACGCGGCCTGCACGCCTTTGCGGTGGGCGGCGATCTTCTCATTGGCAGCTTTCAGCTTGGCCTCGGCGGCTTGGCGCTTAGCTTGGCTTTCCTTGCTGATGACATCGACCATTGGCGGGGCGTTGCCGCCACGAGTTTGTTTGCCGCTGTCGGCGTTGTTGTTGAAGAACGCGAAAAATTCGTAGTATTCCTTGTGCGAGATGGGGTCATATTTGTGGCTATGGCATTGAGCGCATTCGATGCTGAGACCGAGGAAGACATTGCCGGAGGTCTTTACACGATCGACCACGTATTCCACACGGTATTCTTCTATGATCAAGCCGCCTTCGTCGGTGGTGCCGTGGTTACGGTTGAATCCGGTGGCGATTTTCTGGTCCACCGTTGCATTGGGTATGAGATCACCGGCGAGCTGTTCGGTGGCGAATTCTTTAAAAGATTTATTAGTGTGATAGGCGTTGATAACCCAATCACGCCAAGGCCACATGGTGCGCGGGCCGTCTGCGTGGTGCACGCTGCTGTCGCCGTAACGCGCGACATCCATCCAGTGAAGCGTCATCCGCTCGGCATAAGACTTGGAAGCCAGTAGGCGGTCGATAACCTTTTCGTAGGAATTCGGGCTCTTGTCATTTACGAACGCATCCACGTCCGTCAATGTTGGTGGAAGGCCGGTTAGGTCGAATGTCACACGGCGGATGAGTAATTCACGGCTTGCTTCCGGCGAAGGTTTCAGGCCGTTGGCCTCGAGTTGTTTCAGGACAAAATGATCGATGGGGCTATGACCCCACTTCAAATTTACCCTGGGCGGAGTCGGGAGGGTGGGGCTAATGAATGCCCAATGGCCTTCGTATTTGGCGCCTTGCTCGATCCAGCGTTTTAATAGGGATTTTTGGTGTGGCGTAAGGGTTTTCTTGGACTTGGCTGGAGGCATCATTTCATCGGGATCCGTTGAAGTGATGCGTGCCCAGAATTCGCTGTCGGCCACGTTGCCGGGCACGATGACGTCCTTCTTGGCGTGAGCCTCCACATCCAGGCGTAGTTTTCCTTTGCGGCGGCCTTGATCCGGACCGTGGCAGAGGAAGCAGTTATTGGATAAAAGTGGCCGGATATCGCGATTGAACTGCACGGTCTCAGGCAGTAATTCTTCGCCGCACACCGGCAGATGCGCGGATAGAATTCCCGCCATAAGCATGAAACGCCAAGTCATCATGAGACAAAGACGATAGCAAATTTACCGTATTCGAGCAAATCGAAGGTTATTCGGTATCAGTGTTCTCCAAGGTGGCCGGATCGTCCAGATTCAGGCCGATGATCTTCTCCATGGGCTTCTCCAGCGCTCGTGTGCGCGTGCCGCTCAGATCATCATAATGGTTCTGAACCGTCGTCAACGATTTGCCCATACCCACCACTTTATCGCTGTACTTGACCCATTGCTCGCCGAACTGTTGCACAAGCTTCTGCAAATCGCCTGCGCGTTGTTCAACAGCGAAGCTAGCAATGGATTGGCGGATCAATGACAGGATCGCATAGAGGGTGAGTGGAGAGCAAAGCACGATACGCTTTTCCAGCGCGAAATCCATCAGCTCATGATCTTCCTGATTAATGAAGCTGTAAATGCCTTCGTTCGGGATAAAGAGCAGTACGTAGTCTACCGTACCTCCGGCGGGGTCGGTGTAGGAACGACCACTCACGGCCTTTACATGGCCACGGATGTCGGTAAGAAATTTCTTCTTCTCGGCGGCGCGCGTGGAGTCATCTTCTGCCGAGAGAAATTGTTCGTAATGGGTGATCGGGAATTTCACGTCCATGTTCAGGCGTTTGCCTTTGGGGAGGTGGAACGTGAAGTCCGGTCGGTCGGTGCCTTCAGTGGTTTGTTTGTCGTAATTTTTCCCCTCCAACATGCCGAGTAAATTGAGGATGTCCTCAACCATACGCTCGCCCCATTGGCCACGAGCTTGGCTGCTGGAAAGAATCTGACGTAGTTGATTGGTGGTTTCGGTCAGGTTTTCAATGCGTTTGGCGGAGTTCTCCACCTGACCGTGCAGACGAGCCGTGCCTTGATTGAGTTGCTGGATGGAGGTGGTGATGTTTTGCAGGCTGGTGTCGATCAGTTCTTTTTTCTGGCTTAACTGCTCGCCAGAATGCTTCTCCAGTTTTTGGAATTCACCTCGGGCCAGCTCCAGAAACTGTGTTTGATTTTCGGTTAGTGCCTGCCGGGAAAGATTGCCGAAAGCGGCCTCGAGTTCCTCTTCGGAACACCGTCGATCTTCCAGTTCGCGCTGTTTCATTTGCCAAACGACAAAACCGCCCACGACAAAGCCGGCTACAAACAAAATGATGGGCAAGGCCACCTCCATGCCCAAGAATCCGGCGGAGGCCATCAAAAGGCAAGGGAAATGGTCGGGGCTCGCTTCTTGTGCACCCGCCATGGACAGAGTAGGCTGAGAGATGGCTTATCGGATTGTCGCGCTGGATGGGGAAGGGATTCGGGGCCTGATTACGTTGGGCTGGCTTGAGCGCGTGACTGAGCGACATCCTGAATGGCTCCATCCGCGGATTTGCTGGCCGGCACCTCCACAGGTGGGATTTTGAGTCTTGCCTTGGCGGCGGGCGTTTCGATTTCTGATCTGCGCGTTCTCTATCTCAAGCGTGGCTCGATCATTTTTGGCGACAGCTTGTGGGATGACATCAAGGATGTGGGCAACTGGAATGGGGCGGAGTATTCGGCTGAGCCTTTAAAAGCCGTGCTGCAGGATGTCTTCGGGGATCGGACATTGGGAGACCGAAAGCAGCGTGTGGTGGTGCCGTTGTTCGATCTGGATAATGACGCGACCGACCTGCAGAAACGACAATGGAAGCCTAAGATTATTCATAATTTCCCGGGGTCGGATAACGATGCGGACTGGCCGTGCTGGAAGGCGGCCTTGTGCACCAGCTTGGCTCCGACGTTTTTTCCGGCGGTCGATGGCTACATTGATGGCGGTGTGTTTGCCAACAGCCCCGGCATGATCGCCTTGGGCCAAACTCAGGATGCCCGAAATACCGACGCGGCTCCGTCCCTCTATGATATTTGCTTACTCGCCTTGGGCACCGGCCGCTCGTTGAATAGGATTGAGGAAGCCAACTCGGACTGGGGCGTCCGACAATGGGCGAGGCCGTTGCTGCAATTGATGTTCCAGGCGGACATGGATACGGTCGATTATCAGCTCAAACTATTTCTACGAGAACGCTATCATCGGATGGACATAGTTTTTCCTGAGGGAACCCGCATTCCCATGGATGCGGTCGATCAAATCGATGAGCTGGGCGTGTTCAGTCGTAGTGCTTCGCTGGACGCGGTCTACGACTGGATGGCGCAGCATTGGCTTTGACTCGCGGCAGCGAAATGACTATGTTCACCGCCGACCCGGCCGGAGAGGTGGCAGAGTGGTCGAATGCACTGGTTTGCTAAACCGGCGTAGGGGGTATTCCTTCTACCGGGGGTTCGAATCCCCCCCTCTCCGCCATTCTTCCCATGTCTGATGCTCCGCTCAAGGCGCTGTTGGCCCGTTCTGATGGGCTGGTGATTGCTGATTACCTGTTAGGGGAGGGCGTTTACATGATTGGCTCCGGTGCAGGGGCACAATTAAAAGTGGAGACGGCCGCGGAATTACATGCCCGTCTAGAGGTGCACGCCGGAGATTTTTTCATTGAAGATACTTCGGGGCCCGCCGGCGGGACGTTTCTTGATGGGGCCGCCGTGCTCGGGCGAGTGCGGGCTTATCCGGGGCAAACTATTCAGGCCGGAGATTGCTGGATCCAGCTTCAGTCGAATCAACCGGAATCGAGTTCATCACAGATTCTCGCCGCCCGTTACAAGCTGATAAAGCAACTTGGTCGTGGCGGTCGCGGTGAAGTGTGGTTGGCTTTGGATGAACAGACCGGTGATGAGCTGGCCATTAAACGGTTGCCCGCTGAACTGGCCGGCGATACGGCCGCCCTGAATGATCTTACAAGGGAAGTGCAAAAGAGCCGCAACCTGGATCACCCCAACATCATTCGCATTCACGAACTGGTGCAACCCGAGGGTGAGCCAGCTTTTGTAACGTTAGAATATGTGGACGGACAAGACCTCGCCTCCCTTCGTTTGCAGCAGCCCGGCCATTTGTTTGCATGGGAAAACTTGCGGCCATTGATGACTCAGCTGTGTGATGCCCTTGAGTATGCGCATCAGCATAAGATTGTGCATCGCGACCTCAAGCCCGCCAACATGTTGGTGGATCGGCACGGCAATTTGAAGTTGGCGGATTTCGGGATCGCCGCGACCATGGCTGAAAGCCTGAGCCGATCCTCCATGCAGGGCAGTGTGAGTGGTACCTCTGTGTTTATGAGCCCGCAACAAATGCGCGGGGAATTGCCGCGAGCCAGTGATGACCTATACGCGTTGGGCTCCACCTTTTACGAGTTGCTCACCAGTCGCACGCCCTTTTACAGCGGCGATATCACTTATCAAGTGCTCAATGAAATGCCCAAACCGCTCGCGACGCGTGTTCGGGAGTTGGGGCTGCAAAATCAAGTGCCCGATGCGGTGTGCGCCATGATCATGGCGTGTCTGGCCAAAGATCCAGAGCATCGCCCGCCCAGCGCTGTGGCGGTTGAAGAATGGATCTCCAGCGGAGCGACTGAAATGCCACCGGTATTGGCTCCGCCCACACTACCTTCGGTGCCCGCGACTCTGGGACAGGAACCATCGGATTTGCCGCCGCCTCACGTTGCGGTGCCGGCACAGGCATCACCATCCACGGTTCATCAACGTGTTGCTGCTGGTTGGGCCGGAATCGAAACGCGCGATAACCCTTGGTACCAAGGGTTTATGGCCGTGGCGGCTTTGTTTACGTTGCTGCTCGTGGTGGGTTTAAAAGGTACACCTCGACACGAGATTGTTCCCAGCGTTGTGAAGATTCTTATTCTGTGGGCGATTCTGTCGGCGGTCGGGAAATATTTATTGAAGCCCAAGCGCTTTTTCTGCAGCGAATGTGATGGAAAACTGAAAAACGATAAACCGGCTCCATGCCCGCATTGTGGCGCGGCACTCAGCTGAATGTTGCCAGCGTGCGGCCGCTCCACTAGGTTTCCTTCATGCAAGTGCGCACAATACTCTTGGCCTGCATGACGCTGTTCGTCGCAGCAGGCTGTTCCTCATTTGATCGCGACTGGAAACAAGCGGCCAGTCAGGAATTTAACGGTATGGAGGGTCGCTGGATTGGTCGATGGCACAGCGATTACAATCAGCACAATGGAGTTTTACGCTGTCTCTTGATGAAAAAGGAAGACAGCACCTACTCCACACGGTTCCACGCCAAATATAAATGGGGACTGCTGACGATTAGTTATCCGTACGACATGGACATGACCATTACGCAAAATGGCACCAAATATAAATTCACAGGCGAGGCTGACCTCGGCAAGCTCGCCGGTGGGGTTTATCAATACGATGGCGCCGGAACGACCAATCGAATCGATATCAACTACCGCGCCGATAAAGATCACGGCACCTTCAAGCTCGAACGCCCTGAGGGCTCTGAATAATGAGTGATGACACTAAGGAGACGCCGACCAAGTGGTATCACGGCATCACTAAATATCAGTGGCTGATTCTTGCCATCGCCTGCGCAGGCTGGATCTTTGATGTTTATGAGGGGCAGATTTTTAATATCACCCGGGGTGACATGCTCAATGATCTGCTCTCTGGTATTGAGGATGAGGCGGCCAAAAAGGCGGCGATTGATAAGTGGGGTGACTGGTTTTTGGCTGCATTTCTCCTCGGCGGGACGGCCGGTGGTTTGTTGTTTGGTTCGTTGGCTGATCGCTACGGTCGCCGTCCGATAATGATCGCCACCATCTTGACCTACTCGGTCTTTGCTGGCCTCACATATTTCGCAACTGAATTGTGGCAGGTGGCGACGTTACGTTTTTTTGTGGCTATGGGGGTTGGTGGAGAATGGGCCGTGGCAGCAGCCTTGGTGGCCGAGGTGTTCCCAAAACATGCTCGGACACATGCTTCTGGGATTTTCCATGCTTCAAGTGTGGTAGGTACTTGGATGGCTGCGGTCGCGGGAATCGCTGTGGGCACGCAATGGCGCCTAGCGTATCTGATTGGCGTCATCCCGGCGTTATTGGTGGTGTGGGTGCGCGCGAAGGTAAAAGAACCAGAGGGCTGGAAAGATGCCCAAAAGAACAAGAACGAACAGGCGGGAAGTTACTTAGATTTATTCGGCGACGCCCGTTGGCGGAAACACGCATTGCTCGGCATGGCCCTAGCAGCGGTAGGCTTGGCTAGTTTTTGGGCTGTGGGTGTTGCTACTCAGGGTCTTGCAAAAAATATGCTGCTTGCTGAGGGTGTGACTGAGGCCGCGGCAGCTTCAAAGGCAAAATTCGCGTATGGCATTGTGCAAACGGTAGGAGCTGGAGTGGGTCTGCTTTCGTTTGGGCCGTTATGTGCGTGGCTGGGGCGACGCCGGGCATTTGTCTTTGGGCACATCGGCGCTTTCTTGATTGTGCCCATTACCTGTTATTTGCCGCAAACGTATGATCAGTTGTTGTTTATCCTGCCGGTGTTCGGGTTTTTCACATTATGTATGCACGCTGGGTACGCTGTTTATTTTCCGGAACTATTTCCCAACCATCTCCGGGCGACGGGGACCAGTTTCTGTTTCAATGTTGGGCGTATCGTGGCGGCCCCAATGTTGATCCTCTCGGGAATGGTTAAGGCTATGGAAGGCATTAACACACAGCTGGCCCTGAGCCTATTGGCGACGACGTTCTTATTAGGCTTGGTGGTCGTGGCGTTTCTGCCGGAAACAAAAGGTCAGGATTTGCCGGAGTGATTATTCGAGGGTAAAGCCGGCGGCGGGAAAGGTGGTCATGCGCATTTCGTGGGAGCCGTTGGCGCGGGTGAGTTCGTAAAGAAATCGGATGTCGTCGCCGTGGGGTTGGGCATCGATGTAACGCAGGGAACCTGTGGTGTGTGGGCTGGTGATGCACGGTCCTTCCGGGGTCAGCACAGTCCAGTTTTTCAAATCTTCAGAAACAGCTAGGCCGGTGCGTTCCTCGTAGTTTTGGTGATGACCTTCGCTACCGTCGTAGAAAGCGTAGTATTTCCCGTTGAGGGGTAGCACGCTGTTGATGCGACGGCAGTATTTGTCCCAAGCCGTGTCGCCTTCAGGTTGGAGGACGATCCCTTGCCATTCCCATTCATCGAGATCGCTCGAAGTGGCTAGGGCGGTGGCGCTAACGCATTCGCCGGTATTGAAAATATCTAGGGTATCATGCGAGCTGTTGCTGGTGGTGGCGGTGTTGATGGCCACGCTGAGAAACATGGAGTAGCGGCCGTTCTCTTCGAGGATCCATGGATCCTTCACGCCTTCCAGGCCCAGATCGGAAGCGTTGAAGAGGCGTTGAGTATTGGCGGGGTCCAGATCGCCGACGGTGTCGGCGGTGTTGACAGTAGTGCACCAACGACCACCCTCGGGCGCCACGTAACTGGTGAAATAGCGGAAGCGACCATCGGCACCACGCCGGAGGGTGCTCTTCTCGATGGACGCGGATTCGTAAGCGTCCTTGTGCACGCTCCAAATATCCTCAAAGGTCTTAAAATCGGTGGTCTTGGCAATGCGCGATTCACCACCGCGATCCGGCTCTACGCCGCGCGGTCGTCGAATGCGGTAGCAAATGTAACCAGCTTGATCGGTGTCATCCCAGACCCAACCGGGCGCGCCAGCCCAGTAGCCTTGTTCGTTGCCCGCGGGTTCGCGGACGAGGTCGCCGTTGAGGAGGGTGTCGTTAATCGGATGCTTGCTCATTGGATTGTAATTATTTTTCGTTTGCGGATGGATTCCTCGGCAGCTATGGCCAGCAACGTGCCGTCGATCGTGTTGGCCACGGAGGTTAACGGCGCTTGTCCCGTGCGGACGGCTTTAATAAACGCCGGATGCATTTCCGCAAAGCCCAAATGTCCGCCCCAACCGACGCCGCGTTTAGCTTTCACGCGGATCACGCGCGGCGCGCCTTTGCGTTTGCCGTTTTCCCAATGGAGGATTTGCAGCTTGTCCAGATCGGTTTGTAGCACGCCGGTTTCGCCCACCACGCCCATCTCGAGTGTCTCCTTGGGCGGTTCGTGCGCGAACAGGCTGAGATGCAGCGTGCCCTTGGCACCATTGGCGTATTCCCAACTGGCGGTGGCGTGGTCGTGCACCTGATTGGGTCCAGAAATGACGCGGTTCACTGCGTTTCTGCCGAAGGCACTGACGCGCTTGGGGCGGGCACCGAGCCACCAGTTCATTAAATCAAAGTGATGACAATTCTTGTCCACGAGGCAACCTCCGCTCTTGCGGCGGTCCTGAATCCAATCACGGCTTTTCGGCTGGAAAGGGCCTCGGAATTCCTTGCACCAGGTCATGTGGGGCATGCCGACGGCGTTGCGGTCAATCAAGTGTTTGATCTTCGCGAAATACGCCGAGTAGCGAAGTTCATGCCCAACCATTAACACTCGGTCGCTCTTCTGCGTAGCCCGGAGCAGTTTCCGGCATTCGGTGGCCGTGATGCCCACAGGTTTTTCGAGGAAGACATGTTTTCCGGTTTTTAAGGCCTCCAACGCCAACGGTACATGCGTGAAATTAGGAGAGGAAATGACAACGGCGTCCAGATCACTTTGTATGAGATCGGATTCCTTTTTGTGGAGAGCCATATCCGGCGCTACCTCCAGTGCGCGCTGGATGCGCTCCTGATTACCTGCGCATAGGGCGACGGCCTCGGCTTGTCCACGACATTCCTGATGGAAGAGCTGCAGGTGGCTGTAGCCCATTGAGCCTACTCCAATAAAGCCCATGCGAATCTTGCGCGCCATACCCTGACTCTGCCTGAGGGCATGCCGTGTCGGCAAGCATGAGTGTGTTATCAGTTGGTTTGCGTGGATGGACGACGATTGACTCGGGGTCGCGAAACCCGTTTCATCGCGCATGCCTTTCGTGACGCATCTGGAATGTGCCAATTGCGGGCAGGATTATCCTACTGGCGAAGTGCACGGTCTTTGTACCAGTTGTAATCGGCCGCTTTGGGTGCGGTACGATCTGGATCTGGTGAAGCGCGAGTTTCCGAAGAAAGCGCTCTTTGGCCGGCCCCCGACCTTGTGGCGTTATCTTGAGCTGCTTCCGTTGGAAGATCCGGCCAATATCGTTTCCCTGACCGAAACCATCACGCCCATCCTGTCTGCCAAACGTTTGGGAGCAGAATTCGGACTGGAGGATTTATTGATCAAAGACGAAAGCCGTTTACCAACCGGCAGCTTTAAGGCGCGCGGGATGGCTATGGCGGTCACCATGGCGAACGAACTGGGCCTGAAGCGTTTGGCGGCGCCCACAGCCGGTAATGCCGGCGGCGCGCTGGCGGCGTATGCAGCAAGGGCCGGGATGGAATCATGGGTACTCATGCCCGAAGACACGCCGGTGATCAATCAGAAGGAATGCTTGTTGCACGGCGCTAATGTCTTTGCGGTGAACGGGTTGATTGATGATTGCGGTCGATTGATTCGCGAAGGCATGAAGGAGATGGGGTGGTTTGATGTTTCGACTCTCAAGGAGCCGTATCGGGTCGAGGGAAAGAAAACAATGGGGCTGGAATTGGCTGAACAGTTTGAGTGGGAGCTGCCCGATTGGATTCTGTATCCGACCGGCGGCGGCACGGGTTTGATCGGCATGTGGAAGGCATTCGGCGAATTGGAGGCATTGGGATGGCTCAAGAGCGGCAAGCGGCCGAAGATGGTTTCCTGCCAAAGCGATGGGTGCGCACCGATTGTGAAGGCTTTTGAGAGCGGCGCGCGTCACGCAAAACGGGTCGATAACGCCGCCACCTTGGCGAGTGGGCTGCGTGTGCCGCAAGCAGTGGGGGATTTCATGATTATCGAAGCCGTGCGCGATAGCGGCGGTGTGGCCATGAGCGCGCCTGAAGGTGATATTCCGAAATGGATGCAGTTGGCCAATTCCAAGGAAGGCATCGCCGTGTGCCCGGAAACGGCCGTATGCCTCGGCGTGCTGGATCAATTGATGGGGCAGGGGAAGATCAAATCCAAGGATCGTGTGCTGGTGTTTAATACCGGCGCGGCACAGAAATACCCGGAAAGCGTGACTGCGGAGTTGCCGCGGATTGATATGCACCAGCCGATCGACTGGGGCAATTTAGCGGGATAACTATTCTTCGCGCGGCTTTAGTTGCGGAAAGAGGATCACGTCGCGGATACTTTCCTGACCGAGCAGCATGATGCAGAGTCGATCGATCCCAATGCCGATGCCACCGGCGGGCGGCATGCCGTGCTCCAGCGCCACGAGAAAATCTTCATCCAACTTCTGCTGTTCACCGCCGGCCTGTTGCTCAAGGCGTTCGCGTTGTTCGATGGGGTTGTTTTGCTCCGTGTAGGCCGGGGCAATTTCCTGGCCATTAATGCAGCATTCGAAGACCTCCACGCAATCGGGATCCTCGGGCGATAGCTTGGCGAGCGGAACGAGTTCCTTGGGGAGGTGCGTGACGAATGTCGGTTGAATGAGCGTGGGTTCGATAAGTTTTTCGAACACCGCATTGGTCACCTCGAAATCTGCCTCTTCTGAATCGACCTCAATCTTCAATTCCTCCGTGGCGCGAGTGCGGCGTTGTTCGGGCGTGAGCTCGAACCAATCGTTTCCGGCCTTTTCTCGGACGAGATCCTTATACTTTGCGCGCCGCCAGTCGGGCGTGAGGTCAATCGTCTTGGTGACATTGCCTTCCTCGTCCTTTTGCTCAATGACCAGTGTGCCGAGCACTTTCTCGGACACGTGACAGATCATCGATTGCAGGAGCTCCATCATGGTTTCGTAATCGCCGTAAGCCTCGTAGGCCTCGAGCATGGTGAACTCCGGGTTATGCCGGCGCGAGATGCCTTCGTTGCGAAAGTTGCGGCCGATCTCAAATACTCGATCAATGCCGCCAACCAGTAGACGCTTGAGGTACAGCTCCAGAGCAATGCGCAGGAAGAAGTCGCGGCCAAAGGTGTTGTGATGCGTGACGAAAGGTCGCGCGGCGGCACCGCCAGGGATGGCCTGCATTATGGGCGTCTCCACCTCCACATAGCCCCGTTCGGTCAGGAAATTGCGGATCTCGCGAATGATCGCACTGCGCTTCAAAAACGTATCACGCACTTCATCGTTGGCGATTAGATCGAGATAGCGCTGACGATAGCGCAGTTCCTGATCGGCGAGGCCGTGCCATTTATCGGGCGGCGGGCGCAAGGATTTGGCAAGCACGACATAATCGGTCACCTTCACGCTGATCTCGCCGGTCTTGGTGGTAAACAGCGAGCCATTGGAACCTACGAAATCCGCCAGATCGAGCCCCTTGAAAAT
>Ga0066825_10000523_pt1 | contig 12257 bp, 9 predicted proteins | sample ETNtaG_6_FD_65608 | JGI IMG/M metagenome (GOLD analysis project Ga0066825, IMG submission 65608) | Marine microbial and viral communities from oxygen minimum zone, Eastern Pacific Ocean - ETNP201306SV45 | ecosystem: Environmental > Aquatic > Marine > Oceanic | place: Pacific Ocean: Eastern...
AAGGAAAGAATCCAAAGAATATTGATGAGATTTATGATGAATACGATGATGCGTCAAAAGGCTTTGTGAATTACTCTGGATGGCTCAATGATAAAGATGGCACTCCGTCGCTTGTATGCGGTGATGTAACAGGAGATTATTTCGTTTCTGCATTAGATGGCTCATTCATTTTACGTCATTCAGTAAGAATGGCTCCACAGTATCCTCTCATAGGTAGGGATTCAACTGCAGCTGATGTTACAGGTAATGGTTTTGTATCAGCATATGATGCAGCAACAGTTTTGAAATATATTGTTGGATTACCTGTAACCTTAGATTGTAATGGGAGTGGTAATGCACTAAAGGATATACAGAAACCCTTGATTACATGGTCACCTAAGATTTCAGATGGTCAAGATGTATTAACTGTGCCTATCAACATATCGAATATTAGAAATAGTATAAATTCTATTGAAATTCAAATACCGCACAAAAATAGTGTTCGGTTAAGCTCAATTTCAAAAAAACCAGAAAACTGGGAAGTACTTGAACATACTTCAGATCAATTTCTAAACATAGCCATGTATGGTATAGATGTGTTACGCGATGACCTTACATTAGAATTACATTTTGAAATCTTAGAATTAAAACCAAATGTAAATTTTACGGGTACAATTCGAGTAAATGAACATTCAAAAATATCTATGGAACCGTATAATTTAGATATTATACCTATGGTGTTTGAATTATATCAAAACTATCCTAATCCCTTTAACCCTAATACTCAGATCGATTTTTCTCTTCCTGAAACTGCAAACGTTCAATTACAGATTTATAATGTATTAGGTCAAAAAGTGCAAACGCTCAAAAATGAGCGAATGGCTGCGGGTTATTATTCTGTTACTTTTAACGCAAATAACTTATCGAGTGGAGTATACATATATCAGTTACGCATGGGCAATAAGGTTATTACTAAAAGAATGTTACTATTGAAATAATTGAATTCATCCCGAAAAAAAATTGAAAATTAATTTTCTTTCTTTCTTGTAGCCTATTTATTAGATTATTAGTATTATTTAACTATATAATTAGCGCTTTTATCTAGAAGAGATTGCTATAAATACACATCTGCTTAGCTAAGCTAAATCAAGTTTAATAAATAGCAAAATAAGTTTAGAAGTTTTTATTGATACCATAACCCGAAATGATGTGGTGTGAAAACCGCGTCGTTTTTTTTAAAGACAGCTAATTATGGGTGTCTTTTTTTTTAAAAAATTAAAAGAATTTTTTAAGCCACTTCAATTTACCGGTATAGGGTGGGTATCGAAGTGGTATATCTATAAAAGTACTTTTCTTCATTATACTCTTGATATGAGAAAAAGTTTCAAACGAATGCCGACCATGATAGGAGCCAATCCCACTTGAGCCTACTCCTCCAAAAGCTAAATGGGGGTTTCCTAAATGGGCAATGGTGTCGTTAATAGCTCCTCCACCAAAGTTTATTTTTTGGGTGAAATGATGATGAAATTTGGCATCATTAGAAAATAAATAACAAGCCAAAGGTGTAGAGTTACGTGTGAGAAGGCGGTCTATTTCGCTAAGTTCTTCAAAGGTGAATACGGGTAATATGGGGCCAAATATTTCTTCTTGCATAAGAGGATGATCTATATCAATTCCTCTAATAACGGTTGGACTTATGAATCGCTTTTCAATATCTACACTACCCCCTATAACAATATCAAGATTGTTTATTGCTTGGGTTGACTTACTGGAACCGTTAAGTAAGTTATTTAAACGCTTAACATGTTTCTCTGATATAATTCTTGGGTAGTCTGGACTGTCTTCAGGTGATTTGCCATAAAACTCGACAATCACTTCTTTTAAGTGAGCTATAAATTCATTTTCTATGTCTTTATGTACGATAAGGTAGTCAGGAGCAACACACGTTTGGCCTGCATTCATAAATTTTCCCCAAGCGATACGTTTAGCGCTTATTTTAAGATGCGCACTCTTATCTACAATACACGGACTTTTACCGCCTAGCTCAAGAGTACAAGGGATTAACCTCGCTCCTGCTCTTTCTCCTATAATCTTGCCTACTTCTGTACTACCAGTAAAAAAGATGTAATCAAGATCTAGATTAACCAATGCGGAGCTAACGGTACTGTCCCCTGTTATTACAGCAATATATTTAGGGTCAAAAAAATCCTCGAACATTTGTTTTAACACCTTTGCAACATTGGGCGCCCATTCCGAAGGCTTAAGTAGCACGGTATTTCCAGCCGCAATTGCACCAATAATAGGATTAAGGCATAGTTGAACGGGGTAGTTCCAAGGCCCAACAACCAAACTAACACCATATGGTATAGCTATACTGTAATTTTTAGACGGGAAATTAATTAGCACGTCTGGATGCCTCTTTGGACGCATCCATTTCTTTAAATTCTTGCGTATATGGCGGAGTTCTGTCTTAACCAAGGCGATTTCAGCCCCATATGCCTCAAAGGTAGATTTTCCTAAATCATCCGATAATGCCGCAATTAACTTATGTTCATAGGTGTTTATGGCAGACTCTAGGCGGTCGAGTGAATTTTTTCGAAATGCATACTCCAAGGTCGTATGTGTCTTGAAAAAATGTTGCTGTTTTTCGAATATCGAATAAAAGGTTGTTGGAGACATGTAAATGTTAACGAAGAATTAATCTATATGATTCATTCTACTGGCAGATACTTCTTTTTTCAGGTTAAGCATTGTCTTGCGGTAGTTTGATCAATGATAAGGAGGTGAATAATGCCGCTAAAGAAATTACCAAAGAGCAAATGATGGATCACATCAGAGTCCTTGCTTCTGACGCATATCAAGGTAGAGGAACCGAAACCGAAGGGGAGCAAATGTCAGTGGATTATTTGGTACATGCACTAGAAACATTGGGAGCAGAGGCAGGGGGTAGGTGATACCAGCTATGTTCAGAAGTTTCCTTTACTAGGACAAATTACACAGGATCACTCAAGATGCGTTAATTCAGGTTCTGTTTCTCTAATGGTCCTAAATCATAATGATGATTTTATGGCTTTCACCAAAAGCTGGTTAGAAAAGGCAAAAAATATGATTAAAAGACCGTACAAGGGGAATGTTATTTTACTATTCATAGGGTGAAATGAAGCGTAACTTTCCTGATTCATGTCTATAGAGCTAACTCGACGCAACTGATAAATAAGACAAAAATCATGGGAAAACTGTGTTAAATAATCATTACAACTAAGTCTAAATATTGGTAATTTTTTTGTTTCAATCGGGCAAATAGCTTATATCTACTTGACCAACATACTTGATAAATCTGGTTTGGAAACCCATCAAAAATCACTACTTGCTGTAAGTTTTGCTCTATTTAACTTGGGCTTGGCTTTTGCAACATGGGCATCAAGGGTACCAGATGTACGAGACTTGGCTTTACTTACTGCCACTACATTAGGTTATGTTCTTTTGTTTAGAGGTTTAGGGACCTTGGTAATGATGCCCATAGTTGCTTGGATTATTCCAAAATTTGGATCAAAGCGTGTGGCATTATTTATGGGTAGTATGGTAGCCATAACTCTGTTTCCCATCTCCTTTATGCAACAATGGTTTAGCTTAGCGCTATTAATGATGACGGTAGGAATGTGTAGCAGTGGATTTAATATTTCATTAAATGCATTAGGATCGGTGGTAGAAGCTCAGACTGGGCAATCACACATGTCAAAAATACATTCTTGGTTTGGAATGGGAACCGTTGTTGGAGCTGCATTAGGGACTCTTGCCACTCGACTATCTTGGTCGGTCCAAATTCACTTTGGGCTCGTATCCTTGATGATCGTGTTGGTCTTAATCTTGATTGCAAGAAACCTACCCGATGACAAAATAAATAACCAGGCTCCCACACCAATATTTATTTGGCCTCATGGTGGACTAGTTGCATTGGGATTAATCACCTTTTTAGCTGCGACTATTGAAACATCCATTATGAATTGGGTGAGTTTATTTTTCACCGATCACGTACAAGCATCTGAAAATTGGGTTCCCTTAGGCTATGCCGTCTTTGCGGGTTCTTTGCTAGTAATGCGGCTAATTGGAGATCGGTTAAAGATGAGGTTTGGAGCCCGAAATTTATTGGTTGGTGGAGCAATTTCAACAGTTAGTGGCCTTATTCTTGCCGTATATGCTTCAAATTTTATGATGGCCATCATCGGGATGATCGCTACTGGAGCTGGGGTGTCATTAAGTTTCCCCATGTTATTTAGCGCAGCTGGGAGAGAAGGGGCTATAGCATTAACCACTGTCGCCAGTTTTGGATATGTTGGTGGGATGGTATCCCAACCCGTGATGGGTTGGGTGGTCGAGAGGTATGAGTTAGCAGGCGGCTTTTTATTTATAGCTGGGGTTACCGTGGTTATTGGTATTCTTGCTTCTAAAGCTCGACTTTTAGCTCCCACACACTAGCTTCTTTGGGCGGTAGAACTAAGGTTGAACCTAGCTCTATAGTAGTATTTGTAATCACATTTTCAGCCTTAGTATACTCACTTAAGACTTCCTGAAAACGAGTGGAGTCTACTATTTTCTCCTCTTCTGATGTATTGACTAGAACCATTACCGTCTGCTGCTCATGTAGTCGAAAATATACATAGGTACCGTTCTCAGGTACGAAATGTTTCATACTACCTTGATGAGTAGCTATGGCCGTTTTTCTCCAGTTGGCAAGGCTACGAATATAGTTAAAGGCTTCATTTTCAACCTCGGTTCTGCCTTCTTCGGTAAATATACTCCTCGAATCATCAGCCCAGCCACCCGGTAAGGTTTGTCTCCATGCCTCATCATCGCCCCCTCTATTTTCATGACCAAACATAAATTCAGTACCATAATAGATTTGAGGGATACCTCTTTGCGTAAGTAAAAGAGTAATGGCCATTTTAAATGCAGCAGCATCTTTATTTACATGCTCGTAGACTCGGGACATATCGTGATTATCAAGGAATATGACATTCTTCATCGCGTCGGCATATAAATGATCCTGACCAAGCATGTAATAGACTTTCATAAGCCCATTTTCCCAGCCAAATTCTTCAGCCATTCCATCTCTTACTGCAAATGACCACGGGAAGTCGGTAATACTAGGTAGTTTTGAGTCGTAACCATCCCCCTGACCGGGTAGGTCGTATTGCCAATACGCCGCTGCAGGGGTGTTTACTGCCCATGCCTCACCAACGATATTAAAATCTGGATACGCCGTTAAAACGGCCTCTACCCACTCGGCCATATATTCTTTATCAGGATAGAGATAGGTATCCATGCGAATTCCGTCTACTCCAGAGTATTCTATCCACCATAATGTGTTTATGATGAGATAATCGGTGAGCAAAGGTTCGTCCTGATTTAGATCAGGCATTTCTGGTACAAACCATCCATCAACCAGCTTTTCCATGTCGTAGTCGGATGAGTATGGATCGGCTACGATGGATCCTTGATAATTGGTTTGCATGTACTCATCTATATTGTGCACCCAGTCTTGTGTGGGTAGATCTCGCATCCACCAGTGCTGGTCCCCTATGTGATTATGAATCATATCCATAATAACTCTCATTCCACGATCATGTGCAGCATCTATGAGAGCCTTGTACTCGGCATTTGAGCCGTATCGTCGGTCTACTTTGTATAAATCGGTTGCAGCATACCCATGGTAGGCTCCGTATTCAGGTTTCATATCGTTTTCAATGATGGGCGTAAACCAAATAGCCGTCATACCCAAGTCATCCAAGTAGTCCAAATACTTAGCAACCCCGGCTAGGTCACCTCCTTGACGACGTTCTGGATTCGATCGATCGGCTGATTCGAGCATCCCATCAATGGTATCGTTGTCGGGATTACCGTTGGCAAAGCGGTCGGGCATCATTAGATAAATGACATCAGACGCATCAAAACCTAGGTTCTTATTGGTCCGGTCATCGCGTGGTTTAAGCTCAAAGTCTACTGTTTGGGTAATGGATTCATGGCTTAAAAGGATTGGAATAATTCCGGCTGACGCATTCGAACTAATATTTAGGTAGACAAACAAATAATTAGGTGAATCTACGGCTATTTGTTTTACTAGCTTTACACCAGGATAATCAACTTGGGCTCGGTGAAGTCCAATATTGGGTCCGTATAACTGAATTTGGACTTCTTCAACAGGCATATCTGTCCACCAAAATGGAGGATCCATTTTATCTACTTGGGCATTCACATTTTGTGAGAGGCTTAGACTTAAACACACACAGAATAGAGTAAGAAATAGAAATCGACTCATGACAAACAGTATTAGTATAAAGGTTAATTAGCTTAAGCAATTAATTTCCTACGCTATCGAAATAATCAACCACAATGTGGCTTAAGCTTCTAACGCCTAGTTCAAGACCCGATTCATCGATATAAAAGTCAGGCGTATGGTGTCCAGCTGGGGTTCCACCCTCGGGTAGTCCACCCAAGAAAAAATAAAGTCCAGGTATTTGTTGCTGAAAAAATGAGAAATCCTCGGCACCGGTGATAGCTGGCATAGTCACTACCATGCTCTCGCCGGCTGCTTGTTGTAGTGTTGGAACCATTTTTCGGGTTAGTTCAGGATCATTGTAGGTAATTGGATATCCGTGCGAAATAGTTACTTCTGCTGTGGCGCCATTGGCCTCGGCTGTTTTGGTTGCAATGGTTTGGATACGCTCGAAAATAGCATCACGCATATCGTTATCAAGTGCACGAATGGTCCCCTCCATAAAGACCTCTTCTGGGATAATATTACTTCGAACACCACCATGTATTTGACCAACAGTAACTACGGCAGCTTCATTAGTTAGCTCCATATTTCTACTAACAATAGTTTGAAGGTTGGTGATAATCTGGGCTGATGTTACTATAGGATCTACTCCGCTCCATGGTGCTGAACCATGGGCTTGTTTGCCCTTAACAGTAATTTGGAAAGTATTTGAGCTGGCCATAATCCCCCCTTCTTTGTAGGTAATCATTCCTACTGGAGTTGCGTCGGATATGTGTAGACCAAAGATTGCATCCACATCGGGATTCGTTAAAACCCCTTCTTTGACCATAAGTTCGGCACCTCCTTCCTCGCCAGCAGGTGCGCCTTCTTCAGCTGGTTGAAATATAAATTTAACCGTACCCTTGAGTTCACTTCTGAGCTCGGTGAGTATTTGAGCCACCCCCATCAAAATGGCTACATGGGTATCATGGCCGCATGCATGCATAACACCAACCTCATTACCTTGATACTCTCCTATGGCAGTCGACTTAAACGGCACTGGGGTACGCTCTGTCACCGGCAAAGCATCCATATCGGCTCTAAGTGCCACCACAGGCCCTGGGGCTGCACCTTCCAAAATAGCGACTACTCCCGTATGAGCTACTCCAGTCTGAATGTCTAAGCCTAACTCTGAAAGGTGTTCGGTGATATATTCAGCTGTTTTATACTCACGATTAGATAATTCGGGGTTCTGGTGTATATGACGCCGCCATTCTATCACTCTATTTTCTAGATCAGCTGAACGACTATCAATGAGTTTTTTTAATTCTTGTGCTTGAACATTCGTAGGATTGCTTCCCAACCAAAATACGGTCAAAAAGAAACATTGTAGAAGGAGAATAGGTAGATTTTTGAGGGGTCGAGTGGACATAGTAATTGCTAAAGTGTTAATGGATTTGAAATAAACTGATAAAGTTTGCCATGGGGGCTTAATGACAAACCCTATCAATCTTGAGCCAGAATAAGTTCAGTAAAAAAGCTCAAATCCACAAACGAACAAGATCAAGTATATAAGCGTCAAGTTTGGACTTGGGACCTTGAATCTAGCAAACAAGATTAGCACTAAGGAGACAAGTATGAATTTAACTCAGTTCAAGCATGCGCTCTAGAGATAAAACGGCATATTTTGCAACGTCTTTATCTACTAAAATACGATTGACTATTCTACCGGCCTCGATTTCTTCTAATGACCACAATAGGTGGGGGAGATCTATCCGATTCATCGTGAGACAGGGGCACATAAAGGGATTCAACGATTCAATCTGTTTATCAGGATGCTCAGTGATGATGCGATTAACCAAGTTCATTTCGGTTCCAATAGCCCACTTAGATCCTGCAGGAGCGGCCTCAATGGTACGAATAATATAGTTGGTAGAACCGGCAAAGTCCGCGTGCTGCACCACATCGAAGGTGCATTCCGGATGTACAATAACCTGAATTTCAGGATCGCGTAGTTTCGCATGCTTTATGTGCTCGGGGCTAAACTTTTCGTGTACAGAACAATGCCCTTTCCAAAGAATGACCCGAACATCCTCCCACGCACCATCAAATTCGAATTCGTTGGCGATTGGATCATATATACACATGTGTTCTAAAGCAATTCCAAGATCGAAGGCTGTATTTCTTCCTAAATGCTGATCCGGTAAAAACAAGATTCGTTCTTTTTGCTTAAAAGCCCATTCAAGCATGGTGTGTACGTTACCTGAAGTTACACAAGCTCCACCGTATTTACCCACAAACCCCTTGATTGCTGCAGTCGAATTTACATAGGTGAGAGGAAGAATGGTGTCCCCCCAAATTTTTTGCATGCGCTCCCAACCTCGCTCAGTCTGTTCAATATCAGCCATATCTGCCATGGAACATCCCGCTCTCATATCGGGCAGAATCACCTGCACATGTTCGTTGGTCAGCATGTCGGCCGTTTCAGCCATAAAATGAACCCCACAAAAAACAATATACTCTGCTTCGGGCATTTCAGCACAAATTTGTGCTAATTTTAAGGAATCGCCTCGAGCATCGGCGAAATCGATGACTTCATCTTTTTGATAATGGTGTCCTGGGATAAAAAGACGAGCGCCCAAGCGACGTTTAATTTCTGATACACGGCGTGCCATCTCCTCACTACTTAATTCATAATAGTGGTTCGGAATTCGCAAGTCGGTCCCTACATCTAGTAATTCGTTTAGTTCCATAGAACGAAAAAATAAACAGTATAACCCACACTTACCTTAGCATGATCTGTGTTGACTGGCTCGAGTAGGCTCTTATTTTGTGATTAACCGTTAGGTATTAAAGATAACATTTTTATTAGAAACAGTTCATACGACCAAAACCATGGTTTTCTTGCACAGGGTTCCCGTATGTAAGACTTTTAGTCAAGGTAGAAGCTAATATCACAAGCATTTACTGAATGGGTAATCCAACCCACTGAAATCACGTCAGCTCCACAACCTTTGTAGCTTGCTATGTTATTGGGATTTATTCCTCCGGACAATTCGACTATGATCGATTTGGGAATGTGTGCACGTAATTCTCTGACTTGATCGGGCGACTGGTTATCCAACATAATAACGTCAACTTTGGCATGTACTGCCTCCTGTACTTGATCCAAGGTCTCTACCTCTACTTCAATTTTAATCATGTGCCCTTGTTGTTTTCGAATCAGCTCTACGGCATGACTAATACTACCAGCGGCAACTATATGATTATCTTTAATCATAACTCCATCATCTAGCCGAAAACGGTGGTTAAACCCACCACCACATCGCACAGCATATTTTTGCATCATTCGTAAACCCGGCAGGGTTTTACGTGTATCAGCTACTTTTATAGTGGGGTCATCTAAGCGCTGTATGAGCTCATATGTTGAGCTAGCAATTCCAGCGAGGTGTTGGAGCAAATTCAAAATGACTCGTTCACCACTTAGCAAGGTGCCCACTGGTCCATTCACCTTGGCAATAATGGCTCCTTCTTCAAAGGGTTGACCATCTTCCACCGACCATATTATTTCAACCCTACCACCCAATAAGGCGTAGACTTGCTCTAGGATGTGTCGGCCCACAAAAATCCCTGACTGTTTGGCAACAAATCGCCCACTTTTTTGGCTTAATCCATCGAAAAGCCATTGACTAGACCAATCGCCCATACCAAGATCTTCTTCTAGGGCTTGTTTGATAATACGTTCTAAGGTTATTGGGTTCATGCGAACTAAACGGGTTTGAGTGGTACTTTTTTGATAATTTAGATTGGTCATCTTGACCTCTAAAACAAAGTATAAGGTACGTAGATACCATCACTAAAACATCTTTGTTAAACGTAATAAAGCAAAACAAGCCCTTATGATTTACCTGGATTACGCAGCAACTACTCCCATGAGTGAGAAGGCCTTAGGTACCTATACGAAGGTTGCTAGGGAATATTATGGGAACGCCAGTAGTTTGCATGAAGAGGGCACTCGGTCTCAACAAATTGTTAGGGCATCAAGGCAAGTAATTGCGCAGGGTTTAGGGGCTTCTGGGCGGCATCTTCATTTTGTGAGCGGGGCAACGGAGGGAAACTTTCTAGCCATTTACTCATTGCTAGAGTCGATAAAAAAACGCGATGAGTCTAAACATCATATTTTATGCTCTCCAATTGAACATGACTCGGTTTTACGGGTAATGAATAGGTTAGTTTTGGAAGGCTGGGATGTAGAGTATGTACCACTATTGGCCGATGGTAGAGTATGCATTGAACAGCTCAGGCAACGATGTACTCCCTCAACTGCTTTAATCGCAGTACAGCTCGTTAATTCCGAGTTGGGTACGCATCAACCCGTGGGGGAAATTGCTGAAATAGCCCAAAAAATGGATATTAAAGTGCATTGTGACGCGGTACAGGCCTTTGGGAAAGTACCTATTGATGTAGAGGCCTTGGGAGTGCACTCGCTTAGTATTTCGGCGCACAAAATATACGGACCTCAGGGTATTGGTGCGGTATGGCTAGACCCTGATGTTGAGTGGAGTAGTTTTTTTCCTAATAGTAGATCCAAGAAATTTAGGCCGGGTACCTTAGCAGTGCCATCAATCGCCGCTTTTGCCGCCGCGGCCAAAGTAATGATCGATGAAATGGAGGATGAATTTGTGCGAGTGCAGCATCTAAGGAAAGTTTGGGTGGAGGCGCTGAATGCTATGCCAAACCCTCCAATTATTGAGGGAGCTAAGGGCTCAGCCCATCAAAGTCCGTTCATATTAGGGCTTCGGTTCCCAGGCATGGAAGGACAGTTTTTAATGCTCGAATGCGATCAGGCGGGTGTGGGTATATCCACAGGAAGTGCTTGTCAGTCTGGAACGGATGAACCTAATGTTAGTATGAAGGCCTTAGGTAGGAGTGAGCAAGAGGCTAGGGAATTTGTTCGATTTTCTTTTGGTAAGGGTCATAATATTGAGGAAGTACCTCATATTATTAAGAAAATTCGTACTATTGTAGGACGACATTATTCTCATATTTCAACTTTTTAATGTTCATTTAAACCTAACTCCATCATGTTTTTTAATCGTCTTTCAATTTTTAGTTTTGTTGTGCTATTAGTAATGGCTTGTGGTCCTTCCGAAGCGCAACAAAGTAGCAATCAAATTACCACTGCTTCTGGCTATACTCCTGAAATTAATCCCAATCCAGATGCACCCATTCAAATTGTAAAATTTAGTGACTATCAGTGCCCTGCCTGTAAGTTTTTTGTTCCAATTGAACAGAAAATAAAAGAGGATTATGGTGATCAGGTGAGTATTGTGACCAAACATTTTCCATTGTCCATGCACCCTTATGCTCATGTGGCGTCTCGATCTGCTGAAGCTGCTAGAAAACAGGGTAAATACAAGGAAATGCATGATAAAATATTTGAAGGACAAGAGCTTTGGTCTAAAGGCAGCGCCGAGCGCTTATTTATCGGTTATGCAGAGGAAATTGGTTTGGATACAGAAGTGTTTACCTCTGATATGAACTCTGCTGAAATGAATCAAATTGTGATGGAACAGCGTAAGGAAGGAGTCCGGTTGGGTGTTAATGCGACCCCAACATTCTTTATAAATGGCATTAAAGTAGAGACGAATCCTCAGACCTATATGGGTTTTAAAGTGCTAATTGACCGAGAGTTAGACTAAGACTGCTCGCGCAGGAATTAGGTTCTGGATCTATTTGTTAGACGGTTAAAATAGATTCTTTTACCGGACTCTTTAAACCGAAAAAAATCGATGATACAAGCTTTTTTAGGTCTTGAGCCTACCATAGACGATTCTGCTTATGTTGCTCATAGCGCTGATGTCATCGGGGATGTTCATATTGGTGAGATGTCTAGTGTATGGTTTAATGTTACGATTCGGGGAGATGTAAACAAGATTCGAATTGGGAACCGGTCGAACGTGCAAGACAATGTGTGCATCCATGTAATGAATCGAACCGGGCCCACACATATTGCGGATGA
>Ga0066825_10000527_pt1 | contig 12236 bp, 7 predicted proteins | sample ETNtaG_6_FD_65608 | JGI IMG/M metagenome (GOLD analysis project Ga0066825, IMG submission 65608) | Marine microbial and viral communities from oxygen minimum zone, Eastern Pacific Ocean - ETNP201306SV45 | ecosystem: Environmental > Aquatic > Marine > Oceanic | place: Pacific Ocean: Eastern...
TCTTTAAACTTTGAGTCTGCACTAACTGACTGTATTTTTAATAACTCAAAAAGTTCGGATAAAAACCTATCCTTATTATTACTTATATAATCCTTTATCATAGAAACAAATTTAAAAACATATTCTTAGCACAAACACTTTTATAACCTAAAAAAACGTTAAATTAAAAACCATCATCATCGTCTGAAACGGTTTTAAATACCTCGTCCTCCAAAAAAGTATCTGATGGAGACATGAGATTATATGGCTCTTTTATTCCAAAGTATCTGAATCTAAAATCATTTATATAATTTAAAACGACGTCTTCATCTGTAACCCTAGTTGAAATAAATTTATCTCTGGTACCTACAATTTCTGACATTTCAGAATTAAAACGATCGTTGGAAGAAAGAGTTGTTAAAGCTTTACCATCATAACTCATATAAACCCAAAATTCAGGGGCTGGCTGTAAAAAAATATTAACTATATATTGGTTTAAGTCAGTGTTTTTAAACTCAACAAACCCATCTATAGCAGCGTTGACATCTCTAGAACCAATGTTTGATAGGTTTACCGATGATGTATTATACCATGAGCCTTCTTTTGAAGACCATGAAAATTGAGTGTTTGGAAAAACAAATACACTATTTAACAGGCCATCAGCCTCAACCAATGATTTATATTCTGACAGAATCACGTTTTCATATGCGGTTGTTTTTTCATTTCCAATAAGATCTGAAAGCCGAATTAACACGTCTTGTTCATTATCATGGGCTATGGGGGCCCCGTATGTTTCTATAATATCATTGAAAGCAAATCCCAACTCATCAACAATAGATTTTTTTAGGTTTATATCTATAACAATAAAAGCATCTGCCTCAATATTCATTGAATCTAAATTAGCTATACCAGACATAGAGGAAAATACTTTAAAATTATTACCGTTATTTACTATATCTACGCTCCCTTCAAAAGCAATTGATTTATTAACTGGGTTATATAATAGTGAGTTGCCATTATAGACTTCTTGATCTCTCTTTAGTTTTGTTTCAATTAAATATTCTTTAGTAAAAGGATCATATGATAATACGCCTTGAGGGTTGAAAAAAACTAAACTTTTTTTAGATACTGGGTTATTAAAAAAATCAAAAAACAAACCTTCTTGTGTTTTTGATATTGCGGCATTATAAAACCCATCTTCATCAGAAATGTTTAAAGTTAGCTCGTCTCCAGGAACAAAATAATCATTAAAAGGAATAGCATTAGATTTACTAAAACCAATAACTTCAGAGGGAATAATACTCCCGTCAAATAAAAGCTGTTCACTATTGGCTAGCAGTTCTATACTACCATAAAAATTAAAACCAGGCTCCATTAAAATCGGATTATTTTCACTTACATCACCAGTAGAAAAAGATGTTAGTTGATTGTTTTCTGTTGTTTTAAATTCGAACTGAGAAAACGGAATATTGAAGGTATCCAAATCAAAATTCACATACTCATAAACTCCTTTACCCTCAAATTTATCTTTTGTAAGAACAGACACATTAGAATTAATAAACCTGTGATATTCACTTATTGTATCTAAAACAAGAACAGAGTTTTTCAATGGCTGTATCTGAAAATCTTCCTTAATATATAACTGTTCATTTTCTGGTATAATATAAGCATCAGCAACTTGGATATCTAATACACCTTTTGACAAAAGGGTCTTGTTTTTAATATCTAAAGACAACGAATTAGATACAAAATCCCAATTTAAAAAATTACTATTTTGAGAATACACAGAATGAATTTCGTCTGACTCAGCTTTAAACTCGAGGAGCTGTCTTTCTGTAAACCACAAAACATCTGTCAGAGAGGTAGACAAATCATATTCTGGTAAAATAAAGTTTTGTTCATCATAAAAAAGAGATTTAAATTCCATCTCGTTTTTATATATATTATACTTAAAAAAGACACCTTCTGCGGTCATCAAACCATCAGAATGGTTTGGAGAAAATAATTTAACATCTGTGTTTTCTGAAACAATCAAGCTTTGGTTGTAAGAGAAATTTTCAGAAAAAAAACTAGAGTTTTTTGTTTTTAAGCTACCGTAAGAAGTGACCTTATCAGAAGAAACATATAAGTCACCAAAAATTTCAACACTATTACTATAACCTAATATTCTAGGACTTAATAAAGAGTCATATCTAAAATAGAGGTAGTCATCTTTATCGTTATAAAATCTAAAATCTAAATTTGACAATTCTAAATCAGGATAATTAATTGAATTTTTTTGTGTATTTCCAGAAAGCATAAACCCCTTTTCTAAAACTCCAGATATTGAATCAGGAAAAAGTCTTATTTTATTAGAAAATAAAGTTGTTGTTTCGTATTTAATGTTTCCATCAACATATAGACCTGTAGAGTCAAGAAGTAAAGAATTAAAAAGAGTGATTTTTTTGTTATAGGCATCTAAACCTTTCTCGTTAAGATCCATCGTAAAACCAAAGGAGTTATCAGGCATTGTGATAAGCTTAGCCTCCAAAGGTTTTATAATGTTGTTTGAATAGAAGGTTCCTGGAAACTCAAATTTTGGCAGAGAAGATTTATCTAAACTATCAATTTGAAACTGATCAATAGAAAAATAGAAAGCGCTATCGTATTCTTGGCCATAATCTTCTGGCATATCAAAAAATATTTTAGTGCTTTTGTCTGAAATAAAGGAGGGGAATTTAGGGAGGTCTCTCCTAGATGATTTGTTTTTAGGGTGATTAATATATAAGTCTCCTCCAATATTATATAGATAATTATAACTATCTCTAGCATTTTTTTTTGTTAACATCTTTAAGGTGTCAATTTCTTTTAAGTCAATTAGATATGAGTTATAATCAAAAACAAGGTCAACACTTTTAAAATCAAAGTTTCCAACGGAAATATCTCCAACTGTATTGACCTCTCTATCCTTCTTTAAAGTTAGATTTCCGTTTTTTGGGAAAACAACTATATTATTTTTATTGCTTAGGGTTACACTTTCAACACCCCTGAAAATCATTGTATTAGACTTTAAATTATAAACTAAGTTATCTGAGTTTTTGGTTAGAGAACTAAAGCTGAACTCATCAAAGTTAGATCTTTTTAAATGCGAATAATAATAGTGTCTAAGCTTTGGTAAAACCTCAATCAGACCGGTTTCTCTATCATACGAAACAAAACCATTTCTCCATAAAACTATAAGGCCCGATTCCATAAAATCTGGGTTAGACTTAAAATAATATGCTAAATCATTAAGGTAAAAATCTTTTCTTTTTGCTTTAGAGTAATAGGTAAAAACGGCCTTTAAAATATTGGTGCCGTTAAGATCCGTCATCTGATTCAGCTTTTGATTCGAAAAGTGATTTTTTGAATAAACATTTAGCGGTCTTTGACTTGGTGCAACTATCATACTAAAATATATGTTGTCTTCACCTATAACATAGGTTAATTGGTCGGGATCAAGTTCTATGTTAAAGAATGAAGAATAAAATGGAGTGTTTTTTAAAACTCCTTCAATGTTTAATGTTTGAATTTTGTTTGATTCCAGATCAAAATTAAACTCTACCAAAGGGTGATAGATAGAGTCTTTATTGTCATAAAGATTAAACTTTGTTTTTGGTGAAAATATCTCGTTATCATTGATTAAAAAAGATTTGGATTTGATACTTATTTTTTTTTCATTATCAATTAAAAATAATAGTTCCGATTCTTTTCCAGAAAGAGATTTAGAGTAAAAAAAGTCTCCCTTAATTGAGACACCTGTTTTTAACTTAGCATTCTTTTTAATTATTATTTCTGTGTCTGAATTGTCAGACAAAAAACTAAATTGATTGTTATATTTTGGTTGGTTTATAGGTGGTTGATACTCAAGCGATCCTTTTATTCCTTTTAATTTATTTGAATTCAAAACACTTTCGTTGGAGACAAGTTTACCAGACTTTAAATCAATAGTAAAATTTTGAAGTAAGAAATCAACTTCACCTAAATACTTGTTCGGTATGTTAGATGTTACCTTTCCTTTAACTCCATCAATGACACTAACATCAGGAAAGTAATTAAAGTTGGGCTTCTCAATTTTAAAATTATGAAACTCAGAGGTAATCAAAATATCCGTGCTTAAAAAAGAGAACACTAAGGTTCCTAGAATGTTACCAGTATTATCATATAAACCAAAATCTAAAAAATCTTCTACACCTACCTTAAAATTATCTTTTACTTTTAACGTAAAAGAAGTCTCATTAGCAAGTACTTTATTAGTAATTATATCCCATAAAGACAAGAAGTAGTTTGTATTATTTTCTGTTGGGTTATATAAATCATAATAGTGATACATTAAGATTTTCTCAATGCTAGAGCTTGCTTTAATGTTATTATTTAGTAGCCAGTTTGTATAATACAAAAAAGATAACAGCTCGTCCTGACCGTTAGCCCTAGAATAATTAATAATTTCTATATAATAACCTTTAGACTCTTCTTTTATTTTGTTTATAAAATTTTGCCTGGTATTTTCAAATAACTCTTTTTCTGTAACCTGGACTCCAAAAGAATTAAAATCTTTGTTAAGCTGTTCTAAAAAGTTCTCTTTACTATACCTGTTTACGGTTTGGGAAAAGGAAAAAAAAGGAAGAAAAAGAATAAAACTAAAAATAGTTTTATAAAGAAAATTTAACCCAAACATCGGTACTAATTATTGGAGTTGACGATGTCTATAAACTCCTGGGCATTTAGAGAAGCGCCTCCAATTAATCCACCATCAACGTCTTTAAGATCAAAGATTTGTTTTGCGTTTACTGATTTTACACTCCCACCATATAAAACACTCGTTTTTTGAGATGTAGATGACCCATATTTTTTTTTGATGCTTTTTCTTATAGCGGAGTGCATCTCTTGAATTTCTTCATTACTTGCCGTTTTTCCTGTACCAATAGCCCATATAGGTTCATAAGCTAGTATTAACTTTGAAAAGTCACCAGCAGTTAAATTAAAAACTGTTTCTTCTAATTGATTGATTACGTAATCAATATGATTGTTTTTTTCTCTTATCCCTAACGGTTCTCCACAACAAAAAATAGGACTTATATTGTTTTCTAAAGCCAATTCAACTTTTTTGATTAAATCTTCACTTTTTTCAAAGAACAACTCCCTTCTTTCACTATGACCTATAATTACATATGGGATTTTTAGACTTTGAAGCATATTGGCAGAAACCTCTCCAGTAAAAGCACCCTTATTAAACGAACTACAATTTTGAGCACCCACATAAACCGATTCAGCCCCTTGGCACATGAGATTTATAGTAGCCAAGAAAGGAAAAGGGACACAAAGTATTTTTAGTGTATTTGGGTTGTTTTGATTGTTTACAAGTTTCAGAAACTCATATGCTAATGATTTTGAAGAATATTCGTCATTATTCATCTTCCAATTTGCCGCAACAATCTTTTTAGCCATTATTTAATATTTTATGTAAAATTAATTAAATATTTTTTTGATAATAATTTAACCTTTAACGAACTGATTTTTTAAATATTTTGCTGTCTTATTGTTTTTTGTTTTAATTAAATTAAAAGGTGTGCCTTTAAAACAAATTTGACCACCGTTCTCCCCGCCATCAGGTCCCATATCAATTATCCAATCAGCCTGTTTTATTAACTCAGTATTATGTTCAATAATAATTACAGAGTTGCCCATATCAATCAATCTAGATATAGATGACATGAAATATGATATGTCTTTATTATGAAGTCCAGAGGTTGGTTCATCAAATATAAAAAGGCTGTTGTTTTGTGATGACTTTTCTTCAATTAAATAAGATGCTAATTTTAACCTTTGAGCCTCTCCTCCACTTAGGGTACTTGAGGACTGACCTAATCTTAGATACCCCAAACCTACATCATTCATTGGTTTTAATTTTTTTTGAATAGCCGCTGATGCTGAAAAAAAACTAAGAGCCTCTTCTATTGTTAACTCAAGTACATCGAAAATGTTTTTTTCTTGATACTTTACTTCTAAAATGTTTTTTTTGAATCTTTTTCCCTTACATGCACCGCACTCTAAAAACAAATCAGCCATGAATTGCATTTCAATTTTTTTTACACCTTCCCCAAGACATTCTTCACACCGTCCACCATCAACATTAAATGAAAAATCTGAAGGTTTGATTTGCTTATCAACCTTCTCACCTTCCTGGGCAAATAACTTTCTTATACCATCATAAGCTTTTGAGTATGTAGCGGGATTCGATCGCGATGATCTACCTATTGGGTTTTGATCAACAATTTCAATATCCTTTATAGAATTAACATCACCACCTATTGAATCATACTTACCCTCTTTTTCATATTTTTTATCTAATCTTTTAGCAATGGCGGGGTATAGTATCTGTTTGATTAATGTTGACTTTCCTGATCCACTAACACCTGTCACAACAACAAGGCATTCAAGTGGAATGTCAACATTAATGTTTTTTAAATTGTTTTCAGAAGCATTATTTAAAATAATTTGTTTTTGAAAGCTTCTTGTGTTTAAGCTTTTATATGTTTTTTTATTGAATATAAATTCACTTGTAGGGCCTTTTGATTTATTACTAATAGATGAAGTGGGGCCAGAAAAAACAATTTTACCCCCATTGTTTCCTGCTCCTGGGCCTATATCAACTAGAAAATCTGAAGATAAAATTACCTCCTCATCATGTTCAACTACTATTACTGTATTACCTATTTCTTTGAGCGAACGTAATATCTCAATTAATTTTTTTGTGTTATGAGGGTGTAACCCAACTGTGGGTTCGTCTAAAACATAAAGTGATCCTACTAGTGAGCTTCCCAAAGAGGTGGCCAGCTTTATTCTCTGAAACTCACCGCCTGAAAGAGTATTTACCTTTCTGTTTAATGTTAAGTATCCAAGTCCTATATTATTAATATAATTTAACCTTGATAAAATTTCTTGTAAGGCTCTATTAGATAGTTTTTGTTCGTTCTCAGTAAGATCAATTTTTTTAAAAAAAAGAAGAATTTTTTCTATAGGGCTTAAAACTATATCGATAATGTTTTTATTGTTAATTCTAACATTTTTTGCCTCTTCTCTTATGCCTGTTCCGTTACAAGACTCACATAATGTTTTTCCCTTATAACGAGACGCAATAATTCTATATTGAATTTTATAACTTTTCCTTTCAAGATAAGAAAGAAAAGCATTTATACCCTTGAAGTTTTGACCACCATCCCAAATTATATTTTTTTCTTTGTCGCTAAGTTCAAAATAAGGCTTATGTATGTCAACACCTAAAGATTTATTATTTTCAATAAGTGGTTTAAGCCATACTTTCATTTTTTCCGTTCGCCACGGCACAATACAATTAGAATAAACTGAAAGCTTTTCATTAGGTATGATTTTATTTTTATCAAAACCCAACACATTTCCAAAGCCACCACAACCTGAACATGCACCGTAAGGGTTATTAAAACTAAAGAGGTTAAGTGTTGGTTCTATAAATGATACACCATCAAGCTCAAATTTATTAGAAAACTCTCTAGACTTGACCTTAGGTATAGACACCTCAAGTCTACCGCCGCCTTCAAAAAAACCCTCTTTACACACTTCAATAATTTTAAAATTAAAACTTTCATCTCCTGAAGAAACTACCCCCCTATCAATAAGCACATTATAGGATGTATATGTCTTTTTTTTATCAAGTAAAGACTCAATTGTATAGAATTGGTTTTCGATTATTATCCTGGTAAAACCTTTATTCAAAAGAATCTCTAAATCTCTACTAAAGGTTTGTTTGGTAGAGTTTCTATTTATTGAAATGTAATATTTTTCTTTATCATACCTAGAAATAAAACTCAAAACATCATCAGGTGTTTCTTTCTTAACTTCATTTCCAGAAACAGGAGAAATTGTTTTCCCAATATTTAAATAGAGAAGCTTTAAATAATCATATACCTCAGATAAGGTACCAACAGTTGACCTTGGATTTTTATTATTTCTTTTTTGGTCAACAGCAATAGCTGGAGATAAGCCTTCAATAAAATCTACATTAGGCTTATCCATTCTTTTAAGAAATTGTCTTGCATACGAACTCAAACTTTCTATATACTTTCTTTGTCCCTCTGCAAAAATTGTGTCAAAGGCTAGAGATGATTTTCCAGAACCAGAGACGCCTGATATAACAACAAATTTATTTCTTGGAATAGTAACAGTAACATTTTTTAAATTATTTACCCTGGCGTTTTTAATTATAATGTTTTTTGGCTCAGACATCTTTTTTTGAATTTATAGAATCTATAATTATATTTAATAAAAATATTATTCACTAAACAATACAATATGGTATAGACCTCTACGTTACTAAATTATATTAATTATTATGTTAAAAACGGAATTAAGTGATAGTTGTTTAGTATCACTTTATACAAAAGGTAACAACGAGGCCATGTCTATACTAATTGATAGACACAAGTCTAGAATTTTCACAACGATTTATTTAATTGTTAAAGACAAGTATATAGCAGAAGATATTCTTCAAGATGTATTTATCAAAACAATGAATATTATTGAAAACAAAAAATACAACGAGCAGGGGAAGTTCCTACCTTGGATTTTAAGAATAGCCCATAATCAAGCCATTGACCATTTTAGAAAAGAAAGAAGAAACCCAAAAATTACTCTTCCAGACGGTTCGGATATTTTTAATAGCCTAAAGTTTTCTGAGGATTTTTCAGAATCAGATGTTTTATCAAAAGACACAAAGAAGCATCTAAAAAAAATTATTCAAAGCTTACCCAACAAACAAAGGGAGGTGTTAATAATGAGACACTACATGGATATGAGCTTCCAAGAAATTGCAGAAGCGACGAATGTTAGCATAAACACTGCCCTTGGCAGGATGCGTTATGCTCTAATTGCATTAAGAAAAAAAATCAAACCAAAACAAGTTGCCTATGAGTAAAACCTCTACTAATAATGATATTGTAAAATATATCTACAACGAATTAGAAGAACAAAACACACTACAACTAAATTTTAAAGCAATCACCGATAATCAAGTCAAAGATGATATATCTTCTTTTTTTGAAGTTAAATCATATTTGGATACGTGTTTTGAAACACCTTCAGATGATGTGATTAATAAAATAAAAAAATGTGTGATTGGGTCCCGAAAAGAAAAGGTTTTTAGGGATTAGTTAATTTATTTAAAATTGACCTTCTACCTATTTTTTGGGTTATGGGATCGTTTTTAATATTCCATGCGCGAGCAGGGGATCTCTCTCTTCCATAAAAAATGATCTGTAGATGAAGTTTATTCCATAGTTTTTTTGGAAAAAGTCTTTTTGCGTCTCTCTCTGTTTGGATAACGTTTTTTCCTGAAGAAAGCCCCCACCTATACAGCAACCTGTGTATGTGTGTGTCAACAGGAAAAGAAGGAACGCCAAAAGCTTGTGACATAACGACGCTTGCTGTTTTGTGACCAACAGCTGGTAGAGACTCAAGAGCTCCAATATCTTGAGGAACCTCTCCATTATACTTATCAATTAAAATTTTTGATAATCCGTGTATGCCTTTTGATTTCATTGGAGATAAACCAACAGGCTTAATAATTGACCTAATCTTATCTACTGTAAGTTTAACCATATCATATGGGTTGTCTGCTTCTTTAAAAAGGATAGGTGTTATTTTGTTTACCCCAACATCAGTACTTTGCGCCGACAACAAAACTGCAATTAAAAGAGTGAAGGGGTCTTTATGGTCTAGAGGAACTTCTGTTTTAGGGTATAGCTTTTCTAACGTTGATATTACAAACTTAACTTTATCTTCTTTTTTCAAATTTTAAATTGGGTTATAATTCGAATTATAAAATATGTTTTTATAATCATCTTCTTTTAATAATTCTTCAAGAGTATAGGTGCTTGATAACATAAAAGAAGAAACTATTTTCCAACCAAGCCAACGCCCAACCCGTCCCGGAACAGATTGAGAAATTTCAAAAGTACTTGGTCTTTCTGAAAGGTATTTTTGCTTTATTAGATTTGATTCTTCAAAAAGAAGCTCATTCTGTAAAAAATAAGAATAGATAAAAGCCTCATTTTCTTCAAGTAAATTATATTCTTCGGTTGAATAACCAAGAATAATTCTTTGCTGAGCACAAGGCAAAAGTTTAGAAACAACATAATATAATTTACCAAAAGATATCATCTCGTTTACCATTGTTAAATCAAGTTCGTTTATCAAATTAAATTGAGATAGATAGGTTGAAAGAGAAATTGCGTTCAAATGTTCTGGTGTATATCTGTCTAAAATATAAGAAGGAAGGTCTCTTGGTTTATACTTATTTGATTTGGGTAAAAAATAATCTAATCCAATTACTATATTATCTTGATTTACCACTATGTCATTAAAAAAACCAGATGTTAAAACTGTTACTTTAGGAAGAAAGACCCTGTTGCTTTCGTTGTTTAAAACTTCTATTGAATTATCCAGTTGAGAAAAAACTTTCTGAAGGTTTTCAAACTCTAGGTCGACATCAAAAGAAAGACTGTCAAAATAAACATTATCAATTAAAGAGAAGGCGTTATTTGCTTTTTCAGAAAACAACATTGTGTCTTCTATTTCATAAAATGGAAACAAAACGTTTTTGTTAGAATTAAGAAACATCTTGAATTCGTCTAAACTGTTAATTGAGGAAATTTCGGCTGATAAATTCTTAACAGAAATATTTTTTAACGGATTGTTTTGGTTGTTGTCACAGTCGTTGGTAGAACAACCAATCAAAAAAAATAAAAAAAATAAAAAATTTTTTATTTTCACTTTTTGGTTTGAATTATCTGCCTGTTGGCATCTAAAAAAACATAATCTTTTATTGAAATATTATTGTCTTTTTCAATCTTAACCCACCTTCTATGTTTAATAAACCACTTGTACTGCCTAGACAAAACGCCAATTGTAAAATAAGAATAAAGATAAGGATGAACCACAAGGGTTAAGTTTTTCTCATTCTGTTTGACAAATAGATGTTCAATTTTTTTCTCAATTTTGTCAGCAGCCTCAGTACCCTCTTGATCAAGTTCTGCATCTTCTTTAGTCATTTTTAATTCTTGCCTAACTCTTTGTCTTGTTATTTGCATTAAACAAAATTTAGACAGAGGTAATATTGTATGTTTTGATCTATCTTCACTCATCGCCTTCTTCATAGCCTCAAAAATCTTACGCTTATTACTTGTTTTCTTAAGATCAATAAAGTCTATAACAATAATCCCCCCAATATCCCTTAACCTTAATTGTCTGGCAATTGTTTCTGCCGCATCAAGATTAACTGTTAGCGCTGATTCTTCTTGATTAGCAGCTTTACTAGTTTTTCCACTATTTACATCAATAGCATGAAGAGCTTCTGTGTGTTGAATAATTACATAACCACCATTTGAAATAGGAACCGTCTCCCCAAAGAGATCTTGTAATTGTTTTTCAATATTGTAAACCTCAAAAATTGGTGCAGGCGAAGAATAATACTTTACTATCTTCTCCTTTTTAGGTTCAAATTTTTTAACATAACCCTTAACCTCTTCGAACAACTTCTTGTCGTCAATAACAATATTATCAAATGAAGAGTTTAGAATATCCCTAAGTAAAGATGTGGCTTTATTTTCCTCACCCATAACCTTTTCTCCAACTTTGGCTTTTTTGATTTTTTTAACTCCTTCTTTCCACATTGCGGTTAGAGACTTTAAGTCTTTATCTAACTCTGAAACGGACTTTTCTTCCGCTACAGTTCTAACAATAACACCAAAGTTTTTAGGCCTAATAGATTTAATTAAATTTATTAAACGAAGTCTTTCCTCTCTGTTAGTTATTTTTTTTGAAATATTTATAGCCTCAGAAAACGAAACCAAAATAAGGTACCTTCCTGCTAAAGAAAGTTCCGTTGTTACACGTGGTCCTTTAGTTGAAATTGGCTCTTTAACAATTTGAATTAAAAGCTCATCGCCTTTTTTCAGAACCTCGGTTATTTTTCCAAACTTATTAATATCTTCAAGTTTAGAAAATGAATCATAAGGAGTAGATTTCCCCTTAGATCGTGTTTTTTTTACAAATGATTTAAGCGACAAAAATTGTGGCCCTAAGTCCAGATAATGTAGGAAGGCATCCTTTTCAAAGCCTATATCAATAAAAGCTGCGTTTAAGCTTTTATTGATCTTTTTAACTTTACCTACATATATATCACCAACATTAAATTTTGTTTCATC
>Ga0066825_10000528_pt1 | contig 12230 bp, 6 predicted proteins | sample ETNtaG_6_FD_65608 | JGI IMG/M metagenome (GOLD analysis project Ga0066825, IMG submission 65608) | Marine microbial and viral communities from oxygen minimum zone, Eastern Pacific Ocean - ETNP201306SV45 | ecosystem: Environmental > Aquatic > Marine > Oceanic | place: Pacific Ocean: Eastern...
CTTGCCGTAAACAAAAACGGGAACAAACTCGCGGGTGTGATCGGTACTCTGTACACATGGGTCATTCCCATGATCTCCAGTAATGATTAAGAGATCTTCGCCGGTTAGCTCATCCATTATTTTGGGCAAAGCTGAATCAATTTCCTTTAGTGCTTCTGCATAGCCACTTGGATCTAAGCGATGACCATATAATTGATCCGTGTCAATCAGGTTGATGAAAATAAATTCCTCTTCCATAGCACGTAATCGCTCGATGATACGCTCGATGCCATCGGTATTACCATTGGTTGGATACACAGTGTCAAACCCTTCACCATTAAATAAGTCTGCAACTTTTCCAATAGAAGCTGTTGTATGCCCTTTTCTCTGCAGTTCCTTGACAAGATGATTTTTAGGTGGCGCAGCGGACCAATCGTGCCGTTTATGTGAAATCCTACCGAAGCTTGACGCTGTTCCTGTAAACGGCCTTGCGATCACTCGACCTACTTCATGCTCGCCAATTAACAAGTCATTTCGAGCCCATTCGCACCACTCATACAGGGTTTCGATTGGGACAACATCCTCATGGGTAGCAATTTGAAACACACTATCAGCCGATGTATATACAATAGGTAAACCCGTTTTCATGTGTTCAACCCCATAATCTGCAAGTACATTGGTTCCAGAATATGGAGCATTACACAAAACATCTTCCTTAGCTATTTCTTGGCAGAAAGAATGGATTAACTTTTTTGGGAAGCCATTTGGGTAAGTTGGAAAAGCTTTCTCCAAGATTATTCCTGCAAGTTCCCAGTGCCCAGTTGTTGAGTCTTTACCACTTGATAGCTCGCGAAGTTTACCATAACTAGTAACTGGCGCTGATGCAGGAGGAATACTAGCGAGTTTAATGATATTGCCCAAGCCCATTTTTTGGAAATTAGGGAGCTTGAGCATTGTAGTTTCGCTAACATGTCCCATTGTGTGAGCCAATTGGTCTCCATACTCTTCTGCGTCCTCCTGGGCCCCCACACCCCATCCGTCCACAATCAATAAAATAACCCGTTTCATTAAGACACCTGGAGGTGTATTTGCTGATTTTTTGCCACCTCTGCTAGCTGCTGCTTGGCTGTACTGAGCACTTCATATGCGTTTGGATATTCAGCACGTAATTTTACGGCCCCAAACTTGAAGGAAACCGTGATATTCATGCCGGAACTCAGTTTTAACCCATGAGCAACTTTGGAACGAGTTTGTTCTACCCATTCTTCTAATGCTGTTTCTTTATTGCTTTGGATGATGAAACTGTATATGTAATCTGATTGGAATCCGATATATCCTTTTTGCTGGAACCGGTAAGGATTCAAAAAACGCACGATATCTCGTTGCATTCGTTGAAGCTCTTCCATTCTAAAACGAGTACGAAACGAAGAAAGATTTTCTAAAGTCACAAGTCCCATCCAGCTATGTCGTTCAGTGTCGGTGCGTAACCGGTACAACTCATGCTCCACCGACTTTTCCCAAAGCTCTGTGACTAAAGCTTGATATTTTTCAGTGAAAATATCTTCCTCCATGGTGGATTTACGGGTGTTACTCTGCAACTGCAAGGATGCTACTCGAGCCAAATTAGCCAATTTATGCTTAGTGGATTCTTTAAAACTTAGTGGATCTTTATCGTATGCTATAAAGGCACCCTGTCGACGTTCGTGTACTAATAGTGGCAATACATAGCTCGCTCCCTCGGTTCTGCTTTCATAGGCAGAAACCAACTTTGGATTAGAGTTGAAATGCATATTAAACACAGGGGCACCCTTTTCTAAAGCGTCCCTAACAGCGCTTTTATCATCCACCCCAAGGCCGACATAAGGCGCATTTTTTGCAAATTTGGCATTAAGGGCGATGGTCCATTGATCCATTGCAGAACACAAAAAACTAACTCCTCCGTTGGGTAGTAAGAATTGCATCTCATCCAAACAGGTGGTGATTACTTCTACTTTGTTCAAACGTGAATGCACGTTTGATAAAGATTCTTCGTATTCCTCCCACTCCTTTTGCTGCTCATGTAAATCTACTACCTCAAGGTAAGTGTCCAGCACATTAACCATCGCATTATTATAGGAGTAGATAGCATCAAGTGAGGCCTCCTCGTCCAAATCCTGATCCGATTCAAGTACCGTAAGCCCTACTGTCTCTCCTTTATTAATAAATGGGATAATTAACATACTTTTTGCATGTACAACACTAAAATAATGGCCTAATTTTGCTTTAGAAATATCTTCCCCAATTCTCAACTTTATTAGCTCATCAAGCTCTTTGTAGTCGTCCAGAAAATGATGGTGAAAATTAACTCGGTCCTTGAACATGACATTACTCAAACGAGTACTATGAGTTTCCCATACGAACTGCTGTCTTGACTGGTTTACCCAACACATATACGCTAATTGAGAACTGGTTGAAGCACGCAGTAAGTGTACTAAATCAGCAATTATTTGCTTGAATTCACGTAATGCTTTTTCTTGTCGGTCTAAACTCATAGGGGGGTAATTTGCCGTAAGATAGTATCTTGAGTATTGACTTTCACCTCTTTATTTAGCTATTGGCTTTGGATCTGTGCGTACAGTTCCTCTGCTCGTAGTATTATGCGTTCAAAGGACGCCAAACCCTTTTGCCAGAATTCTGGATCTTGTATGTCCAGCCCCATCCGCGCAATGAGTTCATGTGGCCATTCAGAGCCTCCCGCTTCTAATAATGTCAGATAACGGTCGGCAAAACCATCGGGTTTTTCTTGATACTCCTCATACAATGCAAGAACCAAAAGTTCACCAAAGGCATAGGCATATACATACCCAGGTGTATGCAAGAAATGGGGAATGTAACACCACCAGTGACGGTATTCTGGAGTAAGTTCAACTGAAGATCCATATAGTTTTTCTTGCTCATTGTTCCAAAGTTCAGAAAACCGCTCAGTGGTAAGTTCTCCTTCTTCTCGCCGTGCCGTATGCATGGCCTCTTCGAATCGGTTCATGGAAATTTGCCGGAATACGGTTGCGATCGTATCATCAATTTTACCCATTAACAAGGCCAATTCTTCCATAGGATCATTAATCTGTTTTAAGAGTCGTTGGAATACCAACATTTCACCAAATACGGAAGCTGTTTCTGCGGTGGTCAAGGGAGTGCTAGATTGAAGGGCTCCTTGTTTCCTGGAAAGGAATTGATGTACACCATGTCCCAACTCATGGGCTAAGGTCTGTACATCACGCAATCGGCCATCATAATTCATAAACACATATGGATGAACTGAAGGAACGGTACCCGCCGAATAAGCCCCCCCTCTTTTACCCGTTTGTATTGCCGCATCAATCCATTTTTCATCAAAAAAACGCCTGGCGATCTCTGCCATCTTTGGACTAAATTCTTCGTATGCATCCAACACCATTGAACGTGCTTGCTCCCAAGGAACTATGGTCTCCGTCTTTTTCAAAGGTGCATATCTGTCGTAATCTTTAAAGTCTTCTATGCCAATAAGCTTGGACTTCAGGCTGTAGTATCTCTGCGCCCATTGATAATGCCCAGTTACCGCTTGAACTAGCGCATTTACCGTTTTGTCATCGGTTTCATTGGATAAATTACGAGCATAAATCCACGATGGGTAACCACGCAATTCATCATTGGTGGCTTTATCTGCAAGTAACGTATTGAATATGAAGGTCAAACTACGAGAAAGTTTACTAAACCCGTCTGATAACGAGGCATGAGCTTCTTTACGAACCTCTCTATTTGGATGATGCAGAAGACTTAATACTTCTTGCTCTGATTTTTCCTCCCCGTCATAATGAAAGGTTGCCGACCCCAAGGTCTCGTCAAAGTAGCGTACCCATGCACTCTGCCCAGTTACACTCTTGGCTGAGAGTATTTGCTCTTGCTCTTCGCTAAGTGAGTGGGGCTTGTAAGAGCGGGATGACTCTAAATAGTGGGTATATTTGCTTAAAATAGGGTCATTGATTAGCTGCTGAGCTTGCTGTTCGTCAAGAGCTAACCATTCTACGCGAAAGAATACCATCACCTGACTTAGCTTGGAGCCTAGCTCGTTGGTTGATTGAACGGTTTTCCCATACGCTGCATCTTGTGTATTAGTACTCCATAATAAGTAAGCAAAAGATCCGATTTTGCCAGCCATATCTTGGATAGCCTCATATTCATTGAGCAATGCTAAAAATTCTGAGGCTGCTAGATCCGCAATTCGTCCCCGGTATTTTGTGGCAAAAGATTGGGCTCGTTCTAGTACGTTTACTTGGTCATTAGCAAATGCTGGATCGTCGATTTCCGCATATAAATCACCCAGATCCCAGTGTATTTCTTCGGCTCCTGTAGTCTTTTTCTGCGCTGATTTCATATGAGTTAATTGCTGGTTTATAGGGTTTTTAAGGTGTGACAACCACAATGGTCAATCAATTTGAATAGCAGAGAATATACATTTAGATTAAACCAGTTTAAAGTGTGAATAAGCTATAGATTAAATGAATGTTTGAGTGCTTTTTTACTTACATCTACTTAATTTACACGTAAACCAATAAGGTCTTTACGGCCTGATGTATGTCTTTACAATTGTTCAACCCATAGAGTTTATCCCATCTTGAAATCACTAGAAGCCGCATTCGGCCCAAACTCAGCATTAGTAGAAGAGTTATACGAGCAGTACCAAAAATCACCTAACTCAGTACCTACGCACTGGAAACGTTACTTTGATGAATTAAATGGAGTAGAAAGCCACGGCAGCAAAGCTGATCAGGACACAAGTCAGGAAAGAAAAGTCAATCAGGTTACTCCTTCAGCCCCTCAAAAACCAACCCCTTCGAAAGTAGCTAGTAAGCCAGCTCCTGCTGGGAAACTGCAGAAATAAAAGGAGTTGCCACTAAAATTGTTGAGAACATGGATGCCAGCCTAGAGGTGCCCACGGCCACCTCATTGAGAGTGCTTCCTGTGAAAATGATGATAGAAGACCGAACCATCATCAACCGGCATTTGGTTAAAAGGAATGAACCAAAGGCCTCCTTCACTCATTTCATTTGTTGGGCTGTCATACAAGCCATTAAAAAATTCCCAACCATCAACCATACCTATCATAATGATGGCAAGGTTCATTACCGGATAGTACCTGAGCAAATAAACTTAGGCGTTGCAGTTGATCTACCGAATAAAGATGGGAGTCGTAATCTTGTTGTGCCAAATATTAAAGGTGTGGATAAAATGAACTTCAAAGAGTTCCTGTATGCCTTTGCAGAGTTAGTTAATAAGGCACGTAGCGGCAAACTTCAAATAGAGGATTACCAAGGAACGACTATTTCGGTTACTAATCCTGGAACACTTGGCACTGTATCTTCTGTACCCCGACTCATGCCTGGCCAAGGAGCTATTATTGCAACTGGGGCTATAGACTACCCGGCTGAGTTTCAGAACATGTCGAAAGATGTGCTTAATCAACTAGGTATTTCGAAAGTTATGTCGATGACCTGTACCTATGATCATCGAATTATTCAAGGTGCTGAATCAGGTGCTTTTTTAAATGAAGTCAACCATCTTCTCAGTGGTCAAGCCGATTTTTATGATTCTATTTTTTCTGACTTAGAAATACCGTACGATCCTATTCCTTATGGTGAAGATTTTTATTCGGGGCCGTTTAACGGGGGTGGGAATACACTCGAAGAGGATCGCCGGACCATTGGTGTATGGAGACTGATAAATATGTATCGCATGCGCGGGCTTGTATTAGCTGATCTAGACCCTTTGGAAAAAGAACCTGGATATAATCCTGAATTAGATTTGGCTTATTACGGGTTGTCTGTTTGGGATTTAGATAGGGAATTTTATTGTGGTGGACTTGGGGGTAAACGACAAGCCACTTTGCGAGTCATCATTAAGCTTTTACGAGATACTTATTGTGAACAAATAGGTGCTGATTATATGCACTTGCTCGATTTGGATGAGCGGAAGTGGCTGCGGGAGCGCATGGAATCCTCACTTAATGAAGCTGTTCTAACCATCGATGACAAAAAGCAAATTCTATCAAAGCTTAATCAAGCCATGGCTTTTGAAGAATTTCTCCACAAAAAGTACATCGGCCACAAACGTTTTTCATTGGAGGGCAATGACACCTTAATACCCATGATGCATTTTCTATTGGAGAAAGCGGGTGAATATGATGTGGAAAAAGTGTTTATGGGCATGGCACATAGGGGTCGACTAAACATGCTGGTAAATATCATGAATAAGCCCTATCACAGGGTATTTGCCGAATTTGAGGGCAATGTAGACCCTGATACTATTCAGGGTTCAGGTGATGTTAAATATCACTTGGGCGCGAAAGGTACTCATATAACTGCTGCTGAAAAGCATATCGAAATTGAACTGATGCCTAATCCTTCGCATTTAGAAGCGGTTAATCCAGTGGTCGAGGGAGCTTCTCGAGCCGTACAAGATCATCATGAAGCCGATGATGCTCAAAAGAAAATTATCCCTGTACTCATGCACGGTGACGCGGCATTTGCAGGTCAAGGGGTAGTGGCTGAAACTCTAAATATGTCACTTTTAGAAGGGTATAAGACCGGCGGAACGGTTCATATTATCATTAACAACCAGATTGGTTTCACTACGCTACCAAGTGACGGTAGAAGTACAGAATATGCAACTGATTTAGCAAAATCTGTTCTTGCTCCCATCTTTCATGTAAATGGTGACCATCCTGAAGCGGCAGTTCATGCGATACAAATGGCCCTTGAGTACCGCCAAAAATTTGGCAAGGATGTCATTATTGATTTGATTGGGTACCGTAAACATGGCCATAATGAAGGAGATGAGCCTGCTTTCACCCAGCCTGGCATGTATAAGGAGATCAAGGGCCATAAGACGGTAAGGGATTTATATACCGAGTGGCTGGTCAAGCACCAAGAACTCACCACCGAGGAAACCCAACAAATTTTTACTGAGTTTGATGAGTTGTTAATGGCTGCGTTTGAAGATGCGAAAAAAATACCTCACTTGGAGGTTACCAATGAGCTCATTGATAGAAAAGAAAGTATTCAAAAAAACCGGAATATATTCCCAGATACTACTTTTTCAAGGGAAAAACTGGAAGAGATTGCTGTTAAATTAAATACTGTCCCAAAAGATTTTGACGCCAACCCAAAACTTTTGCGTCAGCTGGCCAAACGAGCAGAAATTGTCCAAAAAAACGAGAAAAAATTGGATTGGGGTTTCTCTGAGGCTCTGGCATTTGGCTCTTTGTTAACCGACGGAAAAACTGTTCGCGTTACTGGTCAGGATGTAGAACGAGGCACCTTTTCCCATCGTCACGCAGTACTGCATGGGACTGCTACCGACCAAACCTTCACTCCATTAAATCATCTAACTGAGGGGCAAGCTTCATTTCACGTTCACAATTCCCTGTTGAGTGAATATGCAGCGTTAGGATTTGAGTTTGGTTACTCTGCGGTTAAAAAAGACGCCTTAGTAATTTGGGAAGCACAGTTTGGTGACTTTGCCAATGGTGCTCAAATCATTATTGATCAGTTTATTTCTTCAAGTGAAGTAAAATGGGGGCAAATATCCTCTCTTCTATTGAATTTGCCGCATGGATACGAGGGGCAAGGCCCTGAGCATTCTTCAGCCAGATTGGAACGCTTTTTACAATTGTGCGCCGAGGATAATATGCAAGTATTTAATCTAACTACTCCAGCACAATATTATCATATGCTGCGAAAGCAATGCCTACAGGAGCATAAAAAGCCAGGAATACTCATGAGTCCAAAAAGCCTTTTACGCCATCCAAAAGCTGTCTGTAATGTGGATGAATTAGCTAACGGTTATTTTCGTCCGTTCTTAGAAGACGATCGCTTAAAAGACTCCTCATCTGTTGAGCGGGTGGTCATCTGTTCAGGTAAGGTGTACTATGATTTACTCCAAAAAGTCGAGGAATTATCGCTGAATAAGGTCGCGCTAGTGAGAGTTGAGCAACTTTATCCCTTCCCAGACCATGACATACATCAGTATCTTAAAAGCTTTAAAGCAGCAAAAGATATTGTATGGTGCCAGGAAGAGCCCAAGAATATGGGCGCTTGGTTCTTTGTGTCGGATCGTATTCAACAAATTTTAGCCAAAGATCAAAAACTCCGCTACGCCGGGAGACAAGCGTCTGCATCACCCGCTGCTGGGCAGAAAAAAATTCATGATGCCGAACAATTGCAACTCGTGATGCAGGCTTTGCAACCTGCTAAGTAACGAAAGTTTTTAAGGTTGTACAACCGTTTGAGTTCGGGTAAAGGCTCTAATACCTTGCAAACCTAGTTCTTTACCCCATCCAGACTCATTATATCCCCCAAATGGCAGACGAGGATCGGATTTAACCATATCATTTATTGCTATGTTTCCTACATGCAACAAGGTAGGATATTGAGCTATTCTAACAGCGGATTTGGTAAATAGCGCCGCTCCTAACCCATAGGTGGTTTTATTTGCCAGTTCAATGGCGTGTCGATCATCTTTAGCTCGGATGATAGTGGCTACTGGGCCAAACAACTCTTGATCAAAAGCTGGCATACCTGGTGTTACTTTGGATAAAACGGTGACAGGATAATACGCTCCCTTTCTATTAGGTATTTGTCCTCCTAGTTCGCATCGAGCACCCAGGTCAACAGATTCCCTTACCTGTTTAGCAAGTTGATCTCTTAAATCTAGTCGTGCCATTGGGCCCACAAAAAAACCATTGGATGAGCGGATCAGTGGATCTATGTAGTCGTACTGTCGAGCAAAAGTTAAAAACTGTTCCAGAAACTCTTGATAGATCGAATCTACCACAATAATCCGCTTAGCAGCGATGCAAGACTGACCGGTATTCAACCATCGAGACAGTGCACACTTTTCAACCGCCTTTTTAAGTTCTGCATCTTCAAATACCAGATAAGGATCACTTCCTCCCAATTCTAGCACACTAGGTTTGAGATTCTCAGCTGCTTGCTTAGCTACTTCCCGTCCTGCCTCCGTACTTCCAGTAAAGGTAATCATACTCACTTGAGGATCTGCAATAAGCGATTTTATTCTGCTATTTTCTACCTTTAGATGGACCAGTAATCCCTTGGGGAAACCCGCATCTAAAAATAGTTGTTCAATCATTTCTGCGCAGCCTTGGGTACTTGGAGCATGTTTCAAAATGATCCCATTTCCCGCCATTATTGCCGGCACAGCACATCGAACTACTTGCCAAAAAGGAAAATTCCAAGGCATAATGGCTAGAATACATCCTAAAGGCTCGAATTGGACATAAGAACGCTGGTATTCCGTGGATATGTGATCTGTAGATAGATAGCTTTCCGCTGAATCGGCGAACCATCGGCAAAGCAGCGCACATTTGGAGATCTCCCTGAGGCCCTCTGCCCATGGCTTACCCATTTCATAAGCCATAGTTTCCACAGCATGTTGTTTAATGTGTTCTAACTCCGAGGCTAGCTTATACATACAGACTTTACGCTGGGTAAAATTGGTTGCACGCCACTTTTTTTGAGCAGCACCCACCTCTGCCAACCGTTCTTCTATCTCCAGCTCGCTATGCTGTGGATATTCCTTCACCAACTGCAAGCTTGATGGATTTATACTTTTCATTACCGGCAGTGTACTGTTACGCATCGTGTTGATGGGATTTAGTGGACAGATTTTGCCGAATAATCAGCGGCATATTCTATTGATTCTTTAATTGTCTCTAATGTTTCGACCAACAGGTTAGTGGATATAGTTAAGGGGGGTGCAAGTCGAATAAGGGTATTTGAATGAAGGGTCCAACCCAACAATATGCCTTTGTTAAAACAGTGTTCAACTACCCTTTGCGTTAATACTCGGTCACGTAACTCAAGGCCTAGCATAGCTCCCATACCTCTTACTTCTACGATGCCAGACCCTTTCAAAATAGCTCTAGCATGTTGCTCAATTATCTTTGCCTTAGAAATAAAATTTCCTTGTTTTAGCACCCTCAAATTCGCTAAGGCCGCCGCCGCACTTACAGGATGGCCTCCAAAGGTAGTGACATGATTGAGCGGTGGATCGTACATGAAACTTTTGAACCGTTCCTGAGAGGACACAAAAGCACCCATGGGCATTCCACCTGACATGGCCTTTGCCAGACATAAAATATCAGGGACTACTTGATAATGCTCGAAAGCAAAAAAGCGGCCTGTTCGCGCAAAACCGGATTGAATTTCGTCAAAAATTAAGACCGCTCCTACATCACTGCAACGCTTTCTTAACGCCTGTAACCACTCATGAGCAGCGGGTATAATTCCACCCTCCCCCTGAATAGGCTCAACAATAACCGCCGCTGTTTCTGTGTCAATCTGGCTAAGATTGTCCAGATCGTTGAATGATAAAAAAGACACATTTGGAAGTAAGGGTAAATAAGGATCTCTATAGACATTACGCCCTGTCACGCTTAGCGAGCCATGGGTATCACCGTGGTAAGAATTATGAAAAGCTACTAATTTTGTACGTCCGGTAGATTTTTTAGCAAGTTTAAGTGCACCTTCATTTGCTTCGGTACCGCTATTGACCAAGTATACTTGTTCTAATGGCTCGGGCAATAACTCTACTAATTCTTTGGCAAAATTCCATTGTACCTCTTGCACAAACTCACCATAGACCATAACATGTAAGTGTTTATCCACTTGTTTTTTTATAGCCGCCACCACGGCTGGATGACGATGGCCCAAACTACTTACTGCAATTCCAGAGATAAAATCTACATAGCTTTTCCCTTGTTTAGTATGTATATATGGGCCTTCTGCCTGCTCAATCTCTAAGCCTATCGGGGCATCACTGGTTTGAGCTACAAAGTGTTTAAACTGCTCTAATGAATTTGACATTGTTCTATTGGAGAAGGTTTTAAATATCAATATGGTAACTCAGAACTACTGAGTGTACGATATTTTAAGGTAGATCATAAGGTTATGTTAGAATTACCCTATGAACAAGATCATAGGTCTGTATTTGTAATCACAAATAGAACGTCTTTAATTGTACAAAACGTTGCAATGTAAACGTAAATACAATAATCTGGGTACAATTAATATCGGAAAAAATTGAGGTAGTTTCAGTTTGAATCGTACTGCAAAATATTTTACAAGAATAACTTGTATTCCATTATATTATTCTATGTTGCTTTGAAGCAAATATAAGTCTGATAAGAGCAGGCTAAAACATAATTAACTATCTTAGTTACATTACTATTCCTCAAAGAAATAATTTATTTATGAAAAAATCCTTATACACTGCTCTCTACCTACTTTTTGGTACGTTAATAATAACGTCGATTATATATCTACCCTCTACTCGGGAAAAAAACAAAGCCGAAAGAGTCCACTTACCCGATGACGTTTCTGCCGTTCTACCGAAAATGAATAAAGCGGTGGATTACCGAGCTACGACCAATGAAGGCCGGCAGGAATATTTGTTTAATATGCTAAAAGATCCTGTTAGCCAGGAAATACCTAGAGGAATACGATCAAGAGAACTGAACTTTGGCCAAGAACTTGCCAAAGAATTAGCTCCTAAGGCCAAAATAATAAGCGATATGGCCTGGTCAGAAATAGGTCCCTTCGATGTTGGTGGTAGAACTCGTGGTTTGGCTATCGATCAGCGCAATTCTAACATTTTATTAGCAGGTGGAGCCTCGGGAGGAATTTGGAAAAGTACTGATGGGGGCAAATCATGGACATTAAAATCAAATCCTGGCGAAAATTTAGGCGTGACGGATATAGTGCAACATCCCAACTCGCCAAATACCTGGTATTATTCAACAGGTGAATACTACAGCTCAACCGATGCACGAGGCAGTGGCGGTGGAACCTATTATGGTTCAGGTATATACAAATCAACCGATAATGGGGAGAGTTGGAACGTAATTGCGAGCACAGAAGACTCGGATAATTCATTTAACTCACCTTTTGATTTCATTAGCTCAATCGAAATTAATCCAACCACTGGGAGTATCTTTTTCACCAGTAATGCCTTTGGTATTTTTAGAACAACGGACGATTTTAACACCTATTCATTAGTTTTGGGTGGTGTAAATGAACATCGATATGCAGATATTGAAATCACATCAACTGGAAAACTATATGGAATTATCTCTTCCGGCTTTAGTAGTAGTGAAGGTAACTCAAGCCCTGGTGTTTATGTATCAACCGACGATGGAACCAACTGGCAGGATATTA
>Ga0066825_10000530_pt1 | contig 12203 bp, 6 predicted proteins | sample ETNtaG_6_FD_65608 | JGI IMG/M metagenome (GOLD analysis project Ga0066825, IMG submission 65608) | Marine microbial and viral communities from oxygen minimum zone, Eastern Pacific Ocean - ETNP201306SV45 | ecosystem: Environmental > Aquatic > Marine > Oceanic | place: Pacific Ocean: Eastern...
TAAAAAAGATCGAACATCTTGTGTATTGACCGTGGTGTCGAATGCATATACGAATTCTTTCCCCCCACGGAAGTCTATTCCATACTGTAAGCCCTTTGTAAGTATAATAGCTAAAGAAGCTATAAATAGGGCACTAGAAAGGATATAGGTAACTTTTCGTTTGCCTAAAAAATCAAAGTTGGGTGTTTCAAACCATCTCATAATAGGTACCTTTTAATTTAAAAAATTATTAACCGAAGCTAACGGCTTCTGTGTTGTTGCGGGTTAAGTAGTCAATGACTACGCGCGTGATAACAATGGCACTAAATAGTGAACATGCAATACCCGCAAGCAGAGTAACAGCAAAACCTTTTATAGGTCCTACCCCAAAACTCATTAAAATTAAGGCCACAAAACCTGTGGTTACGTTGGCATCAATAATAGCACTCATCGCGTTGGAATAACCTGCTGAGATCGCCGCTTTCATGGTTTTTCCACCTCGTTGTTCTTCACGTATTCGATCAAATATTAGCACATTAGCATCGACCGCCATACCAATGGTCAATACGATACCTGCCATACCGGGCAAGGTTAATGTAGCTTTAAATCCTGCCAGAATACCAAGGATAAAAATGATGTTTAGCAAAAGAGCTAAATCGGCAACACCGCCACCTGTTCGATAATATACGATCATAAAGATCGCCACAATGGATAGACCCACTAAGACTGATCGAAAGCCAGCTTGAATAGAACTCTCGCCTAATGTAGCACCCACTGTTCGCTCCTCCATAATCCGAAGTGGTGCAGGTAGGGCACCAGAGAGTAAAATATTCACTAAATCTTCGGCTTCTGCAACATTTTCTAGGCCCGTAATGCTTGAGTTTCCACCAGTAATCTTGGTAGAAACGTTTGGGTAAGAAACCACGTATCCATCCAATACAATAGCGATGGGCTTACCAATATTAGCACCGGTTATTCGACTCCATATTCTAGCTCCTTCACTATTCATACCCATGGATACTTCAGGGACATTCGTGGTTGGATCAAACTGGATGGACGCTTCTTCAATGACTTCACCGGTAAGTTCGGCATTGTCACGAACCCCATATAGTGCAAATTGTTCTACACCACCTTCAAATCCAATTGACCTAGAACCCCACAATACAACAGTATTTCTTGGCATTAGTCGTTGAACGTCAGCGGTGCTTAGTAAGTCCATGATGGCGGCGGTATCCTCAGCCATAGCATATCCAAATACATAAGGACTTTGAGTTTGAATGAATGACATACGCTCGAGTAATTCATTGGATGGACCGCTTAAATTTAAACTATCGGAGCTATCAGCTTCTACATTGTAAAATTCAATGGTTCGGTTTCTGAAATTTGAGAAGTCCTGGGCGTCGGCACCTGTACGAAACTCAAGACGAGCGGTGCCCTTTAACAGATTTCTCACTCGTTCTTCATCATCTACACCTGGTAACTCTACTACAATGCGGCTTTGACCTTGCTTCACAATGGAAGGTTCGGTAACGCCAAACCGGTCAATCCTAGTTCGTATAATTTCTATAGCTCGGTCTAACGCTGCATCGCGTTGTACTTTTAGAAAAGCAGCGATTTCGTCATTGGTTGAGCGACGTGTGATATCTTGAGATTCGCTTCTATAGTAGCGACTTAATCGGGCATTAGCATCTCTTCTCTCAAACTCAAGCTGCATTTCGTCGATGAAATCAGTGTCGTCTTCTTCGGCTACTTCTTGCGCAAGCTGAACAACTTCTTCGAGCTCAGCGTCACGGTTACTACCTGCCAGTTCAAGAATGAGCTGTGGGGTACCTACTTCTAAGGTGACATGCATTCCGCCTTGTAAATCCAAACCTAACGAAAGTATATTTTCTTTTAAATTGGAAAGTTTTTCAGCGTTATCCATTTCGTATTGAGTACGTTCTTCTTCGGTGAAGGTACTCATTTGTCGTTGTTCCAAATTCCAGATAATGGTTGGATACAAGTAATAAAGTGTAAGGGCAAAAAAGGCCGCTATAACACCTAGTTTAAATCCATTTCCTTGCATAATTATGATGTTTTATTGTTAGTATAAAATGTTTAGGGTAGTTCGGCAAAAGTGAACTAAAAGTATAAAAAATAGGCTAGTGAGGGCTATGGCGCGCCTATGGCTATTCCACTACTCAGGGGGCGCTCTATTTTAGCTACTGAATAGCTTGAGCGGCTAGACCTAGTGTTAGAGCCTAGTTGAGTCTTATGGGTAGTGGGTTCGGATAGATAATCAGGTCCGGTGAGTTTGGTTGATTTACCATGTGCCTGATTGTTTAGGGCATATACCCTTGACTCCTGAAGTAGAGCCATGTGCTGATGCTGGTCCATATGATCCAGCACGTTCCACTCGATAAGAAGTTTTTGATCTAGATTTTTTTGCTTTAAATAAGCCTTAACTGCATTTGTCCATTGATCCAAGTTGTCGCTTTCATTCCATAGTTCTTGTAAATGATGACGGATAGATTCAAGACGTTTGGGATCAGAAAGTTCAGGGTATTGATTCGTAGCTAATGAGTGGTTGAAGTGTTTATTGAGCCACTGAGTAAAGCGTTGATTTTCGAGTTCATTTTCGAGCATAGGTATACTCTGGGTAACGAAGGCGAAGAGCAGTAGGCTTAGGCTAATATTTTTAAGAATATGTGTGCGAAAAAAATTCATAGAAGATCATCAAGATAGTAAGCTTACAACTTTCCTACAACGGAAGATAGTCGTTCAAATTCTTGCTTTAAAAATTGACCTGTATGTGAATCAGAAACTTCAGAAATTACTCTGGGGCTTCCTTCTGCAATAATCTGTCCACCCGCCTTACCACCTTCTGGTCCTAAATCAATCACCCAATCTGCTGCTTTAATCACATCTAGGTTGTGCTCTATTACCATTACGGTATTCCCCTTATCCACTAATTGTTGAATTACATTCACCAGTAGTCGAACATCTTGGAAATGCAAGCCCGTAGTAGGTTCATCCATCACATACAGTGTATTACCTGTACCAATTTTTGAGAGTTCACGGGCAAGTTTTATTCGCTGAGCTTCACCACCGGATAAGGTGGTGCTAGATTGTCCCAAGGTAAGGTAGCCTAACCCCACTGAGTTAAGTGTTTTTAGTATCCTCGAAATGGCAGGCTGTGAGCTAAAAAATTCAACACCTTCTGAGATGGGCATTTCAAGGACCTCTGAAATATTCTTCTCGCGGAAGTATATCTCCAATGTTTCCCGGTTATAGCGGCGTCCTTGGCAGGTTTCACAAGCAACGTATACATCAGGCAGAAAATTCATTTCAATTTTACGTACCCCGTCACCTTTGCAGGTTTCACAGCGTCCGCCTTTTACATTGAACGAAAACCGCCCTTGATCATAGCCACGTATTTTGGATTCAGGTAATTCTGCAAAGAGCCTTCTAACATGATCGAAGACCTTAGTATAGGTTCCTGGGTTAGACCGTGGTGTTCTACCGATGGGACTTTGATCGATGGAGATGATTTTATCAATGTGTTCAAGGCCCTCAACTTTGTCATAAGGCAGGGGAACCACCTTAGATTTATAAAAATGATTCGAGAGTATTGGAACCAATGTCTGGTTGATGAGGGAGCTTTTCCCAGAACCACTTACGCCCGTTACAGCAATAAATTTACCCAGTGGAATTTCAAGGTCTACTGCACGGAGGTTATGTCCTCGAGCATTGGTAATACTTATTTTTTTTGAGTTACCCTCTCTAGGGGTCTCAGCTGCGGTTACTTGCTCTTGGTCCCTTAAAAAACGCGCCGTCATAGAATTTGGGTCCAATTCATCTGGCTTGCCCTGTGTTACAATATGCCCTCCATATGCGCCTGCACCAGGACCCATATCAATTACATAGTCAGCTTTCTCGATGGTATCGCGGTCATGCTCAACCACGATGACGCTATTACCTAGGTCACGGAGGGTTTCAAGCGATTGAATAAGTTTTTTATTATCTCGTTGATGGAGGCCAATACTGGGTTCATCGAGTATGTAAAGAACGCCCACAAGCTGCGTTCCAATTTGAGTGGCTAGTCGAATTCGTTGAGCTTCGCCACCACTCAGCGTTTGAGCCTCTCGATTAAGGCTGAGGTAGTTGAGCCCTACATTCAACAAAAAGTCGAGTCGGTCTCGGATTTCTTTGAGAATTTGGTGCCCAATTTGTTGTTGCCGGTCGCTTAGGTGTATATTATACAAGATATCCCGGAGTTCTTGGATGTCCATCTGCACAAGATCTTGAATACCATATTCATCTAGTTTGTATGACAAGGCCTCTTTATTTAGCCGGCCACCATGGCAGTCGGGACAACTAACCTTAGACATAAAGGCTTTGGCTTTTTCACGTTGTTTAGGGGACTTAGATTGTTCATACTGTTCAATGATGGTATTCCGTAATCCTTTATAACTATGTTGGTAAGTGACTTTATCGGAGCGAAATTCATAGGTGACGGCATATTTTTGAGTGCCACTTCCCTTCATGAGTGTGTCAATAAGTTCAATAGAATAGCTCGTTATGGGGGAATTAAAGTCCATTCCATAATGATTAAGTACCGCTTCGAGCTGTTTAAATGCAAAGATATCTCTGGGTTTTCCAAGAAAACGAATGCCACCATCTTCCACACTTTGCTTTGGGTTGGGAACTAAAAGTTCCCAGTTAACATCATATGCATGCCCTAATCCATCGCATGTAGAGCAGGCTCCAAAAGGAGAATTAAACGAAAACAGGTTAGGTGCTGGGTCTTCGTAAGCAATACCACCTTCAGGATCGAATAATTTTTGTGAAAAAAGTCGGTCCTCCCATCCATCCTTTGATTTCAGGGCAAGTACTACGGTTCCATCGGCCATTTCAAGAGCGGTTCTGACACTATCGGCAATTCTTTTTTCACTTTTCGAGCTAACCACAAAGCGATCTATTACTATTTCAATAGTGTGGGTTTTGTACCGGTCTAACATTAATCCCGCTTCAAGCTCTATAATCTCTCCATCTACACGGGCTTGCAAGTAGCCTTGTTTAATCATTTGTTCAAACAGCTCTCGATAATGTCCTTTTCGTCCTCTAATTACCGGTGCTAAGCAGTAGGCTTTGGTGCCTTCGTCAAGTCCAAGAATAGCAGAAACAACTTGGTCAGTCGTTTGTTTTTCCATCTTAATTCCTGTTACATAGGAATAAGGAATAGCTACACGGGCATATAAAAGTCTAAGAAAATCATAAATTTCAGTAACCGTACCGACGGTGGAGCGAGGATTTCGATTGGTTGTTTTTTGATCAATGGATATGACAGGAGATAAGCCATCAATAAAATCAACCGCTGGTCGTTCCATCATACCCAAGAATTGACGAGCATAAGCAGATAAGGATTCTAAAAAACGTCGTTGTCCTTCGGCATAAATCGTATCAAAAGCTAAGGAAGATTTGCCAGAGCCTGATAAGCCGGTAATTACAACAAGCGCATCTCTGGGAATGGTTACATCGATGTTTTTGAGATTGTGTTCGCGAGCACCGCGAATAACAATAGACTCCTGCATACAACTTCCTTAAAAAAGTGTTAAGTCTGCTATTTTAAACAAATAGCTAAATTACCAAACAATTAGAGCAATTTCTTCTAATTGCCTAGCTTTTTTTACGTAGCTTTCCGAAAAATACTGTATGTTAATTGCCCTCATAATCTTATCGAAATTGTAAATGTAAGTTATTATGTCTGTACGAACTGCAAAATGGAGTCCTTCTAGTTGGAGAGAATATCCAATTCAGCAACTTCCCGATTATCCTAACAAAGAAGAATTGGAACGCTCCTATAACGAGCTTCAAACCCTGCCACCTTTGGTAACCTCATGGGAAATTGAATCCCTGAAGGATAAACTTGCAGCGGTTTATGCGGGTAAAGCTTTCATGTTTCAGGCGGGTGACTGTGCGGAGAGTTTTGATCTCACCCGTTCTTCCAAGATTGTGAACTTGGTTAAAGTATTGCTTCAAACCAGCTTTATCATGATTCATGAGATGGGAGTACCGGTTGTCAGGGTCGGTAGAATGGCAGGCCAATATGCTAAGCCCCGTTCTTCTGCATTTGAAACCATAGATGGAGTGGAAATGCACAATTATCGTGGAGACTTAATCAATGGCTTTGAAAAAAATCAAGCCAAACGAGTGCCTGATCCCAAGCGTTTATTGGAGGGGTATCATAAGGCAGGCTTGACACTTAATTTTATTCGAGCCCTGGGTGATGAAGGCTTTGCAGATTTACATTACCCCGAGCAATGGGAATTAGATTTTATGAAGAACAATCCATATCACCAGGAATATGAATCCATGGTGAAATCCATTACCCAGGCTGTAAAATTTATGGATGCGGTATCTGAGCGTAGATTGCAACAGTCACAAAAGGTAGACTTTTTCACCTCTCATGAGGCACTTAACCTATTCTATGATTCTGCTCAGACTAGAAAAGTACCACGGAAAGATGGCTTTTTTAATCTTAGTGCCCATTTGGTTTGGTTAGGTAACCGGACCCGTGATTTAAATGAAGCTCATGTAGAATATTTGCGGGGTATAGAAAATCCTATTGGTATAAAAATAGGCCCACCATATACCATTGATGAGACATTAAAGTTAATTGAGAAATTAAACCCTTCCCATGAGGCTGGAAAGATTGTAATTATAACTCGGTTTGGAAAAGATAACATCCAAGAAGGACTTCCAGGGCTCATAAAAGCGGTTCGTAGGGAAGGCTTCCCGGTTGTTTGGAGTTCTGATCCTATGCATGGAAATACATTTTCTTCTACCAATGACTACAAAACACGCAATTTTGACCATATCATGGAAGAGTTAAAGCACGCGTTTGCTATTCACCGAGCGGAAGGAAGTTACTTAGGTAGTGTGCACTTAGAACTAACCGGGGACGACGTAACCGAATGTGTTGGTGGTGCAAAAGGATTGGATGAAACAGGTCTAGACGTAAATTATGAAACTTTTTGTGATCCGCGACTGAATTATGAACAATCCCTTGAGTTAGCCTTTCTCATATCCAAGGAGTGGAAGAAGAGTTACGGGTAATGACACTTTTTCCATTAACTTGACGAACTTTCAGGGGAGTTCTGTCTATTTTACTTAAGCTTCTGACATTCTATTTTAGGGCGCTGAAATCCCGTCATAGTAGGCCCAACCCCTACGCTCGGCTTGTCAGTAGTACATCAAAGTCTAGCCCAATGGCATACCATTTGTGTTAATTGGATTAAACAAAACATAAAACAATACACAAAATTGAGGTACCAAATATGGCACTAGTACGATATAACCGACCAAGCTACGGTCATTTATCTAAAAGCTTCAATGAGCTAATGGATGAATTTTTTGAGCCAATGAACGTTCACAACACACACAGTTTCACCCCTAAGGTGGACATTCGTGAAAGTGAGCGGGATTTAGAATTCCTTTTAGAATTAGCGGGAATTCGTAAGGAAGATATAAAAATACATCTGGAACAAGATATGCTACATATTACTGGTGAGCGTAAAGTGGTAGATGAGGATAAAAAAGTCAACGTACACAGAATGGAACAATTTTATGGTTCCTTCTCTAGAAGTATTCAGCTTCCAAAAGGGTTGGACACAGATTCAATTACAGCAAATCATGAAGACGGTATACTCCGATTGACCATTAAAAAACATGAAAAAGCGGTAAAAAAGGAGATTCAAATCCAATAATTCAGAATCAATCATCGCCATAAACGGTGTGAAGCTAATCTAAACAAGGGCGGCCCTTATGTATTCTAGTGAGTACATACGAGAAGGCGCCCTTGCTTCGTTAAGACTACAAAATTTAAACCTATAACTATCATCATATGAAGCTTATGAAGCGAATATCAGCTAATTCTTTTACCGTAATTTTATCCTTAATTATTCCAATTGCTCTGTTTCTATTTGCAGGAGTTCGCGGGTTTAACCCCGATTTAATCTCAAATGACCATCTTTGGATAGGGGTGAGTGATTCAGTTGAACATGTGGATGATCGCTATGATACATCACGCGGTTCAGAGTTGTTAAACAAACCTATTATGCGTCTTAAGGATTTTAATGATGCCATTGTAGAGATTGCTGAAAATTCAAACCCATCTGTTGTGACGATCACTACTCAGCGAACGCGTGAAGTTAGGATGATGGATCCGTTCTCGATGTTTTTTGGAAATCCTAATACCCAAGAAAATACACGCGAATATGTGCAAAGGGGCTTGGGTTCAGGGGTAATCGTCTCAGATGAAGGACATATCTTGACCAATAATCATGTGATTGAAAATACCGATGAAATTATGGTTCGACTTTATGATGGTCAGGAACTAGAAGCTACAGTTATTGGAACCGATCCAATGACGGATATCGCGGTGTTACAGGTGCAGGCGGGGGTGGCGCCAGCCTTACCATTGGGAAATAGCGACGAAGCAAAAGTAGGTTCCTTTGTGTTGGCTATTGGTAGTCCTTTGAGCGAAGATCTTGCTCACACGGTTTCATTTGGGATCGTCAGTGCTCGCGGGCGATCTTTAAACTTAACCGCTTATGGTGATTACATCCAAACCGATGCGGCCATAAATCCTGGTAATTCTGGAGGGGCATTGGTAGATCTGAATGGTAGCTTGGTGGGAATTAACACGGCAATTGCTTCACGATCCGGCGGTAATGATGGAATAGGTTTTGCCATTCCCATTAAATTAGCTAAACGAATTATGGACGATCTTATTGACGATGGTTCAGTTAGTAGAGGATACTTGGGGATGTACACTTCGGGTGAACTTGACCCTACCATGGCCGATGCTCTTGGTCTTGAAGTCTCAAAAGGAGTTATTGTAGGCCGAGTTGAGGCCAAAGGTCCAGCGGACAAAGGAGGGCTAAAAGAAGAAGATATTATAGTTGGTCTGAATGGGGAATCTGTTAAAAGTTGGGATTCTTTTAGGACAGATATTGCCAGTTTACAACCCGGCGAAAAAATTCAAGTTCAAGTAGTAAGAGATGGTAAACCAGTTGAATTAATCATTACCATTGGGGAGCGTCCAGAAGAGCAAGCTCTCGCTTCGAATTCCACCAGTAGCAGAGATATGGTGGAGGATTTAGGATTTAGTGTCCGTACTTTGACGGAGACCTTACGATCCGAGCTACGGTTAAGTGACGAGGTTGAAGGGGTACTCGTTCAGGGGATTAAAGAATCCAGCCAAGCCTATCAAAGAGGACTGAGAAATGGAGATGTTGTATCAGCGGTTAAACGCAAATCGGTAGATACGGCCGATGAATTTTATGCGGAAGTGAATCGCAGCCTTGAAGCGGATGATAAGGCCATTTTACTCACCGTTGAACGAGACAACATAAAACAATTTATAGCATTTAGGATGTAATGTATCCGGATACATAAAACCTGCAAATTAGGCAGGTTTTCACCAAGCAAGGCCATTAGTGGCACGGTTTTGGTAGTTTGGAAAGCGAGGATTACCGTTGAAAGACGTTCAATGCCTCGCTTTTTTAATTAAAAGAAGGAGAGATTATGAATTTGAACAGTTTTACGTTAAAGGCACAACAAGCCATACAAGCATCTCTAGACCTAGCCCAGCATGAATCGCATCAAGCAGTAGAAGCGGTTCATATTGCCAAGGCATTGTTGGCCGAAGAACAGGATACCATACATTCTATTGTGTTAAAACTAGGAATTCAGAAAGATCGGCTTGGAGCTGTTGTGGATAAAGAGCTAAAAAAACGACCAAAGGTATCGGGCGCATCGGTGTCAGGGCCTTACTTAGGTTCTACCGCAAAGAGTGCCTTAGACCAGGCAAAAGTGGAGGCTCGGGTGTTGGGGGATGAATATATAAGTACTGAACACGTACTTATGGCTCTATCAGGTGTAAGTGAAGGCTGGGCGAAGGATTGGCAGGGATTAGGGCTTATAAAGGAAGCTATCCAGCAAGTACTTAAAGAAACACGCGGTGGACAAAAAGTGGATGATCCAAATGCTGAGAGCCGTTTTGCTGCCCTTAAAAAGTATGCTAGAGATTTAAATGAGTGGGCAGAAAAAAATAAGTTAGATCCCGTCATAGGCAGAGATATTGAAATCCGTCGGGTTATGCAAATTCTATCCAGAAGAACTAAAAATAATCCAGTGTTAATCGGAGAACCTGGTGTGGGTAAAACAGCTATAGCTGAGGGAATGGCGCTGCGAATCGTGCGAGGTGATGTTCCAGAGGGTCTTAAGGAAAAGCGAATTTTGGCACTGGACATGGGAGCTTTAATTGCAGGTACTAAATTTCGGGGTGAATTTGAAGAGCGCTTAAAGGCAGTGGTTAAGGAAGTGACCGATTCAGACGGAGAAATTATTCTGTTTATTGACGAGATACACACACTGGTAGGAGCGGGTGCCACCGATGGGGCCATGGATGCGGCTAACATTTTAAAACCAGCCTTGGCTAGAGGGGAAATGCATGCTATTGGTGCCACTACACTGGATGAGTACCGAAAATACATTGAAAAAGACAAGGCACTGGAAAGGCGTTTGCAAACCGTTGTGGTGGGGGAACCAAGTGTGGAGGATACGGTCTCGATCTTAAGAGGCTTGCAAGAACGCTATGAACTTCATCATGGTGTTCGGATAACAGATGCCGCCATAGTAGCTGCCGCTGAATTGTCTCACCGTTACATAGCGGATCGATTTTTACCCGATAAGGCCATCGATTTGATTGATGAGGCAGCTTCTCGTTTGCGTTTGCAAATAGACTCCTTACCCGAGGAGCTGGATGCCTTGGAGCGACAAATTAGACAGCTAGAAATAGAACGCGAAGCGCTTAAAAGAGAGCAGGACTCTGTCACAAAAAAGCAAGCAGGCAAGGAGTCTGCAAAACTTAATCAACTCGAAAAAGAACTCGCAGATTTAATCGAAAAGAGAACGGGAATGCGTGCTCAATGGAATCAAGAACGATCGGTTATTCAGCAAGTGCGAGATCTCAAGAAAGCTATTGAAACCACGCGTAATGAGGCCGAAAAAGCCGAGCGGAAAGGGGAGTATGAACGAGTGGCCGAGCTTCGTTATGGTACGCTAACTCAACTTGAAAAAGAATTGCAGCAAGCTCATGAGCATGCCCATCAGATGCAAGAAGGCGTAACCTTGTTAAAAGAGGAGGTGGTTGCCGAAGATATAGCTGATATTGTAGCACGCTGGACTGGCATACCCGTCAGTAAAATGGTGCAGTCCGATAGGGAAAAACTGTTGATGCTTGAAGATGAGTTGCATAAGCGTGTAATTGGGCAAGATAATGCCATTGAAGCTGTTGCGAATGCCGTCAGAAGATCGAGAGCAGGCTTGCAAGATGAAGATCGTCCTATAGGGTCTTTTTTCTTTCTCGGCTCTACGGGTGTTGGGAAAACAGAATTGGCTCGCAGTTTAGCTGAATTTTTATTCAATGATGCACAAGCCATGATTCGTATTGATATGAGTGAATACATGGAAAAACACTCGGTGAGCCGCTTAGTTGGAGCGCCTCCGGGATATGTTGGGCATGACGAGGGTGGGCAGCTAACCGAGGCGGTTCGCCGTAGACCCTATTCAGTGCTGTTATTGGATGAGGTGGAAAAAGCTCATCCCGATGTCTTTAATATTTTACTACAAGTTCTCGATGAGGGTCGATTGACCGATAGTAAAGGAACGACGGTCGATTTTACCAATACCATTATTATCATGACATCAAACCTTGGTTCCTCACTAATTATGGAAGAAATGGAGCGAAACAAAGGGCCATGGGATCAATCGCAGTATACCAGAATGCAGGAACAGTTGATTGAATTGTTGAAAAAAAGTATTCGTCCTGAGTTTTTAAATAGGGTAGATGACATCATTGTGTTCCATCCACTAGACGCTCGTCATATTCGCTCCATTGTTGATATTCAACTTCAAAGGTTACATCATATGTTGGCAAGACAGCAGGTGACCCTTCAAATACCAGAAGACGTCAAAAACTGGCTGACAGAACGCGGATATGATCCTATATTCGGTGCTAGACCCTTAAAAAGGATGATTCAGCAACATTTGGTTAATAATATGGCCACTGAATTGCTGAAAAAGGAACTCAGTGGTGCTATAGAGTTTGAAGCTCAGGTTTCAAAAGGTGGTGATACTCTTCTATTTGCAGAGATTCTACATGATCCGCACGAATG